>Ga0207714_1000561_pt1 | contig 25283 bp, 44 predicted proteins | sample PonA232FremontCA_2_FD_187270 | JGI IMG/M metagenome (GOLD analysis project Ga0207714, IMG submission 187270) | Marine sediment microbial community from Fremont, CA, USA - Pond A23 Sediment 2 (SPAdes) | ecosystem: Environmental > Aquatic > Marine > Unclassified | place: USA: Fremont, California...
AGTCCAGCACCCGAAGGATACCACGTAGGTCAAGCTGACTAGGCGGTAATTACCACGCAGACTGTTACTGCAAAACAAACTTAAAAACCAGGGACTCATGCTAGAATAGTTCCTAACCTACATCTTCTATACCTCGGACGATGTTATAGGAACTAACGTGGAAACTCTATCCCCACAAGCAAAAGAGATAGAGTATGGAAACCCACTCGCCATAGTAGCTAAAAGGAGTGGGATTTCAGATAGTGGCGCAACATGGTAGCGCACCTGTTTTGGGGACAGGAGGTTGTAGGTTCAAATCCTACCTATCTGACTATTGCAGTGCAGATAAGAAGTAGCTGACCACGCTAGAACATTGTGGGTGTCATACTCTACAGGGAAATAATCAGAGGTTGGATAGGATGATAGTAAAGTCCACCAGCTTTACCTGTCTACGGAATTCTGCTGAAATATGTAGGAGGAAACGACTACAATGCCAGAGACAACTAGATTTAAATCCCAGACAGAATGAGATTTGGGACCTCATAAAAACTGGAGCCTCTAGTGCCTCCCACACATAGAGGAATCGCCTAACACTGATAGTAATGGCGAGTCTCTGAACACTTTTCCCTGCTTTTTCGGACCAGTAGCTCAGTTGGTTAGAGCAGGTGACTCATAATCACCCGGTCACAGGTTCAAGTCCTGTCTGGTCCACGAGATTCTAGCTCACAAAGACAAAGTATTATGACTATAGGTGACGTAATTACTGCTCTCTCAGACAAAGGAAGAACAATATCGGAAGAGACAATCAAGAGCATTGGAATCAATCCCAATTCCCCTGTTCTTCTTTCAGGCAAAAATTCTGACAACTCCTTTCAGACCAAGAGTATTCTTGAGTCAGGAGTAGAAGAAAAAACCGACGGAGTATATCAGAGAACAGAAGAAGAAGATGCAATTAAAGCAGCAATTCTTTCTGTCTAATTTCTAAGCAAACCTAAGAGGTTTCCAATAATATCTAAAATCTGATGTACAAGGTAAACACACCACAGGGACTTAGATTCACATTGTATAAACCTCCATTCATTGTAAGAAGAGACAAAACCAGAGAGGGGGTTTATGTTGATCCAAGAATGGATCATATCAGTGTGGAGAAAGATGCAACCAAGACAGTCTCTGTATCAACATCATATTCAGTTGACCACAAAGACTGAATTAGGATTTGAAGAAGTAACAGTACTGATCTAAATATCTTCTAAACAAACCCAGGAGGGACAATGATGGACGTAGAAAGACTTAGAGCTGAAGTAACAAGAGAGTACTACACTTCCAACGATGCCTTGATAGACATTGCTTACCACGCAAAGATTCATCCTTCAACGGTAAGGAATTTCATCAAGGGATTTACATCCTGCCCAACTTTCCTCACTAGGTGGGGTCTACAAAAGTATCTACAAAGATAATATAGTTTATCAACAAAAGAGATCATGGAGAACTTTAGCGACTGGATACAAGACAAAAGATCAACACTACAATCCAACAGCAATGCCCGGAAGGGAGCAAGAAAGGGTTGGAATAGTGCTCTTGATCAACTCGAAAAGAGTATAGAGAATGCCGACAACCTTGGAGATGTGAAGGATGCTATCAACTATCTCAAGGAAGAATGATGCCAGGAGAGTTAGAAATACTGTGGATGGCTATTGGAGTGATTGTTCTGGGATTTCAGGTAGATGAGTTTCCAGAAATGATGAATGACTCAATGAAGATAATAAAGAATGAAGATTATCTATCATTTGAGTTACTCAAGAGTCATGAAACTCTAGTTGCCATAGCCATCATCGCTTTATATATACTACAGACAATACTTCTTTGGCCTATATCGCTATACAGATACTTTAAGACATAGGGTAAGGTGGCGCTGCCATAAACAGCGATACAAGAAGGCCCTGGGGAGTAGCCACCATGAAACTCCCCAACATGCGCCTGTAGCTCAGTTGGACAGAGCAATGGACTTCTAATCCATAGGTCGAGGGTTCGAATCCTTCCAGGCGTACAAAAGAAATCAAGGCCAGGGATAGTCCCTGGCTTTTTCTATATCACAAAACTCCACATGTAGCTATGAGTAATGAAAGTATATACTGTGATCATTGTGGAGATGAGGTCACAGAGGTAGAAGATATGAGTAGTAAGAATATTCACGTCGTGACCTGTCTACCTGTTCCAGTATCATCAGCAAATCAGGGCGAGTCTGCTACTTTATGTGGAGACTGCCACTGGTTTGTAGCACATTCGCCAGATATTACGAAACAAAATCTACGATAACTATGGGAGATCACGTATCAGAGTTTGAGCACAGATATCGAATAGGAGAGCATGTAAAGTATCCAGAGGACAACGAGCTAAAGAGAGGATCGATAGACAAAGTAATCTTCGAGAAGACCGAGAGATCAGGTAAAGGAAAGCTAAAGTATTCTATAGTACCAATGGGATCATCACCACTTCAAGCCGTCACTAGATCTCAAAAGGATCTCATATCAGCATGAATGAAGTTGTAGATAATGTTCACTGTAATAACTGTAACACTGATCTGAAAGTTAGACTGGGCAATAATACTTGCCCAAAGTGTAGAAAGGAGGGTTCATTACAGTGGAAAGAGAATGAGCCAAAGGAAGTGTTTGGTACACCATATTTTGTAAAATCTAAACTACAACATGAAAATTATCCTGGAAGAACATGATCTTAAGACTGGAGCACTAATATCAGAAGCTTCACTAGAAGACTTTGACCTTGATCCAGATATAGTAGAAGAGGCAACCTGGATCACGAAGCACTGGATTGAAGATGGGCATTCAGTCTACGAAGATCTTAAGAACCACGGTCTCAGTAAATCAATATGGCATAACCACCATCCGAACCTATGAATAAACTAGATCACGGAGGGAGAAGTAGACTCAATCAATGGCTGACAAAGAATGCAGTGCGTATTGCATTCTCTGAGATCAATGAGAAAAACCATATTGGGTTTTACTCAGTAGGTGGTACTCTCGTTGCAGTTATTGACATGTATTCCCAAGAGAAGGGAGACTACATGGGATTTGAGCTTCTTACCCCCTCTCCTGGGAATAAAGTCTCAGCAGCACTCGATGAATTAGAATCAATACTTCAAGACTAAGCCCATGAATCACAGTCTCAAATACATAGCAGCAGATGAGCCAGAGAACATAGTTGAATATCGCAAGGCAAAGTACCTGCGATTTATTCATCACATGACTCAGTATCCTCCACGGCTCAAGTTTGAGCGATATAAGATGCCCACGGATAAGGAGAGTAGTATCATTTGGGGCTGCAAGAATGGACTTATTCCGTGGTTCCATCCTGGTCAGAGTCCCGATGAGTGGATGAAGGAGCAAAAAGAGAAGAACGTAAGAGCAGTAGAAAGTGACTCAGATTTCCTGAGAGCAAAAGGCCCCTGGTCACAGTATTTCTACACAAACTTCTTTGGTAATGCTCCTAAGTTGATCCTTAAATCTAAGGAAGAGATCAAAGAGAAGAAGAAAAAACTAGAAGAACCAATAGATACTTCTAGTCTTCCTTCAGATGGGTCTAAGGGACAAGCCAAAGAAAATAATAAGAACAATATCCTGACAACTAGATGGTTCTTGGGAGATTGGGATGGTAATTATACCGATTGGAAAGACAAACCTAAATCTTCAGAGACATACTACTACCATGTCTATCAAAGTTAACAACAACATAGGCAAAGACCTTACACCAAGTATATTCACTCACACTAATGATCTTGTATGCTCATGTGGTAAGATTCATGAAGTACCCGAGGATGCACTACTACAAGAGGGTAGTATCTTCTGTGAGCTATGCCAAGAGAGATTTAAGGTGAGTGAATCACTCGCTAGAGAGTTTAACAAACAGTGTGGACTAGGGCTATGAATGAGCCAACACTACCAGAGGGAGCTACAAAGCTAGTTGTAGACTGGTTCTATGGAAATGGAAACTTTCCAGAAGATACAGAATTCTGTCAAAGCTGCAATGGCTCAGGATGTGATGAGTGCATCAGAGGGCTAGAGATGGAAGGACAGAAGGCAAAAGTCTACACTTCATATGGACACTTGAAATGTCCAGAGTGTAAGCTGGTACACATGGAACCAGCCAACTCCGAGACTCAACCAGGAGTACTTGACTGCTACAGGTGTAGAACACCGTCCATCATTACCAAAGAGACAGCCCTACAGGCCAATGCAAAGAAAAGACCCGTGGAGGATATGTAGTCTAGTCAACAAGGGAGAGATGCATATTTTCGAGGCAAGATCAAAGCTTCATGACTCTTGCCGTAGACTAGTCTGGGATAAAGACAAAGTCAAGTATGTTGTAGACTACATACAAAACTATAAGGTTCACTAACCCCAAGCCCAATGCGTACTAAAGGATATCCCCTACACCATAGTACCTATCATAAATCAGCACAAAACATGACCCGACCACAGCCCCCTGAGCCATCAGGCCATCCTCCAGATATAGTTGAGACACAGGGACAGATTGTGAGAGGTATTCTCTATGAGGATGATCCACGAATGAAGTCTGATCCTAGGGTCATTCTTATGGAAGAGGTAATCAGTGATATGCCTCTTCTCACTGGAATTGGAGGCGAGATCAACCCAGGAGAAGATGTTCCAGATGCTATGGCCCGAAAGTGGAAGGAGATATCCGGAAGTGCAAAGAGTATGGACTGGGACCTATTTGCCATCCTCTCTGACACGGGACATGGAGCAAAGACATTCTTTCTACGCGCACAGCTTCCCAAGGCCATAGATCAAGACATACAAGATAATCTCTACAGAAGCGAGAAGTTTACTCCTATAGAGGTTGAAAATGTATGGCGTGGAGATGTGATTTGGTATATCCCGTGGGCCGTACACCTAGGCATGGATCAGAATGTCAGCATTGCTAAAGTCTCCTGCGAACCATGAGCTTAAGATATACAGACAAGAAATCAATAGAGAAGGCAGTAGAGGTAGACAAAGAAGATATCCTGGATATGCTGGAAGACTATCCTTATGCTGCACTTGTTCTTGCTCTCGATAATGACTGTTTAGAATCAGTCTTCGAGAGGTTTAAGAGTATTGTGCAGTCAAGAAGGGACTCAAAGAGGGGAATAAAAAAGATGCCCCCTACCCCCTTGGGTAACATCAATCCTGATGGTTGATAGGTTGTATCCCTTCTCGTTTACACTCGAAGGGTTCCAGTTGATCGGATGAGTGGACGGTCGAAAAACTATTGACCAGTCGTAAAATCGTTCCAGGTGTGTGGCCTCAGATGGGAAAGGTTGAAGTGTTCTTCATCTGAGGTGCCGGAAAATTACCGGAGGGCTGATCCCCTGGCATTACTCCTACCACAGATCTTCAAACAAACCCATGATTACAACACTACAAGAGCTAGGCATAGATCCCAACCATAAAGAAAAGAAGATGGGTAGACTGATTGTAGGTATCAAAGATCAGTTTATTGGAGAGACTGTAGAGTATCAGCACAAAGAGTATATTTTACACTCTTGCTCAAGAAACTACGCCTATCTTCTTCCTAAGGGTAAGCAGTATCAGGTAGAAAAAGAAAACTATGGAGATATAAATACTGCTCAACTCTTGGAGACAAATGGAGTAATCAAAAAGGTTTCCCGTGGTCACTGTTGGGTTCCTAGGGCGGAGAGAAAGAGCAAACAACAACTCATTGAGGAAATCAAAACCTCTAAACCACATCTCAACTGGAGACATTATGCATCTCAGTCAAAAGATGAAGGGACTTTTGTAGAGGGGAGAGATGCATATAATAACATCATAGTACAAATAGAAGTATAATCATGAGCAGAGTTTTAGCAGAGTCATTCAAAACATACTATCAAGTAGAGGGATACTTTACAGAAGGAGATCCAAGTGATCCAGAGCTTAACCAGCCTATGTGGGTTAGAAATGGACAGAAGCACCCTAATCCGGAAAAGGCAAGAGAGGCAGCCAAAATCCTAAAGAACGCAGGACCAGAGAAGGTTCGTGTTATTGGAATCAAAGAACAAACTAAAGAGGTGGTCTTAGATGAGCCAACTAATCCAGATTTTAGACAACAAGAATGAGGAGATCGATGGTGAGTCATATCTAAGTATTACATCTAATCCCAAAGATGAGATTGTTCTTCGGGGAGAGTTGTGGACTGGAAAAAACAGATACACTTCATCAGAGAAGCTTACTAAATATCGGCTTCGGAAATATCGATTAGGACCAGAAGATCTCATTCGTTCTACCTTCAATAAAATCGTAGAGGAATTAAATGGCGCATCACAAGAAGATTCCAGTAGAAAAGGCAGTCAGTAGAGCAGGATATGATTCTGTAGAGGAGATCATGAAGGCTAATCTTTATGACTCCACAACGGGAGTACCATCTTGCTGTACATGTGACTTCATCGTAGAGCCTGATGGAGAATGCCCCCACGGGAACCCAAGTGTTCTTCGAGAAAAAGGTCTAGTTTAATGCCAAAATTTAGTGAGGGAGAGAAGGTCTACTACATTCCTGACCATGCTGATAGCCCAGATCACAGAGATGCTGAGATAGGAAGAGTGAGAACAATTGGCTCTCCTGTTCAGCCTCACAGAGATAGAAAGTACTGGGTTGAGTATGAGGATGGATCAGGAGTGGCAAAGCAAACTTACGAAAGACACTTAGTATCAGCAGAGAAATAACAATGTCAATACCTGAAAATAAGAAGCCTCCTATACCTATCTCATACTCTGAGAGTACTTATACAGAATGTATGAGTTGTGAGACTAAGCATACCAAGCATATTTGTACGCCTTGGATTGTCCTGAGATTTAGAGGAGGAGATAACTTTGTACGTAGACTCATCTGTACTGAATGTTATCACTGGCACGAAGAGTATATGACTGCTGCTATACTTAGAAGCAATGCACCAGTCAAGAATAAGTATGATAAGATCTACAGCAAGATAAATCTCAAGGATATCGTAGATCAGTTTGAGAAGGTAGAAGAGTGGAGGAGAAAGAAGTCATATCGTTAATCAAACCAATATACACTATGGAAAACAACAACGACATTACACAAGAACAACGAGAGATGCTGGAGAAATTCTATGAATCAGATTCACACAAGGAATATGTGAATAAGATCTCATCATATAACAAAGCTGTACTTCGATCTTTCCGTCAGCATATCTTAGAGGGACGTAAAGCAGGATCATTTGTAGAGGCAGTGCTCCACAATAACTTTGTGGGTGCTTGTCTGAAAGCCGATTATCACATGAAGAGGTGTCTCCCTGAGATTGCTACCTACATGCAACAGATGCCAACTCAAGCCACAGGTGGAGAAGATCGTGTTGGATCATGGAGAGCAAGAGGAGGATTGATCTCAGCATATGATGGAGAAGTTGAGAATGCTATTGACTATCTCAAAGACAAGGGACTGTAGATTATGGATTTTCCTTCCAATGCATTTGAAGTTGAGGATATAGAACGGCGAGAAAACTACACGTTCTGGAAGGTAGATGATGAGGTATATTTTATTGATACTACCAGAACATTTCAGCCACTTGCAGACTATGGAAGCAAAGATATCAAGCATGTCTTTGGTCCAAACAAGTTTCCATTTCACTGTGAGAATGCCGAAGAGTACTTCGAGCATATGTATCACAAGTCACAAAACCTGGACCAGAACATTCTCTTTCTCGCATGGCTAGATCCTGAGACCGGAGAGCAACTTGAACTAGATCAATAGTATCATGGGTGAAGTACTTAGAGAAAGCATACATTACAGACTGGAACTAAAACATTCTACAGAAGATCCAGGATATAGATGGGTGAGAGATTCCGCAAAGACCAGAGATACAGAGAAGCTAAGAGAGGATGGGAAAAAGATGGTAGAGGAAATAGAGAAGATTACTGACTACAGAATCATCAAGAGTACTGAGAGGGAAGAGATTATCTATTAGGTCTGACCCATCCTCTCTCTTTCGGGCTAAGTTTCAACCTTTAGAACCAACAAGCTAAGTCAAAATGGCTATTCCGATTAACGAACCTCCGAAGGATCAGAATAAGGATAAAGGTCTCTGGAAGAATGGGAATGAGTATCATGAGATCTCCCAGATGGACAACGATTATCTAGAGACTGCATTCTATCATTGTCTCAAGAAGATTGGCTCTCACAGTGAACGTATCAAAAAGTCCATTTCTTCACTCAGGAAGTTTGAAGAGAAGAGTCGTGAAATTTATACTGAGATGAAGAAACGTGGCATCGAAGATAAGGTGGACGACACTCCAAGTGAAGCCCTTCACAAAGCTCTAGGTGAACAAATAGATATCAACCATGGCAAAGAAACAAGCAGACGTAGTAGTCTATGACATCGAATCATTTGAGAATTGCTTTACTGTTACCTGGAAGTCTCTAAATGGAGAACCTGAGTACTGTGTTGTGTGGAGAGACACAAGGCAAAATCTTGTGAAGCTTCTGGACATGTTTGAGAATGCAGAAGATACATTCTTTGTGGGATATAATAGTATGGAGTTTGATGATCAAGTCATCACTCACATGCTTAAACACAGAGAGAGTCTTCTAAAACACTCAAACGAAGATCTCACTCAGTCTCTGTTCAACTTCGTACAGAGAGTGATCAATGACGACTTTAAGAAGTACAAGTACTCTGCTCCATTTCAGAGAATAGATGTTCAGAGGGTTGCCAATCTCAGGAAGTCACTGAAAATGGTAGCTATCAATCTCAAGTGGCCTCTTATATTTGAGTTTGGTAAGAGCTGGACAGACAGGATCAACTCCCCGGAAGAGATAGAAGAGTTGCTTGCCTATAACCTCAATGATGTAGAGATCACCGAAGAATTCTTCAAAGAGATTAAGGAGGACATAAACCTGAGAGCCTTTATGTCTGCGAAATATGGGGTAGATGTTATCTCCAAGCCAGAGCAAAAGGTTGCAGATGTTGTCCTTCGTAAACTCTATGAGGAAAAGACTGGTGTACCTGATCGTGTGTTCTCTCAGCGAAGGACACAGAGAATGAACAAGATTGACTTTGGTGAGATCATTGATCCTAGTATCTCATTTCACAATGAGAATTTACAAGACCTACTCAGTGATCTTAAAGACACTGAGCTAGATGTATTTGCTAGGGGCAATGAAGGCTATGAGTCTGCTGACTTTGAGAGGCATGTTACTGTTGGCAACATGGTATATAAAGTTGCCAAGGGTGGTCTTCACAGTGAGAATGAACCAGAGTTTCTAGAGTCAACAGAGGATGTAAAATTGATAGATGCTGATGTAACTAGCTTCTATCCTTACATTGCCTTTACCAAGAACGTGTATCCTGAGCATCTAGGTGAGGATTTTGTAGATCTGTTGGAAGAGATCACCAAACTGAGGGTAGAGTATAAATACTCTGACGAAGAGGGATCTGATCGTAACTCAGATGTACTGAAGATAGTTATCAATGCCACCTATGGTAAGTTTGGTGATCCATACTCATGGCTCTTTGACCTGTTAGCTATGTACTCAGTTACTATCAATGGTCAGCTTGAGCTACTCAGGCTCATTGATATGCTAGAGTACAATGGCTTCGAGGTAGTGTATGCCAACACTGATGGTGTGACTGCCAAAGTCCCAAAAAATAGAATGGATGAGTATAATGAAATTCTGGAAGAGTGGGAGGATGCCACAGATATGATCTTGGACAAAGACCATTTCTCAAAGATGGCAATAGCAGATGTGAACAACTACATCGTTGAGTTTGAGAATGGCTATGTCAAGCGCAAGGGCAGGATGAATAAGAACAGGCACAAAGGTAAGTTTGGCATAGGTAGATCATTTCATAGCCCCGTGGTCCCAATGGCTGCTGAGGAATATCTTCTCAACAATAAGCCTATTCCTGAGACCATTGCAGAGCATGATGATATCTATGACTTTTGCCAAGCCCAACGTCCAGGTAGGAAGTTTGACATATACTACCAGTGGATAGAGGATGGTAAAGTCAAGGAGAAAGAAGTGCAACGCTCAAATCGTTACTTCATTGCCCGGAAGGGGAGAGGAGGGCAATTGCTAAAGCGTACCGAAGAGAAAGAACTTCGGATGGTAGCTGGAGAAGATGTTGTTCTTCTCAATGAAGCTCCGGAAGATGAAGAGATGTTACGTGAGGTTGTGGATGATCGATACTACATTCAAGAGGCACGTAAGCTAGTTATACCAATTAAAAATAATCAGCTAAGTCTCATATGAGTGAAGAAGTAAGAATTTGTCCAGCATCTTCGGATTCTCCAGAGTTACCTATAACTATTGAGGTAGATGGAGATGAAGAAGATCTACTTGAAATCACGATTACCAAGGAAAGAATATACTTCGACAGATTTGGAGATCCTAAGAGCAACGAGACACAAACCATGTACTACACCTTCGATGATCTTCTCAAAAAACTAAAAAACAACTATGAGTGAATATGAAGTGCATCTTAGTATGACCTATGAGGCAGATGGCTTCATAGAGGCAGCTAGAGAATTCATCCTTAATGTCTGTAACCCAGACACAGAATGGACTCTATCTGTCAAACGTCTTGAGGATGGAGAAAAACAATCGATAGATGTAGAAGATATAAGAAAACACAGATATGAGTAAATCAGAACGCACATTGAAACAGGAATCTATCATCAAAAAGTGGGACAGACAGGGAGGGAGGGCGGGCACTGTTCAGGCAGCTACAGGCTTTGGCAAGACCAGGATTGCCCTGATGATCCTAGATGAGCTAGGTCTGACTGCCGAGATTATCGTTCCTACTCTCTATCTTCAAGGTCAGTGGCGAGAGAGACTCCAAGACTGGAATCTCTCAGATGCTGCTGATGTAATGGTAATCAACAGTGCAGTCAAGGAGAATAATGACGTAGAGCTTCTGATCCTAGATGAGATTCATCGTTATGGATCAAAAGTATTTGGGAAGATCTTCCAGAAGAGAAATTACGACTATCTTCTTGGCCTCACTGCCACTCTTCCTAAGAGTGGAGAGAAGTACAGCTATATCAGGGACTATGCTCCAGTCATTGCTGAAATTCCTCTTAAGGAATGCCTAAGAAATGAGTGGGTATCACCATTCGTGGTGTATAACCTTCCTATTGAGTTGTCATTCTCAGAGAGAAAGCAATATAGTGATTTGAATGACAAATACAACTATCACTTCTCTAGATTTGGGCATGATTTTAATCTAGCAATGAAGTGTCTGAAAGATGATGACTTTGCTAGACAGTATGCCCGTCAGAGGCAGTGGAAATATAACAAGGTCAAGAAACATGCAGCACAGTGGATCCGTAATACTAACAAGAGAAAGAAGATGCTGTATAATCTAACGTCAAAGCTAAAGGTAGGGAAGAAGCTTATCAAAAAGTTTCCTGACAAGAAGATTATCAGCTTCTCTCAGACTCAGCAGTTTGCGGAGAGATTGTGTGAGTATGCAAAAGGTCACGCTGTCCCTTATCATTCAGATATGACGAAGGGAGAGAAAGAGGATGCGATGGAGCTATTCCGGAAGGGAGACAGGCATGTTCTCTCTACGGCGAAGTCAATGGATCAGGGTGCAGATCTACCCGATCTAAGCATGGCTCTCGTCCTTGCAGCCACCTCCAAGCCCCTCCAATCTATTCAGAGAATGGGCCGCGTTCTCCGGAAGCAGGAGGGAAAGCGAGCAATCATCGTGGAAGTCTACGCGAAGGATACTCAGGATGAGAAGTGGCTTAAAAAGCGGCAAAGAAAAACACCTAGAAAGGCAATACATTATGTTAATGAACCAGATGACATCATCATGGAACCAACACAATCATGATCTCAGACACAAAGCGTTTGATAGAGTTTCTAGGGGAGCACGATATGTCTCCTAGCCAATTTATGTTCTGTTGGATACTCTATCTAGATAAACAAGAACATGAAGGTCAAACTCTTCCCTCTGAAGGCAAAGCTATTGCCAATATCTACCGATATATTGAGCTTGTAGGTGAATGGACCTACGCAGAGATAGATGATCTGGTAGAAAGAGGTTATCTTCATGGTGAAGAGGATAGTAAGGGTTTTTACTATCCAGATCAAATGGAGGTGACAGAGAAGTTTGTAGATGCGGTATTCGTATCTATGGAGGACTTCGAGAAGTTTATGAACGCCTATCCTAGCTTTACGGAGAATTTCAGTGATCCGAGAAAGGGAGATATTCCCTTAAAAGCTGTTGATATGGAAAAGGTGGAGCGAATTTTTAATCTCAAGGTACAGACTAAAGTTGAATTCAAGAGATTGATGAAAGCTTTAGAATGGGCTAAGGAAAGAGATGAGATCAAGATGAATATCTTGAACTATATCTCTGGAGAAATCTGGAAGGCTCATCTTGAGAAGATGCAAGAAGAAGCTCCGCAGGTTGATCACAAATCAATCAACTAATCTATGTCAGAGCAAAAATACTGGGATCTTTTCAAGAAGCAGGTAGACAGAGGCATAAGAGGAGATAATATCTGGATACCAGTGGCTCTTGATAAGCTCAAGGACCACATTGGTATTACCAAGCGCATCTATACGCTTCTTGGTGGTGATCCAGGTACAGGTAAGTCTGCTTTTGTTCATCTTAACTACATTCTACATCCCTACTACTGGTGGAAAAAGGCTAAGGATAGAGGTGAAACAAATGTAGATCTCAACATTATCCTGAGATCTATGGAACGCTCTAAGCACTTTACTATCGGTAAGTGGGTATGCTGGATGTTGTGGCAAAAGCATGGAATTCTCATGGACGTTCCAACTATGTATGGTTGGGGTTCTGCTGATAATAACATAGGAGAAGATGTCTATGGAAAGATACAGCAGACCAAAGAGTGGTTCTATGAGATGGAAGAAGAATGTCTCACCATAATTGATGGTGCAGACAATCCTACTGGAGTGTACAAACATGCCAGAGGTGTAGCTGAGGAGCATGGCAATAGATACAAGGCTTCTCAGTATGAGACAAAGTATGATCCAGATGATGAAGATACTTTATTCATCTTCATCCTAGATCATATCGGTTGTCTTAGTTCAGAGAGAGGCTTTAACGAGAAGCAGTTGCTCGACAAGATGAGCGAGTATCTTCAAGAAATGAGAGACCTCTACGGCTGGCATGTCGTAGCTGTTAATCAGTTTAATCGTAGCCTCTCAGATACTACACGTAGGACGAGAATGACAATGGCTCCTGAGAAGCAGGATTTCAAGGGCTCAGGCAACATGTACGAAGATTGTGATATTGCTCAGGCTCTCTTTAATCCATACCAGTATCACATTGACGAGAACATTGGGTATCAAGTACAAGATTTCGTCAATGCACAGGGATTCAATAGATACCGCTCTAACTACGTGTTAAAGAACACCTATGGCATATCGGATTTCTCCCTGGGGATGAATTTCTTAGGCGAGATGGGGCACTTTAGAACGCTAGTCCCGCCTGAGCAGATCAACACTACTCTTCTCCGAAAATACAGGGAGGGCAAGCGGATCTGAAAAACACTCCCCCTGGTGTCCTGTTCAATAATTCGCAATAGGTTTGTAACCAACAAGCAACACAGCATGGCAAGAACTATCGGAGTACTAGGTCCAAGTGGTACAGGGAAGACTACTTCCATGAGGAACCTAGATCATAATCGTACTCTTCTTATTAACATTGCAAGCAAAGAGGTTCCACTTCCAGGATCCGAGAGTAAGTACAAGAAGAAGAGTCAAGTGGGTGAAAATGAGAAACATAACAGGGTAGATACCCACGACTCAAGAAAGATTGAGAAAATCCTGAAAGGCGCTGACAAGAGCGGTGACTTCAAGAATGTTGTAATTGACGACATTCAGTACTTGATGAGCTTCGAGTTTATGCAGCGCATCAAGGAAAATGGATGGGACAAGTTTCAGGATATCGCTCTCCATTTCTACAATGTCATCCAGAAGACTAGAGAGTTACGAGATGACATGAACGTGTTCTTTCTAGGCCACATCTCAGAGAAAGATGATGGTCTAAAGGGTCTTAAGACTGTCGGTAAGGCTACCGATCAGTATTTGAATCCTGAAGGTCTATTCACTATGATCCTCCAGACCGAAGTGTTTATGGAGGAGGAAGAACTAAGTGATAGATTCAAGTTCATGACTCAATCTGATGGGGAAAGGGTATGTCGTTCTCCAATGGGAATGTTCGATAGTATGTACATTCCTAATGATCTCCAGTTGGTCGTGGAGAGAATTGAAGACTACTACTAAGAGGATAATATCCTTCTGACCTTCAACTGCATCAATAACTAAGAGTATCAATACCTTTATGGCTAACGAAGAATTTAATTTCGGAGCTAACACCGATAACATTCAAGATGAGGAGCGAATCCCACAGCTAGATGTTCCTTTTCTTGGAGAGGCATATCTGAAAGATGTGCGTCTTGACAATCAGCTTGGCAACGATAACTACCGAGTGCTCCAGATGGAGTTTGTCTGTATGCCTCCCAATGAGGCAGGGTTCTCGATGGAGAGTGCCAAGCAATATCGAGTTACAGAATGGGAGCCTGACGAAGAGGATGCTATTCCCGATGGTGCTGACGAAGACTCAGTGATTCAGAAGATGTTGGATCGTCTTGCATATCGTCTCAAGTACTGGATTGGCAGTGAAGAAGAAGCTGCGGAAGTAGTCCAGATGAGAGGCGATTCTCTTGCTGAGGCATGGGACAACCTGAGAGAGCGTATTGTTCAGGCTATGGATGAGCATGTTCCAGGAGAGACAGTAGACAATCCTCACGAGAATGAGGATGTGAAGGTTGTCCGTATCAAGGTTCTGGGTTCTGTCTACTTCTCTAGTCGGGATCAGACACAGAAGTCTAGTTTGGGAATGCCTAACTATAAGGGTGTTATCTCAGACGAAGACTCTGAGTATCCTGTTAGTCTTGGTCCACGAGAGAAGGACGACAACAAGGAGTGGGCTGACTTCCAGAGCAGTACTCCCTCTGATACAGGAGACGTAGAAGCCGAAGATGATGAGTATGAGTTTTAGATCTATCTGATTCGGCTTTTTGTGGATGAAATGAGGGGAGGGGGTGGGTTTACTCCTATCCCCTCCCTTTTTATATTCCTGTACGCCTCACGACTATTCTCCTGAGCCTCACCAGTAACATAGCCGATGGATTACTCAGCAAATGTACCTATTACAAAAGAGTTTATACTTGAGAGAGTAACCCAAGAGGACATATTCGAGCATTACTTAGGAGTAGAAATTCAGACTAGAAGACAGTTTTGTAACCCGCTTAGACACGATGAAAATCCTACTTGTAACTTTAGCTATCATGGACAGAAGCTGAGATTCAGAGATTGGTCTTGGTCCAGACCTCTTGACTGCTTTGATATTGTTATGAAGATGTATGACCTGAGCTTCAACGATGCTCTAAAGAGGATTGCGGCTGACTTTAACCTTGCCGGAACCACAGAAAATAGTCATGCTGTCCAACGCTTCAAGCAGATTCAGAGAGCCAAGGGAACCGCCAAAACAACCAGGATTCGAGTCCGACTATCCTCTTTCACAGACAGAGACAAGCGGTATCTAACAAAGCATGGAGTTCACGGAGAGCAATGCAAAAAATTCAACGTCAAGCCTATAGATAGAATATGGGTCAGGGGTAATCTAGTGTGGGGATATCACGAAAAAGATCCTGCTATTGGATACTATTTCGGCCAAGATGAAGAAGGTCACGAACTCTGGAAGATCTATTATTACAATAGAGATTCTGGAGTTCGATTTATATGTAATACAAATAGAGTCCAAGGATGGGATCAATTACCTGAGAGCGGGCCTGTTTTAGTTATAACAAAGAGTCTCAAAGACGTAATGGCTCTTGACTATTTCAACATCCCCGCCATTGCACCTCAAGGTGAAAGTCAACTTCTCTCAGATGAGAAGATTCAAGAGATACACGAGAGATTTGATACAGTTAGATCTCTCTTTGACTTTGATCTAGCAGGCATAGGTGCAGCACGAAGACTTAGGGACAAGCACGGCATTCCTCCTCTCTTCCTTACGGATGGGCGTTTCAATACTGAGAACTTCGGAGCTAAAGATTTCTCTGACTTTGTGAAAGACAATGGAAAACAACAAGCTAGAGGAATAATCAAGCGTCAGCTTGAAAATCTCTCTATTAATCATAAGCCTTATCAAGAAAACTCATGTCAAACAGTGCAATCATCGGAAAGAAAGGAGAAAGAGAGCTTGGGAGATTCCTCCTACAAAATGGCTACCTAGCATGGAGAACACAACAAAATCGAGGCTCAGTCAGAGATGATGAGTCCGATGATGTATCCGCAGGAATGGTTCCAGAGCACATGCTAGTCCGGAAGGATGGGAGAGACTTTCTCGATGGCTACTATATCGATAGGTCTAAGCATAAGGAGAAAGGCAAAGCACTTTATCCACTGGAAGATTTCTCAGTTATTCCTAACATAACTATAGAGTCAAAGAAAGGATACAAGTACAAGAGCTACAACAAGCCTTTCCAGGATTGGATAAGGAAACTGAAAAAAGAGACCCCAGATCATCACATCTGGGCTCTTTTTTATTATAGGAAGTATTCCGGAGAATGGAGGGTATGCTTCAAACTTCATGGCATCCAAGTACTCACAACTAACGAGGAAGAGACAAAGAATGCTCTTCCAATCATCAGAAAAATTGCTAACCAGCAAGCACAAAAGTATGATTGACCCACAGCTTTTTCTCAATCCAAGTAAAGCACTTATCCACGAAATCAAGAATTCAATAGAGTCAGAGCAAGACTATCATGACAGTATTCCTGTCAGTCAGACAGACCTCAAGAAGTTAGCCAGGGGTCCACGGTATTTCCGTGAGGCAAAGTTGAAGCGTGAGGAAGAAGAGGAGCCTTACGTGGATATGAACAAGTATCTGAAGATGGGCACAATGGTAGAGCAAAAGCTTCTGGAGCCAGAACGCTTTGAGGAAAACTTTATTGAACAAGCAGAGATGGAAACCCCATCCAGTCCCAATCAGAAAGAGTTTGTAAAACTCATACTGAGTGGAGAATATGGGATGGTAGAGGCACATGATAAGGCATATGCTAACAGCAATCCCTCTAAGGCATCCAAGCTCTACGAGAGTCTTGAGAAGTATATCAACTTCCAGAGTGAGTCACAGGGCAAAGGTGTTTATAGTCAGGATGAGAAAGAAACTCTCCTGAGAGTGACTGGAGATATTATGTCTCACAATAAGGCATCTAGGTTGCTTCTCGAAGACTCAGTATATGAGAATACATGGACACAGCTTCCTCTCTTTGCTGAGATTAATAATGTATTTGTCAAGGGTCTCATTGACAGGCTTGTTCAGATAAATGAAGATCACTTTTATCTGATTGATCTCAAGACCACATCCAAGCCTCTGTCCAACTTTGGATATCACTTTCTGCGAAGAAAGTATTACATCCAGCTTGCGATGTACACCAGGCTACTTACATACCATATGCGAGAGACATATGATATCAATGCTAAGGTGAAGCAGATTGTTATTGCTTCTCATACTCAAGAGCCATACGATACTGTTGTAAGAGCAGTACCGTTTGACCTTATTTCTAAGGGGGCAGATGCTATTGAAGATCTGACAGATAGGTTGAAGTGGCACATCAATGAAGAGAAGTGGGATCGTCGTAAGGATTATTACGATACTAATCTCCATACTCTCGAATATGACTCTGATAATATTCCAGAGATGAACCTATGAAGCCCACAAAGCTGAGGTGTGTAGACCCTACTCAAACCTTAACGGAGGGTGGGGTCTACACTCCAAGGGAAACTATAAAGAAGAAGGGAATGTCCATTACACATTCTGTAGATCTAGAGTGTGCTACTCATTATCTTCTCTACAATGATAACAATAAATCTATCAGAGTCAGCTCTAATAGGTTTGAGATAATCAATGAGCAAAAATAAAGTTAAGTCCCTTCTCAAAGATGATGGATGGACACACTATCTCCATCAAGAGTTTGAGAAGGATTACATGACAGAAATAATGAAAACTCTTCACCATGAGCGAAAAAAGACAAGAATACATCCTCCATCCGACCAAGTATTTAGAGCCTTTCAAAAAACCCCCCTTGAAGAGACAAAAGCCGTTATCATTGGTCAAGACCCATATCCGCATGATGCGGCAAATGGACTTGCTTTCTCGTATGATGGGAGCTACCAAGATACTCCTGCCAGTCTCCAGAACATATTCAAGGAGGTCGAAAGAGACCTTGGATTCCAGGCACCTACACACAATCCAGATCTAACACGGTGGGCAGAGCAGGGAGTACTTCTGCTTAACACTGTGCTTACAGTACGGCATGGAGATCCAGGAAGTCATTCTGACCTTGGATGGCAGAAGTTTACCAGGAAGGTCATAAATCTTCTTGGTCACAAGAATGCTAGACCGAAAGTATTCATGCTGTGGGGTAATCATGCTAAGAGCTACTTGGAGAAAGGATATATAAGTCCTCTTGATCACATGTGTCTTCAAGCAAGTCATCCTTCACCAAGAAGTGCTCATATCTCTTTCAAGGGATGTGGTCACTTCTCCAAAGCAAATGAAATACTCAAAGATAACAACTATGAACCAATTAGATGGACAGAATGAAAGATATCCTGGACCAGCACAAGGGATAGTACTAGGAGACATAGAAGTTGGAGATACTATACTTTCTTGCTTTGTAGATCTGAAGGAAGATGAAGTGCTTATTCTAGTTCAAGGCCCACTAGAGGCTCACGTCTTCCATCGGAGGGATTCTATTTACATGATAGAGGGTATAGAAATGGCGGGAGTGAAGCTGCAAGAGTATTTTGAAGTGTTCAACAGTACCTTAATGAACACCACACCTCCTGCTCAGAAAGGATCCCCCCTCCCCTCTCCGGATGATGCACGGAAATCTCTACTGAAAGAAGCACGCAGCCAACGCTCTCAGATCTCCAACTGAGGCTCAGAATTTGACACTAGGTTCTGAGACCTTTATCTTGCCTCTTAGAATCACGAATCAACAAGCACAAACCAATCTCAGAATCATGGCACGACTTAGTTGGATACGAAATCAATCAAAGATCACAGATCCATCTCTCATTCCAGAGAGAACAGAGAGCTATCAGCCTTTTCCTAATGCTGACTTCATCAGCATGATTGAGAATATGGTTGAGAAAGCCGGATACTCAATAACTGATCGGAAGTTTAAAACCAACAAGAAGAAGAGTCAAGTTTTTGGAGTCTTCGATCTGGATGATGAAGAGGATGGTCTCTCTACTCAAATAGGAATGATTAACTCCTATGACAAGAGTAGGAGAGCAGCTATTGCTATTGGAGCAAATGTACATCGTTGTTCCAATCTTAGCTTCTCTAGCTTCAAGGCATTCCGGATGCACAGAGGGAAAAACTTCTGGGATGATATTAGAGCTATCATGAGAAGCGCACAGGGAAGATTGCGGAAGGGAAAAGAGTCAGTCCAGAGACGCTATGATGCATTGGATCAGATCAGACTCACCGATAATGACAGAGACTGGTTTGTAGGCCATCTTCTCTGTGAGAATGTTATCGGAGTCAATCAAGTCTCCAAGTTAAAGAAAACTCTTACTGGAGAAGAAGATTATGTCTTTGGTACAGATACTTGGTATGACCTGAATATGCATTTGACTGACGTTCTCAAAGATTCTCACCCATATCACTTGGTAGATGATCACATGAAAGCAGAGGATCATCTTACTAAGATGGCGAGAGTTAAGATGAAGAATATGAGTAAGAATGGGGTACAGCAGTCAAATGCCGATGCTGTCATAGAAAACCTACAGAGTCCTCTTGAGGGAGAGGAGAAGATCTTCTTAAACTAACATCAAATATCCTGCACCAAACCACAAGCAATCTCATGATTCAAGAATCAGACGAAGATGTTAGAAGTAGAATACTAGGAGATATCGAAAGCTCTGACTTCGGTATCGAGAAGGAAAATCTTGGGATGGCGTACAAGGCATTTATCCAGTACTCTAATCCCATTGGATCGATAGTCAGAGAGATCACATCAAATGCCTGGGATGCAATTGTAGACGCAGGGAATAATGATCCTGTTGTCATTGAAATGTCCCAAAAATATCCACCTGATAATGAGAGGTGGATTGCATTTCATGATACAGGCGTAGGTCTAGTTCCTCTTCCTGCTCATACTCCTGATGGTCGAGAGGCCAAGGAGATGTATAAGAGAGGGAAAATCTCAGAGGATAGACTACGTGAGATCTTGAACATCATAGAGAAGAAGATTAAGGAGGCAAATGTGCCTTCTATGCTTGTTTACAAGAACTTCTTCTCTTCAACCAAGAGAGACATTATAGATCAGCTTGGTTATTTTGGTCTAGGTGCTAAGAGTCCTCTTGGTTATGCAGATATGTTTGAGATCATCACTCGCAGGGCAGGATGGAAGTACCATTACTCTGTCCGGAAGGGAAAGGAAAAGCCTCAGCTTGACCTACTAAGTGTCGAAGAAACAGATAGAGGAAACGGAACTACAGTCAGAGTCCCGATTAAGTCTGCCAATGACCATGACAGGTTTATAGACTCTATCGAGACTCAGCTTGCCTATTTCGACAATGTGGTATTTGAAGGAGGGGCAAGTGGGACTAAGGTGACAAATGATTTCACGATTTATCGTGGAAACCATATCATCTATCGTCCAGACTCTCCCTTTGACAAGATGCACATCTGTCTAGGGACTGTATATTATCCTCTAGATTATGATGTAATGGGTATCCGAGAAGGATATCATAACTCTCGAACAGAAAGTCGCTCTGGACACCATACTCCAATTGGTCTTTACTTCCCTCTTGAGGATCAGAAAGAGATGCCAATCAAGGTAGTATGGAACAGAGAGTCTATTGAATACAACAGTAAGACTAAAGAAAGTATCCAGTCAAAGCTGGAGAAGGCTAAAGAGGAACTCCAAGATTTATACGATCAGCAGTATAATGACATAAGTACTATCAAGGAGTGGTATGAGTATGTTGCTGCTGACAGTGGAGATCATATCATTGTCAATGATGATGTAAAAATTCCTATCACTAATGATCTGGTGGAGGAACCAGATATCATGCCACCTGGGTTCGAGAATTCCTTCGAGAAGACACCAGGGAATCCATTTTATATTCTAGAGTTCCATCGTAAGGTCAAAGATGGATATATTGACCAGAAAGCTAATAAAACAAATGTGAGGAATACATTTGAGAATCCTGATAGCTATGGTCCTCTGTATATAACTGATCATACTTTTACCACTAAGAAAAACAAGTGGATTTCCAGTGAGATCAAACCAGATGGTAGTAGTAACTTTATCATCTTGAGGATCAAAAATCTCCCATCTAATCTTGGAGATCCTGAAGAGAGGGATAAGATAGAAAGCAGGTTCAAGTCATACTTCATGGAGGGTCGTCGTCCTGATGATCCTACTAAAGTTCAGCTAGAGGCTATGCTTGAGTTTGAAGCTCAAGCTGCACAGGTCTTTAGAGATAAATATCGTAACTATGACGATATAAGTGTATCTGATTCCTTCAAGCCTAGAAAGCATGGCAACAAGACTAGTAGCAACAAAGGTACATATGTCAGCTATGATCCTAATGAGAAGTTTCCTCTAAAGGAGTCTAGCTTGAAGAGTGATCACAATGATGGATATGGCTGGAACAGAGAACGATGGAAGTATGAGAGACTAGAGACTCTTGACAAAAGAGGTACTTTAGTCATATATGGATATCGTGATGATAGTGACAAGCTTGAGAAAGCTATGGAACTGTTTGCAAACATAAGTAAGTTTGCAGATAGGTATAATAACTTCCATAGCAACAAGCTACAGATAGTGAAGATTGCAAAGTCCAGAGAAGATATGTTTGCCTCTCTTAGTGGGTCATATCATATCGATGAATTCTGGGACTCAGATCATGTAGTCTTCAAGAGAGTTGTCACTGCCTTTGAGCTTAGAGGTAATATGCCTGATAGAAAACTTATCAGGAAGTGGAAGAAATATGTTCCACATGCTAGAAAGATATATGGTAGACTGAATGATCTAAAGTCTACCTACTCCTTCTCATACTCTAACTATCACTCTTGGATGGATGGATTTCTTGAAGACAAGAAACACCTGATAGATAAGAGTGCTCTTAGAGATTTAGAGAGGATAAAGGGATATATTCTAAAGTATCCTGTACTTACGTGGCTTGAAAGAGGGAGTCCAAGCTTGAATGGCTTAGGTAGTGTACTTGACCTAGAGAAAGAGCTACGTGAGTATATTGAGGATAGACCTTCTATTGATCCTCACCTACTCTATCGCTATAAAGTCAAAAAGAACCAGCAAGACGATGGCACATAAAGTAAATGCTATTCAAAGCGGAGATCAAACTATTGTCATTGTAGATGGTGATCACTACCGAAGAAGTGGTGACAAAGCTGATCGCATCTATGAATTGGCATTAAGGGCTCAGACAAATCCATCTGAGGATAACATAGATGATCTCATCAATGCCCTAGATCCACAAGCAGAAGCAGTTGCTGATGGTCTGTTGCATAGGGATGATATGGGAAATTATACTCTGCCAGGATTTAATACTCCTGTACCAAAGAGTATGTCAGACTTTATGCTGGATCTCTATGATAGAGATATTCCAGCAGACTCTCTTGAGAAGTTCTGGAAACAGGCTCTCATGAATCCCAATGCTCAGGCAAGGGATGATCTCTTTAAGTATTGTCAGGATTATGGCATTACCATCACTCAGAATGGCTACCTTCTTCTCTACAAGGCAGTCAATAATAATCCTGCCTCCAACTTCGATCAGGACTTGATTGATAGAGTTGGTTCTGAGTATCTGAGAATCAGGAGAGAAGGAGATAATCCAAATAACTATCACATCCTGAGAGATAACTCCGGAGAGTATCATACTATTCGGGAAGATGTTCTGGATGATCTTAACATCGTAGCAGATGTGGTAGAGGCAGATAATCTCGAAGAGGTTGACCCGAGAGAGGGCAAGTTTGGAGAGATTTTGGATGCTGCTATCAAGACAGGTCTGGTGGAAAACACTGGAGCTGATACTCCAATGGTACATATTCCATTTCAGGATAAAGAAGATCTTATAGTCCAGGAAGACAAACTCCGAAAGGGTCATGCTGCAAACAAGGCATTTTGGAGAGTCAGAGACCTTGTTGCTGAGTACATGGATGATGATATCTATGTGGACTACGGCAGTCTAAGGAGTGTCTACCGTCAAGCTCAAGATGCTCACGATGGTCAGTTTGAGCCATCGAGTATTGCCAAGAGACAAGGTGGACAGTATGGTATGTCCATCAATCTTGGTGAGCCTCAGCCAATGCCAAGAGAGGAGTGTGATCCATCTATCAACCAGTCCTGCTCTAAGGGATTGCACGTAGGGTCATATGATTATGTCTCTAGCTTTGGCAGCAAGAGAGATAGAATCTTGGCCTGCATTGTATCTCCCAGAGACATTGTTGCTCTCCCGAAGAGAGACAACAGTAAGCTTCGTACCTGTCTCTATGTTCCATATGCTATTATGGAGAGAGATGAAGACGGAAACTGGGAAGAGATCCAGGAGAGTGAGGTGGACTTTGAATACATGGATGAAGAGTCAGACATGGATTCTCTCCTTGAAGAACTTGAGGAAGAAGATGATCTGACTGATATCCAGAAAGATCGGAAGAAGGTCATTGAAGACCGCCTTCAGTCCATCAAGTAAGCCAAAAAGGAAAGGGGGCCGAAAGGCCCTCTTTTCTTTTTTATCATAATAACTCCAAGCTATGAGACATACACAAAAAATAGCAGACTCACATTATCCTAGAGTACTGCCTAGAGATTTATTCAATGAGGCAAAGCTACTCAAAGATTTGGGCTTTCTAATACTTCGAATACAGAATAAAACTGCTCCATCAGGACTATCTTTTGACAAGATTAGACAAGAGAGATTTGTAATCTGTCAAGACCAATCTACAGGAGATCTTTTTGTATCTAACGTCAGAGTAAAGATAGAAGATGAGTTTGTATATCTCTATCATCCCTACAATGAAAAGAATAGTCCATCACTAAGATTCGAGTGTGGAAAGTATCAGGGTAAGGTCTTTGAGATAGAAGGAGTATTCTCTGAATCATTCAAAGCAATGTGTGATGCCTACAAAGAAGAAACACATCCCTCCGCAGACACCAACAATGATTAGAGCTACACTCTGTTTGGCTAAAGCATGGAAAAAGAACAAAAGTACAGGAGATTACATTACGCCATACAGTATCATGGAAATCATCGATATCTGCAATTATTATGGACACTATCGTATAAACTGGCACAAAACATACAAAACAGATGTCAAAAACTAAGTCAAATGATCCTGTAGATGCATTCGATATAGGATTTGATGAAGGTCCTCCCGCATCTACAGGAATGACAAAGAGAGAGTACTTTGCATCAGAAGCTATGAAGGGTCTACTGTCTGGTGGAGATATGCCAGCAAGAACTACAGATGAGGGAGTTGCATCTATGGCTGTAGATTTTGCAGATACTCTCATCAAAGAACTAAATAAAGATGAGTCACACTAAGTCACTAGATGAGCCGATTAAATTCTCAGGGGATGCTAAGTTTATTAAAGACTACTTGATAGACAAAGGTATCTCTGCAACAGATTACACAGATGAGGAGATTTGGGGTCTTCTAGAGAAACATCTGTCAAAGAAAAGTACTCTGGAGAATATTCTCTCACTCATGGCTTATGATATGAAAAGAGGTAACTTATCATGACTAACGGAGTCAAAGCAATACAAGAAGAAAGAGAAAGACAGATTGAAAAAGGATATAGCAAGAAGCACGATCAAACATTTCACAAAAATGGAGAGCTTTTAGATGTTCCTCTTGGCATTCTTCTCTATCATTCTAACTATAGAATAGAAGGAGACAATTCATTCTATAGAGCACTAGCTGACTGGGAGAGATACATTATAGAAAAGTATAGTGACTATTACAAGAGGTCTCTAGAAGTTGCAGGAGCGATGATTGCTGCTGAATTAGATAGAATCTTAGACGACGAAGAATAGCCCTTACCTCACCTTTTCGGACTAACTCTAATGCCTACTATGAATACAAACGTCTTGAATGTCCAGCTTGACTCCCAAGATGCTCAGATGCCAGAGCGTCAAAATGAAGGAGATGCTGGATATGACCTAGTTGCAAC
>Ga0207714_1000562_pt1 | contig 25283 bp, 20 predicted proteins | sample PonA232FremontCA_2_FD_187270 | JGI IMG/M metagenome (GOLD analysis project Ga0207714, IMG submission 187270) | Marine sediment microbial community from Fremont, CA, USA - Pond A23 Sediment 2 (SPAdes) | ecosystem: Environmental > Aquatic > Marine > Unclassified | place: USA: Fremont, California...
GGCCCATCCACACCTATGGACGACGGGGGAGCCGATCCGATCGAACGGGCCAGGAAAGCGGTCTCGAACGGCGAGTTAGTCGTCTACCCGACCGAGACGGTCTACGGGTTGGGAGCTGACGCGCTTCGTGAGGACACCATCAATCGAGTGTTCGAAGCAAAGGGGCGGGACCGTTCGGACCCGATTTCTCTGGGAGTCCCGAGCGTCAGAGCGGCCACCCAGTACGTCGAAGCGACAGACCGCGAGCGGGCGTTCATGGACGAGTTCCTGCCCGGGCCGGTGACCGTGGTCGTCGAAAAACGCCCGATCGTTCCGGACGCGTTGACCGGCGGTCGCGAACGCGTGGGCGTGCGGGTCCCGGACCACGGCCTGGCCCAACGGCTTCTCGAAGCGACGGGACCGCTTACCGCCACCAGCGCGAACGTGAGCGGTCGGCCGAGCGTGACCGACGTGGAGGCCCTCGACGACGAGATTCGCGCCGCGGCGTCGGTGGTTCTCGACGGGGGCCAGACCGGCGGCAGCGGGAGCACGGTCGTGGACGTCTCGGCCGGCGTGATTCACCGTGAGGGGCCACGGGCCACGGCCATCGGGCAGTGGTTGGCGGACCACGAGTAGGGTTGCACTGGAGGAGTGGTTGGCAGATCCCGAATCGGGCTACCCCGTGAGGAGTGACTTCAGCGAGCGGGTTCGAACACCGCACTGATCCGCAAAGCGGCAACTCTGGCACTTCGCGTCGTCGTTCAGTCGCGGTGGCGGTCCCGACATTGATCGAACGGTCCGAAGGGTCCGTCGGTAAGCCGCTTTGTTGCGGGTGGTGAGCGAGACCGAGCGGATCACCCCGTGACGCGGGTACTCGACGTACGCTTGCTCGATCGCTCGTTCGCGCTCCCAGGCGAGGGCTTTGGCCGCTCCGACAGCTTTGATCGCCTGGGGGCGCCAGACGCCAGTTTCCGGCGGTGCGCCAGAGGAGACGAGGGACGGGGCGGGCGGATCTTCGAGGACCTTCGCTACCCGCCCGTGGACGTCCTTGCCAGAGAGGGCGACCTCACTTTGAGCGGGATCGACGAGACTCGGCCAGGCCGGGAAACTATCGCGGGCGTCCACAAGCGCCTCTCGGAACGTCGTTGGATGGACAGCCAGCTTGTCGCCCGATACGGCATCAGTCGGTCCAAAGACGGCACCGTACTGCCGGCTGAGGTCGAGGGCGTCCTGGTACTCGGGCGGCGGCGTCCGGTCGGTATCCCGGGCATAGTAGAGCTTTCGCGGGCAGAACGCTGCAAGCGAGAGGTCTGAGAGCGGGACGGTGTCGGGCACGAGGTAGATTGGTCGTGGCTTCCGACTTAAACGGCCGGCCTCGGTCAGGCCGGTTTGATGAGTTGGAGCCAGCCGAAGGATTCAGCGACGATCCAACCGATGAACACGGCGTAGGAAAGGAGAAGCGCGATTGCTTCGCTCTTGGTCAACGAGAGTTTCGTCCGAAGCAACGTAAACAGGAGCACCGTGGCCAGGGTCAAGACCCCGAGCATGGGCGCTGCCACGGCGAAATCGACCGGGACGGTTCCGACCAGGAACACGCCGATCGGAATCGCCACGAGCAGGTCGAACGTGTTCGAGCCGAAGACGTTGCCCAGGCTCGTCTCGGCCCGCGCCGCGCTGGCAGCACGAACGCTGGCGAGCAGGTCCGGGAGGCTCGTAATGACGGCCACGATCGTCACACCGGCAAGGAAGGAGGGAATGCCGGCCATTCGGCTCAGCGTTTCGACGTCGCTGACGAGGATCTCGACGCCGAGCACGATAGCGACCAGTCCGGCGCCCAACTTCACCCACTGTCGGCCCGCGTTGATCGCCTCGCTTGCAACTGGTGGATCGTACTCGCTGACGTCCTGCCACTGAATGAACAGATACAACCCGTAGAGTGCGAAGGGGAGTGCGGCCAGGGGGCGGGTGAGTTGGCCCACGAGCGGCGGGGCACCGGGCATCGGGGCGTAGATGACCGCCAGCGCGAAGGTGACGACGGTCGCCGAAACCGCCAGCATGTAGAACTGCGCTTCCTTGTAGACGATTTCCCGACTCGCTGCGAGAGGTTTTTCGACTGCCAGTCGGGCCGCAGCGGGGATGACCAGGACGTTGAAGATCGCCGAGCCGACGATTGCTCCGACGCCGAGGTCGAAGACCCCCGCCAGCCCTGCTACCACTACGCTCGCGAGTTCCGGGACGCTCGAGCCGACGGCGACCACGACCGATCCCTGGACGACCGCTGGCAGTCCGTAATAGGCCGCCAGCCGCTCGGCTGCCGCTTCGAGGTAATCACTCCCGATCCAGATTGCGGCCGACGCCAGCGTGATTCCGATCGCGAACCCGAGCGGCGATCCCGGCGCGAGCAGCCCGACGAGCATCGTTGTGCGCTGGTAGCCCCAGGCTCAAATAAACCGCCGGTCGGGTCACATGTCCACGTCGACTTCCTGATCCGCGACCGCCTCGTCCAGCCCCGTCTCCTCCAGGCTGGCGGTCAGCCGCTCGGCGATATCCCGATCCGCCAACAGCGTCTCGAAGGACTGACGGTACCGATCGGCGGTTCGGCGTCGCTGGGCCTGTGTCTCGCGGACGGCGACCCAGTGGCGAACCGTTTCGGCCTCTCGATCGAGTGCGGACGCGACCGACGCGACCGATTTAGAGCCCTCCTGGATCGCTCGCAGGTCGGCGATCACGTCCTCTGGCGGTCGGTCCTCCGCCCGGACCAGATGGAGATCCAGTCTCGCCCGAGCAAGCGACTCGCTGTCGATCGCCGCGTCGTGGCGCTCGCTGATCTCGGTCATAATCGCCTCGTCACTGTCGCCCTCGTAGAACCGCTCGACGACAGTAACCAGGACCGCTGTCGGCAGGTCCGTCTCGAAATCGAGGTCCTCGCGCATGGAATCGATCGCATCGGCCAGGGCCGCCCGGATCTCTTCGGTTCCGGACAGGGTCCCATGCGAGCGCTGCTGTCGCTCCGTAACGGAGTCGGTGCCCGTCACGGACTCGAACAGCTCCCGAAGTTCCTCCGTCCGGTCAGGCATATACCTGTACGTGTCGCCGGGATGGGGATAGGTTTATCGTCGCACTGGCGAGCGGTGGCCTGAAGCACCCCTTCAGATCCTCCAGTGACTCGATTTGCTCGCCTGCGCGGGCCTTTCAGTGGCGGAAATCGCGGAGACGCCCATGGTGACACACCCAGGTTGGCACAAATTTTTCCGCGACCTGTCGGCGGTTATCGCCGGCTTCTGGGACTCTTGGAAAGCTTTATGCGCGAAGTGTGGGGACCATTGGCTATGGTACTACTCGCCCAGGCAAGCGAGGTCTCACGGGAGACGTTCTGGCAGATCACCCACGCTGGTGAGCTGGTCTTTTATTATCTCACCATCGTGGCCGTGCTGCTTTTCGCATACGGGCTCTATCGACGCGTGGATCGGTATCGACAGGGGGCCGAGGATCCGTTCGATCGACTCGACGATCTCGGGGAGCGGGTCGTCGAGGGGACGAAGATCGTCGGCAGCAACGTGAAACAGTTCGATCGGGACTTCTTCGCGGGGCTGATGCACAGTTTCATCTTCTGGGGGTTCATGACCCTGCTTCTGACGACGATCATCGTCGCCTTCGAGATGGACATCTGGGTCCGACTGCTCCAGCAGGATCACTTCTACAACGGCCCGTTCTATCTCGTCGTTTCGTTCATGGCCGACGTGATGGGCGCGGTCTTCATGGTCGGGCTGCTGATGGCTCTCTTCCAACGGTACGCAACAAAGAAGGATCGACTCTGGGGTGAACACACCCGGCTAGAAGACGACCTGTTCGTGTGGGCGCTTTTCCTCATCGGCCTGGGCGGCTTCCTTCAGGAAGGAGTTCGGATCGTCGGCGCCGGAATGCCGGAATTCGAGACGGTGAGCGTTCTCGGCTGGACCTTCGCGTCGATCTTTACTGGCATGGGGATGTCCCCGGACATGGCCGCGACGCTCTACCGGCCGCTCTGGTGGTCCCACGCCTTGCTCGCGCTCGGGTTCGTGGCGACGGTGCCCTACGCGAAACCGGTGCACATGATCACGAGCTACGCGAACGTGATCACCAGGGACCCGAAGGCCGGGAAACGCCTCCCGGGGGTCCCCGAGGACGCCGATCCCGAGGATATCGGGACCAGCACCATCGAGGACTTCTCCTGGAAACAGCTACTCGACCACGACGCGTGTACGAAATGCGGTCGCTGTACGTCGGTCTGTCCGGCCAATCAGTCGGGACGGCCGCTCGACCCGCGGGACGTCATCCTCGACCTGCGGAAGTACGGCCGGGAACTCGAGACCGGCGAGACCGAGGAAATCCCGATCATCTCCGGCGAGGAGGATTCGGTCATCGACCCGGTCACGATGGAGTCCTGCATGTCCTGTATGGCCTGCGTGGACGCCTGTCCGGTCGAGATCGAGCACGTCACCCAGTTCACGGAGATGAATCGTCGGTTGACCGAGTCCGGCCAGATGGACGAAAACGTCCAGGAAGCCATGATGGCCCTCTTCCAGCAGGGCAACTCCTTCGGCGAGCCGGAAGGCACCCGGGCGGAGTGGACCGAGGAACTGGACTTCGAGATCCCGGACGCGCGGGAGACCGAGGTCGAGTACCTCTGGTACGTGGGCGATTACCCGAGCTTCGACGACCGGAACCAGAAGGTCGCCCGGTCCCTGGCCCGGATCTTCGAGGCGGCTGAGGTCTCCTACGGCATCCTCTACGAGGACGAGAAAAACGCGGGCAACGACATCCGTCGCGTCGGGGAGGAAGGCCTCTTCGAGATGCTGGCCATGGAGAACATCGAGACCTTCGAGTCGGTGGACTACGAGACGATGGTCACCACCGACCCCCACGCCTTCAACACGTTCAAAAACGAGTACGAGCAGTTCGGTTGGGAGCGCGGTGAGGACGTGGTCCATTACACGCAGGTCGTCGAGGACCTCGTCGAGTCTGGGGCGCTCCCGCTCGAAGGAACCGAACTCGACACGCGGGCGACCTTCCACGATCCGTGTCACCTGGGTCGGTACAACGACGAGTTCGAAGCTCCACGGGCCGTACTCGAATCCACGGGGGCGGAACTCGACGAGATGCCCCGGAACCGGGCCGATTCCTACTGCTGTGGTGGCGGGGGCGGCGGCCTGTGGCTTGACCCGGACGAGGAAGAGAAGCCGGCCGAGGAACGCATCCGCGAAGCCGTCGAGGACACCGCTGGCGGCGACGACGTCGATCAGTTCGTCGTCTCCTGCCCGATGTGCATGACGATGTACGAGGACGGTGCGAAGTCCGGCGGGTACCAGGACGACATCGAGGTCACCGACCTCGCGGAGGTCGTCTGGGACGCCATCGAAGCCGGCGAGTCGACTGAAACGGCGGCCGCTGCGGACTAAGCGGAGAGAAAAACGACGGTTCGAGGGGTTTCTGTTCTTGTCTGTGTCGAAAAATTCGAAGTCGCTTACAACCCGATGACGGCCAGGGAAACGGCCGCCAGGGCCAGCAACAACGCGGGGCCCGCGGGCGACAGCAACAGCATGACCATCACGGGGAGGGCCAGCGCCATCGCGAGCGAGTGGTGGAGGGCTGGGGCGGGTCGGACTTCGGGCGGTTCGTCAGCGGGGTGTCGATCATGTCGTCGCATCGTTGGGTGGAGGGATTTGCTCAGAAAGCGATACTCGTCACCAGGGGGATAGAGCGGCGAAAACGCGAGGACGGGGGCCGCGATCAGGTCCACCGATACCGAGCGGAACGCCGGACCCGGCGTCCGGTAGAGAGATCACGCGCCTCGCCGATCCATCCAGACGTGACCGGGGGGAGGTCACACCGGATGGTAGGGAACAGGGACGAGGACTTCGTGCGGGGTGGGAAGCGCGTGGTCATCTCGATCACCGGGGACCGCGTCCCTGCGTACTGAGGGGTATGTAAAAAAGTTTGTGGCCGGTTGTTACCCTCTAACACGCCAAATATTGAGGGGCTGAGCGTTTCCGAGAAACAGACTTGTCAACAAATAACAAGCACTCGGACCGGTCACGAGGTGGTTACAATCGCGATCACCGTGGCTACTATCTTCTTCGCTCCGTCAGTTGAGGTATGGACATGACACGCCGTCCCAGGCGACTACGGCAGGACGGGATCCGGGACATGGTTCGAGAGACTACGCTCGAACCCCAGGACCTCGTCGCACCGGTGTTCGTCGACGCGACGACGACAGAACGAGTTCCGATTCCCTCGATGCCAGGCCACGAGCGAGTACCCCTTGATGAAATCGTCCCCCGCGTCGAGGAGGTGCTCGCGACCGGAGTCGAATCGGTCATCCTCTTTGGCATTCCCTCATCGAAAGACGAGGAGGGCTCCAGGGCCTGGGCCGAGGACGGGATTGTCCAGGAAGCCACCCGGCGAATTTCCCGCGAGACCGACGCCTACCTCATCACGGACGTCTGTCTCTGTGAATACACCGAGCACGGTCACTGTGGCGTCCTCGAGCCCGGCGCGCGTGAGCACACGACTCTCACCGTCGATAACGACCCGACGCTTTACCGGATCGCCAAAACGGCCGTTTCCCACGCCGAAGCTGGGGCGGACATGGTCGCACCGAGCGGTATGATGGACGGGATGGTCGCAGCGCTCCGGGAGGGGCTCGATCAGGCCGGCTTCGAACACACGCCGATCATGTCCTACGCGGCCAAGTACGAATCCGCGTTCTACGGGCCGTTCAGGGACGCCGCCGACGGGGCACCGACCTTCGGAAACCGACGGCACTACCAGATGGATCCGGGTAACGCCGAAGAAGCGCTCCGCGAGGTCAGGCTTGACGTCGAACAGGGTGCCGACGTGCTGATGGTCAAACCTGCGCTTCCGTACCTGGACATCGTCCGGGCCGTCGACCGATCATTCGAGTACCCGGTGGCCGCCTACAACGTGAGCGGTGAGTACGCAATGCTTCACGCGGCGGCGGAAAACGGCTGGTTGGACCTCGAAGAGACCGCCATGGAGTCACTCGTGTCGATCAAACGCGCCGGGGCGGATCTGATTCTCACCTACTTTGCCGAGACTGTGGCCGAAGCGCTGTAAATCAAGGACGAGGCTTTTCACCCCCTCACGACGGCAGGAGCGTGACGACCATCGTCGGTTTCCGAGAACCGAAACGTATTGCCGTGGCCGCTTTAATGTTGGCCGAATGGGACTGGTTCCGGTCGCCGAGGGCGAGCGCTCATGACCGAGGACAGTAACGGTTCGGGGCGGCGTCCGCTGGCAATCGTCCTGCTGGTCGTCTTCGTGGACCTGGTCGGGTTCGGGATTCTGATCCCGATCATCCCGCTCTACGCGGAAGCGTTCGGGGCCAGCGAGTTCGTGGTCGGGATCCTGCTCGCGTCCTACTCCATTACCCAGTTCGTCTTCGCGCCGATTCTGGGCCGGCTCTCAGACGAGCGCGGTCGGCGACCGGTCTTGCTTCTCTCGCTTGCAGGGAGTGTGATCGCCTGGACGCTGTTCGGGCTCGCCCAGGCGCTCTGGGTACTCTTTCTGGCCCGGTTTCTCGCCGGCGCGATGGGCGGCAACATCGCGGCCGCGCAGGCGTACGTCGCGGACGTGACGACGGCCGAAAACCGGGCGAAGGGGCTCGGACTGATCGGGGCTGCCTTCGGGTTAGGGTTTGTCTTCGGCCCGGCGATCGGCGGCCTCGTCTCGAGTCCGACCGCCCTGGCAATCGCCGATTCGGCCCTTCCTGCTGTGGTCCCGGTCACGAAGTTCACGATCCCCTCGTTCACGGCCGCGGCAATTACGTTCGCGAATCTCGTGGCCGCCGTCTTCCTGTTGCCGGAGACGAACCAGCAGGCAGAATCCCGTCACCGGGAGAGTCGCCTCACCGAGATCAAGCGGGCCCTCGCCCGGCCCGTGCTCGGCGTTCTCGTGATCAGCTTCTTCCTCGCCTCGCTCGCGTTCTCGGGGATGGAGAGCATGTTCGTCCTGTTCACGAAGGACGTCTATGGCTACGGAACGACCATGAACGGGTACATTCTGGCCTACATCGGCGTGATCATCGCGATCGTCCAGGGCGGACTGGTCGGCCGGGCCGCGGCAATCTGGGACGAGAAGTCTCTCGCGATTGGCGGGGTGACAGTCGAGTTCGTCGGCCTCGTCGCGGTGCCGTTTGCGCCCCAGCTGGGGCAGTTCCTCGTCCCGGTCGGGCCGATCGGCCCGGGTCTGCTCGCCCTGCTTTTCGTCCTCTCGATTCTCGCGGTCGGCAACGGCTTCGCTAACGTCTCGCTGACGACGCTCGTCTCCCGGTCGGCCGCAGAGCGAGACCAGGGCAGTGCGTTCGGGCTCACCCAGTCGGCCGGGAGCATCGCCCGGGCTATCGGGCCCGTCGTGGCCGGTGCGCTCTACACGGGGATTGCCTTCTGGACACCCTTCGTAGCGGGCGGGCTGGTCTTGCTCCCGATCGGATGGCTGCTGTACCGGACCGTCATCGAGGCCCCCGAAGAAACCGGTGGAACTGCCGCCTGATCCGAGGAGCGGGCTGAACCCCGGGCGGGCACCGACAGCACTACCTTCATAGCCCCGCCTGTCGAACCACGATCCATGCAACAGAACGCCTCGCGCGACCTTTACGACCGGGCGCTCTCGGTTCTTCCGGGTGGGGTCAATTCCCCTGTCCGGGCTTCACAACCGTATCCAGCCTTTATCGAGCGCGGCGACGGTGCCCACGTCATCGACGCCGACGGGAACCGCTACATCGACTACGTTGCCGGGTACGGGCCGGTCCTGTTGGGCCATGACCTGCCGGAGCGTGTCATCGCGGCGATCCAGAGTCAGGTCAGCGACGGCCCGATGTACGGGGCACCGACCGAAGTCGAGGTCGAACTGGCGGAGTTCATCGCTCGCCACGTCCCCAGCATCGAGATGCTGCGGTTCGTCAACTCCGGGACGGAGGCCACGACGGCCGCGGTGCGGCTAGCCCGGGGGTACACTGGCCGGGACAAGATCGTCGTGATGCAAGGTGGCTATCACGGCGCCCAGGAGACCACGCTGGTCGAAGGCGACGAAAGCGAGGTCACCCCCTCGAGCCCGGGCGTCCCCGCGGCGTTTGCCAGCCACACGATCCCCGTCCCATTCAACGACGAGACGGCAATCGAGCAGGTATTCGAGGAGCATGGTGAGGAAATCGCAGCCGTCCTGACAGAGCCGATCCTTGGCAATCGGGGAATCGTCATGCCCCGGGAGGGCTATCACGAGCGGCTCCGCGAGCTGACCGAGGACCACGGCGCGCTTTTGATCTTCGACGAGGTGATGACGGGATTCCGCGTGGGCGGCCTGGGCTGTGCTCAGAGTCACTTCGGAATCGACCCGGACCTGACGACCCTCGCGAAGGTGATCGGTGGCGGCTTCCCGATCGGCGCAATCGGCGGGAAAGCGGAGATCATGGAGGGCTTCACGCCCGCCGGGGACGTCTTCGAGGCCGGCACCTTCTCGGGCCATCCGGTGGCCATGACCGCAGGGCTGGAAACGTTGCGCTACGCGGCCGAGGAGAACGTCTATGAATCCCTGGCCGACCTCGGCGATCAGCTCCGCTCCGGGTTGGTCGACATCGTGGCCGACCAGGCCCCGACCTACACCGTCACGGGCATCGACAGCATGTTCAAGGTCATCTTCACCAGAGACGGACAGCCCCAGGACGGGGACTGTACCGCCGGCTGTCGGCAGGATCCCGGTTGCCAACGTGGCGGTGACTGCCCCCAAAACGCCGCCGACGTCGAAGCCGCGGCGACGGATCGCTGGGAGCGAGTTTTCTACCACCGGATGCGGGAGGAAGGGGTGCTTCTGACCCCCAACCAGTTCGAATCCCAGTTCCTCACGGCCGCCCACACCGAAGCCGACGTCGAGGAAACCCTCGAAGCCTACAAATCGGTCCTGTAGGAGAACGAGAGGTTTTCCCTCGCGGGGACCCCATCCCAGAGTATGACCGTTCAGGGGACCATCGAACTGGCGACCCGCGGCTCCGATCTGGCCCTCCGGCAAGCCCGGCAGGTCCAGTCCTGGCTCGCGGACCACCGCATCGACGCCGACCTCAGGGAGGTCGAAACACAGGGGGATCGTATCGAGGACGCGCTCATCCAGGACCTCGGCAAGACCGGGGCCTTCGTCCGGGAGTTAGACCGACTCGTGATGGATGGCTCGGTCGCTGGAGCGGTCCACTCCATGAAAGACGTCCCCACGGAAGAACCAGAGGAGATGGTGATCGCCGCGGTCCCGGCTCGTGGACCTGCCGGTGACGTCCTCGTCACCCCCGACGGGGACGCACTCGATCAACTGCCATCTGGAGCCGTCGTCGGGACGTCGAGTCTCCGTCGGGGCGCCCAGTTGCAGGCCCGACGCCCTGACCTCACCGTCGAACCCCTGCGCGGCAACGTCGACACCCGAATCGAGAAGGTCCTCGCTCCGAGTCTGCAAGCGGAGCATCAGCAGCGCCTGGAAGCCGAGGAAGACGAAGAAGTCGCCCGGCCGGACGATCGCTCCGCAGACGAGTGGTTCGACGACCTCGCAGAAATCGAGCGGGCCGCGCTCGGCCGAGAGGTGGGCACTGAATACGACGGGATCGTCCTCGCGAAGGCCGGCCTCGACCGCAGCGGGCTCCTCGAAGTGGTCCCCACTGCTGACCTCCCACTCGATTCCCACGTTCCCGCCGCAGGCCAAGGGGCTCTCGCGATTGCCACACGAAGGGACGAAGACGTCACTGAGGATATCCAGTCGGCCCTCGACCACCCGCCGACCCGGGTTGCGACGACTGTCGAGCGGATCGTCCTCTCGGAGCTTGGCGGGGGCTGTGTCGCGCCAGTGGGCATACACGCCAAAGTCCAGGGCGACGTCGTCCAGACCGCCGTGCAAGTCCTTAGCCAGGAAGGGAGCGAATCGGTCTCCGAGCAACGGGCGCTTCCGGTCGACGACTACGCCGCGGCGGCCCGCGAGTTCGCGGCCGACCTGGCCGATCGCGGTGCGGCCGAGCTCATTCAGGAGGCCAAACGGGAATGACCGGGTCGGAACCAGACCAGCCCACGGTTGCGGTGTTCCGCCCCGACGACGACCGACTGCAAAGCGCCGTCACCCTGCTCGAATCCCTGGACGTGGAGCCAGTACCGGACCCGATGCTCGAAATCGAGGCGACCGGCGCTGCGCCACGCAACGATGGCACATACACGATCCTCACGAGCAAGACTGGCGTCGAACTCGCCGCTGAAGCTGATTGGGACCCGGGGGAGACCACGCTGGTCGCCATCGGGCCGTCCACGGCTGCGGCCGCCAGAGCGGCTGGCTACGACGTCGACCTGATCCCCGAGGAGTACACGTCCTCGGGGCTGGTTCGAGCGCTCGCAGACGAGGTCGACGGCGAGCGCGTCGAAGTGGCCAGGAGCGACCACGGCAGCGAGAGGCTTCTCGACGGGCTTCAAGAGTCGGGTGCTTACGTTCACGAAACGATTCTCTACGAGCTTTCGGTTCCAAACCACGCTGGAGACGCCGTCGAAATGGCTGCAGCGGGGGATCTCGACGCGGCGCTTTTCTCCTCCTCGTTGACCGTCGAGCACTTCCTCGAAGTGGCAGCCGAGTTGGGCCTGGAGGATGCCACACGCAAAGGGCTCGAAGCCGCCGTCGTGGGTGCCATCGGGCAGCCGACGGCCGACACCGCTGCCGCTGCCGGGATCGAGGTCGACGTAGTCCCGGAGTCCGCGGATTTCGAGGCGCTTGCCCGGGCGGTTCTCGCGGATCTCGATATTGCCTGATCGCAGTACGGAAGTTTATCCTCCAGGCCGCGGAAAGGAATCGGTATGAGCCCGCCAGTTCCGGCCCTCCACGAAAGCGCCTCCCGAGCGGCCGAAACGCTCGCGGGAGCGTCGTCGGTTCGCCTGGTTTCTCACGACGATGCCGACGGACTCACGAGCGCGGCGATCGCGTCGACGGCCCTGGACTGGGCCGGTGTCCCGGTCGAAACCGAGATCAAGCACGGACTGGACGAAGAAGCGATCGACGAGCTCGCAGACGGGCCCGCCGAAACGGTCCTCTTCACTGATCTCGGAAGCGGGGCACTGGATCGATTAGCCCACCACGAGGCCGCCGGCCGATTCGAACCGATCGTGGTCGATCACCACCAACCCGTCGAGGGGACGATCGAGCACCACCTCAATCCCCGGACCGTCGGGATCGACGGGGGCCGCGAGCTGGCTGGCGCCGGGACGGCCTACGTGCTTGCAAGCGCCCTCGCGGAGGTAGTCGAACCGGACGTCGATTCCAGGGAACTCGCCACGCTCGCAGTGGTTGGAGCCGTCGGGGACAGACAGCTGGTCGACGGTGAGTTGATCGGCGCCAACGCGCAGATCGCTGGGGAAGGGGAGGAGGCAGGCGTGATCGAGGTGGGCACCGACCTCGCCGTCTACGGGACCCAGACCCGCCCGCTGCCGAAGCTCCTGGAGTACGCGTCGGACGTCCGGATTCCGGGCATCACTGGCTCTCGGCGCGGCGCGGTGCAGTTCTTGCAGGACCTCCCGGTATCGATCCGGGACGGGGATCGCTGGCCGACGTGGGCCGAACTCGACGGCGGAAAGCGGACCGCAATCGCCAGTGCCCTCATCCAAACGGCGATCGAGCGTGGGGTTCCTGCCGACCGGATCGAGACGCTGGTCGGAACCCGCTACGTGCTCGCCCGAGAGGAGCCGGGCACCCACCTCAGGGACGCCAGCGAGTTCGCGACGGTACTCAACGCGACGGCTCGCTACGAGGAAAGTGCAGTCGGACTGGCGGTCTGTCGTGGCGACCGGGGATCGGCCTACACCGATGCCCGGGAGTTGTTGCAAGAGCACCGACGGAACCTCGCGGCTGGCATCGAGTGGGTGCAAGAGGCCGGCGTCACCCGCGAGGACCAGGTCCAGTGGTTCCACGCCGGAACCGAGATCCGAGCGACCATCGTGGGGATCGTCGCGGGGATGGCGATCGGCGCTGACGGCATCGACGGCCACCGCCCGATCGTGGGGTTTGCTACCAAAGATGACGGCGACGGGGTCAAAGTCTCGGCCCGAGCCCCCGGCAAGTTCAGGAGTCGGGACCTGGACCTGGGGGCGGCCATGCGGGAATCGGCCACCGCCGTCGGGGGTGAGGGGGGCGGGCACGCGATGGCTGCCGGTGCGACGATTCCCGCCGGTGCCGAAACGACGTTCGTGGAAACCGTCGACGAACTGATCGGAGCGCAGTTGGCCTGATCAGGCGAGAATCGAGGTCAGGAGCTTTGACTGGGCGGCTGCGAGGTGTTCGGTGAACGTGGATGTCGAGATTCCGAGTTCGTCGGCGACCTCCCCGGCGTTCGCTCCTTTCGGGTGGTCGAAGTACCCCAGCGAGTGGGCGGTTTCCAGCACCTGCCGCTGGCGGCTGGTGAGTTCCCCCCGATCGACCAAGATCAGATCCCCCTCGCCGGCCTCCTGGGCGTGGACGAGTCTGACGATCCGCACGTCGGGGTACTCCGACCGAACGCCGACGAGAATGTTCCGGAGTTCGGCCATGTCTTCGACGTGGATCGCAACGTGGAGCGTCCCGTCGACGGTGTGGATGTCCCGAACCGGGACGTCGAACTCCTGAACGGTCTCGCAGGGGCAACAGCCCTCGTGATCCCGCTGGAACCGGTAAATCGAGCGGTCGTCGGTCGAAAACACTTCCCGGGCGCCCTCGACCTCCAGGTCGCTTTCGACGGTAAATTCCTCGGTGATTCGACCGGACTCCGGCGCCACCGACCAAGAGACTGAGGACGCATCAGTGCCCTCGTCCAAGAAGCCGGCGACGCTGCAGGCCTGGGGATCCTCGAACGCCAGTTCCGCTCGAATACCCGAGGGCATGGATACGAAATTCACGGGAGGGGTCTGGTAAACCGTTGGGACCCCAGCAAGCATGGCCCCGTTTGAGCAGTTTGTTCCAACATATATTGGGGCGGCTTCGGAGGGGTAATTCGGCACGATGGAGAAGTAATTGGCCGGAAAATGGCCTCATACGCCCGGAGAGACGTTTTCAAAACTTGGGAAGGGCAAGTTGTTTTAGGGTGATTGATTTCTTAATCCCCTATATGTACGTATCAGGGAGCGGGCGCCATGGGCGGGGTTCGAGTCCGACGTGGCCGCCCCAAGGCGGGGACAACGGAGGGAACAGATGAGCGCACTCGCGAGTGATACCTCGGCCGGCGGGGGGATTCGGGCGAAGATCCGCTTGCAGGAACTCAAGAGTTGCCCCATCGCCCAGGTCTCCGACGAGGGCGTGGAGTGTTTCAACGTCTCGAAGCGCGTCGATCCGGAAAGCGGGCAGGTGACCGAAGAATTCGCCACTGAGGCCGAAATCGACGTCGAGTCCGCCCAGTTCGAGCCCGTCTTCTCCTACGGACAACAGTCGGTGTACCGCTTCCAGCGCCGATTCGGCCACGATTGTGCGTGCGAGCTGGTCGAGGAGTACGATTGCCCCGTCGTCGACGTGCAGGCCACCGACGGTGACCTTTCGATCGTGTTCCACGCACCGTCGATGGACGAACTGCGGGGAGCCGTGACGGCGTTGCGGGATTCCTTCGAGAACGTCGACGTCCAGCGGTTGGTGAGCTCCAGAGACGACGAAGGATCCGAAGATCTGGTCTTCGTGGACCGGGGCGTCCTCACTGCTCGACAGCGCGAAGTTCTGGAAACGGCCCACGCGATGGGCTACTTCGAGCATCCGAAAGGCGCGAACGCAGGGGAAGTCGCAAACGAACTGGAAATCACCACCTCGACGTTCACCGAACACCTGGCAGCGGCCCAATCGAAACTGCTCGATTCGATTCTCGAAGATAACGACTCACCGGCGGCAGCCTGAGCGGATCGTTGAGCGGTTTTTCGGCGTTTGAGGCATGTTAGTTGCGTATTTTGTCAGTCTCAGTACGATTGCTTTGTTCGCTTGGCCGTCTCACCAACCACGTGGTTGGAAATCCTAATTTGGCGCCTCAATAGTTGGTTCGCCTGAATACAGGCAGTAGAGACGTTTTCATCGATCAGACTCGCCGTAGAAATTTTGTATAGCGGCATAGAGTTTAATTTATATGGTAACTACGATGAATTGTGATGGACTGCTACCAACACACAACCGAGACCATCACTGGAGCAGTCGGCTTGTTACCGGATATAGCAGCGATTCTAAACGAAAGTAAATGAATAAAAGAAATGCCGCTATATGGAATCCTTCGAAACAAGGGCCCCGTCCGTAGATCCGAAAAGACGGCCTAACAACAGCGATAGCAGATTTCTACACAGAAAGTGAACTGGAAATCGGTGCCTGCCCGAACAGCTCGAATATCGAGAACCAGATCTGGATTTTCCCACGTCACTTAAAAGTTAAACCGCATACCGCGATATAAAATTTAGAGCGTTCCTCGAAGTAGGGGGAGAGTTTTTCTATATCGTGAAACATACACCGCCCTATGACCGGTTCCCCGCCGAGAACCCACAAAACCACGGAAACCTCCCTCGAAGTGTTGGATGCTGTCGCCGAAATGGACGACCCGACAGTCAGCGAAGTCGGCTCGGAACTGGATATGGCCGTCAGCACGGCCCATAAACACCTCCAAACCCTTCGGGAAAGCGGACTCGTGGTGAAACGAGACGATCGGTACCAGCTGGGGCTGAAGCTCTTCCACCTGGGGACAGCAGCCAAACGTCGGGACTCGCAGTTGATGCTCGCGCGGGAGAAGACCTACGAGATCGCGGACCGGACGAGCGAGGTCGTGAACTTCTCGGTTCTCGAAAACGGGCGAGCGATTACGATCTTCGATAGCCTCGACACCGGCACGCTCCAGGGCTTTCAGCGGGGCCAATACTTCTACCTGCACAGTACAGCCGCCGGAAAGGCGATGCTCGCCGAGATGGACGACGCGGAGATCGAGTCGATCATCGACCAGTGGGGCCTGCCAAAAATGACGGAGTACACGATTACGGATCGGGAAACGCTGGACGAGGAACTCGATCTGGTCCGTCGACGGGGCTACGCGGTCAACGAACAGGAATCCTGGGAGAACCTCAAAGCAGTCGCGGTGCCAGTTCTGGGCTCGGATGGGGAGGTGTTAGGTGCCATGGACATTTCGGGGCCGCCACACCGGATTTCCTACGAGCGATCGATCGCGCGAACGCTCTCTCACGGCGTCGAGCAACTCGAACGGGCCCTCGAATCCCACACTGTGCTCGAATCCCGCTGGAACGTCCGGTAAGCAGCGAAGAATCGGTGGACTTTTGCTGGCATATTCTGTGATTCAACCCGTCGTTTGCGGGTGGTTCGCGAATAGCCCACTGACGAAACAGCGGACGGTTACCAGTCGATTTACCAATGGATAACCGCGAACGCGACGGGCAAGACGAAGCGTGGTGGTCGAAAAGACAGGCAGAATTGTTACATGCGGATACCGATCAGACGGCTGGGGCGGGGAACGTCACCCGGTTTGGGCTCGACGCACACCCGGTCGTCTTCCCGGTCTCGCTTTTCATGATCGGGCTCTTTATCGCCGGAACAATTATTTTCGGTGACACCGCTGCAGCCGCTTACGAAGCGGTTAACGACTTCATCAACGCGAATTTCGGGTGGCTGTACATCTTCAGCGCGAACGCCTTCATCCTCGCGGGTCTCTATGGCTGCGAGTCGCTACGGCGACATCACGATCGGCGGCCTCGGAGCGGAGCCAAAATACTCGACCTTCGAGTGGATGGCGATGCTCTTCAGCGCGGGGATGGGCATCGGGCTGATGTTCTGGAGCGTGGCCGAGCCGATGTACCACCTGGCCACGGGCGGCGGTACGATGTTTCCCTTCGATCCGAACACTGGGGAAGCCGCGCGAGCGGCCCTTGGTATCACGCTTTTTCACTGGGGGATCCATCCCTGGGCGATCTACGGGCTGGTCGCGCTGGGACTGGCCTTTTTCGCGTTCAACCGAGGGCTGCCGCTCACCTTTCGGTCAATGTTCTACCCGCTCTTTGGCGACCGGGTCTTCGGCTGGCCAGGCCACATCGTCGATCTCGTGACGGTCTTCGCGACGATCTTCGGCTTGGCAACCTCGCTGGGACTCGGCGCGGCCCAGATCAATGCCGGCCTCTCGATCGTGCTCGAACGGATGATCGGAATGGGGATCTCGGTCGGTGCAGGTGTCCAACTGGTCATCATTGCGGCGATCACGGCGATCACGGGCCTCTCGGTCTGGGCCGGGATCGACAAGGGGCTGAAGCGGCTGAGCACGCTGAACGTCTATCTCATGATTCTCCTGATGATCTTCGTTCTGGCCGTGGGGCCGACCCGGTACCTGCTCGAAACGATTCTCAGCGGGATCGGGTTTTACCTCCAGAACTTGCCGCACATGGCGTTTTTCACGGAGACCTTCCTCGGCTCGCTCACAGAGCAGGCCGGGAAAGCTGCCGGGTGGCAGGACGGATGGACGATCTTCTACTGGGGCTGGTGGATCGCGTGGTCCCCCTTCGTGGGCCTGTTCATCGCCCGCATCTCCCGGGGCCGCTCGATCCGGCAGATGGTCCTCGGCGTGCTTCTCCTGCCGACCGCGTTCTCGATGACCTGGCTCGGGTCCTTCGGCGGTCTGGCGATCTTCACCGAACTCGAGCTGGGCGGGACCGTTCAACAGACAGTCATGCAGTCGGGATCGGCCTATGCGATGTTCGAGCTCCTCGGGGCCTTCCCGCTTTCGACGGTCACCTCGATCGTGGCCGTGGCAGTGGTTGTAACCTTCTTCGTGACGAGTGCGGACTCGGGCTCGCAGGTCATCGCGCTGGTCACCGCCGGCGGGAAACTCGACGTTCCCCGCCCCCAGCGGATGCTCTGGGCGATTGTCGTCGGCGTCGTCGCCGCTGCCCTGCTGGTGGGCGGCGGTTTGGATGCGTTGCAGACGGCCGCGATCACTACCGGGCTGCCTTTCGCCGTTGTCATCCTCGTCCTGATTTATACGCTGTTCAAGGGACTGGCCCGGGAGCATGCAGTGCTGGAGGCGATCGAAACACCGAGTGAAACCCCCGAAGCAGTGGCAGAAAGCGACAGAAAGCAGGGCGATCCCGAGCGCTGACAGGGTAGTCGCTGCGGCGGGCCGCTCACATGAAATCCGCGATCCCGCTTTGCTTGTTCTTGTCGTTCTCGAAGATCGACTCGATCGAGCGCTGCAGAATCTGCAGGCGCTGTTTGGTGTACTCCCGGGAGCCGTACTCCTCAGCGACTTCGATGGCCGTATCGAGGTACTTGTTGACTGACCCCTCGTGGACCGTGAGGTTCACGTCCCCGCCACACTCCCGGCAATTCCCCGTGAGCGGCATCCGCCGGTACTTCTTCCCACAAGAGAGACACCGCACCTCCTGGCGACTGAAGGCCCGGAGGTTCCCGATCAGGTCCGGCAGGAAGTGATATTCGATGACGCGTTCGGCGACGTCGGTCTCGTCGACGGCCCGGAGCTTTCTCGCGAGTTCGAGTTGCGCGTCCATCTTTTCCATCATCGAACCCAGAGTCTTGTACGCCGAGAGGTCAGGCCCGAGCGCGATGTTCGAGGTCTCGTGGGTGAACCCGAAGTCCGAGTACGCCCGGTCGGTTCCGAGGTGGTCCTCGGCGATCTCGATGTCCACGGCGTCGGTATCGGCCATCTCGCGGGTCGCCTCGTAGAACGCCCGGGGATACTGGTCGACCGTGTCGATGTTGTGGGCCTCGTCGTCGATCTCCTCGGGATCGATCCGGGAGGACATGACTAATGGGGCGTCCATTGAATTGTGTGCGTACAACCAGTTCGCAGCGAATATCGGTTCGCCCCCAACTTGGAGGTCGTAAAGATATCCGTCGTAATCAACCTGTTCGACAGATTTAACGCGAAGATAGGATAGGTCCCCTTCGACTATGTTTCGCAACTCCGCCAATTTCGATTCCGCTCCCGAAGAAAGATCCCGTTTTGAAAGAGAGGTTATGATCTCGCTGAGTTTTTCCAAAGAAATGTTCTCACGTCTGCGAAGGTATTTCGGAATCGTCTGTTTAATGCCCGGAATGTCCATTTCCCGAAGGTCCATCAACGGTTTCGGAATTCCGATGACGAGACTCTTGGGAAGATAGGAGTCATCGTTTTGTAACTTCCGGTGAAGCGGATTGTCTTCAGCACCACCAGAGACCGTGATGTCGTAAATGTCCTGTCTGTTACCTGATCGTTCTGTTCGCTTTGAGATGTTGGCTACGACTCCCAACCGATGGAGAAGAAATACGATTCCATCTTTGACCTGCTCACTTGTAGTATAAAAGCTAACTGTCGTGACGTTGTCGTCCGACTGATCGCTACCGTCACCTGCAATAAAGCCCCTGAGGAATGCCAAGATGACCTCTTGAGGCGCGTCAAGTATAGGGTCAGGTATCACCTTCTCACTACTACTGTAGGAGTCGATGTCCTCAAAGCCCATATTATACAGAACGTCGCTAAAAACTGACGGGAAGCGAAGTTCATAGGCTCGGTTGGACCACCGTCGTCCAGGTTCGATGTCGAGGACATCCTCAACAATCGAACCCGCACGGTCGATAATATCCTCATCGCCGTTGTGTATCGTCGGATTCACCGTCGAGGTCGAACCTTCCGCGACAAATAAACCGAGTAACCACCCGAATTCTTCATCAATTTCGATCGTTCTGGCGATGCCGCCTTCCGAGCCCCAACGACCAATCAGAATATCTGAAGGGAGGTCAATTCCTGCGAGATTGCAAATTTCTTTTAGTTGATCGAATGCGATCTTCGACTTTGACAGACGGCGGGAGAGACCACCATTGAAGGCGCGATGTGTTGGGCTACCTCGCTCCGTTTCCTCCCAAGCCGTCCGAAGTAAATTTTCGATAGTGTCGTCGATAACAGTGTAGGGTTCATCCAGAATCTCAGTGAGATCAAGCGTGGTTTTCGTGGTTTCCAACGAGAGAGTCCGCGGCGCGAGGATGAGATCGCCGGGTTCGAGGTCTCCCCCCGCAACCTCTTCGATCCCATCATCGTACCGAAATAGACTATGGTGCTCGGTAACTTCGATCGAGCGGCCGAATTGAGCCTCAACCCTGACAAGAGATTCTTCAGCATCGGCCTGGTAGCGGATAGCTTTTTCAATGGGATTGAGGGACGATTGTTGGTTCTCGTCAAAGACGTAGGTTTTCCACCCTTCTTTCAAACACTCCTTTTTTCGGAACTTCCCATCTCGGATAGTCTCAGCCTCAAGACGCTCCCAGAACGAATCCACGGTCATAAACCGAGGATTGCCATCCGGGTCAACAGTGATTATACGGGAATCTTCCGCAATACTTCCTCCACGCGAGTCTGGGAGGTACTGCTTCGAGAAGTTGAGCAGGCCGTCCATGAGGAGCATGACACAATCCTCGTCACCGTCGCAATTCCGCCGCTTCGAGGCGTGAAAGTACGGATGCGCGTAGCCAACCGCCGCCGACGTGAACCCGACCACCCGCCCCACCACCGCCGCGCTGGTGTGGGGAGCCATCCCGAACACCAGTTCACCGACGAGGTCCTCGCGGTCTTCGAGATCGTAGAACGGGTTGAGACCGTAGTACTCCGTGAGAAGGTCGTCGACGAAGTCCGCGGTCTTGAGCATGTGCTCGGCGGCGCCGTCGGAAAGCACCACGTCCTGCACCCGGAGTTCGACCAGTTGGTCGTCGTGCTCCAGCGGTTCGCCGTTGATGTCCTCCTCGTACCCCAACTCCCGGAAGTCCCCCACCGTGACGTCGAGTTCGTTCGGGCGAACCGCCGTCACGGGCAGGTCGGTCATGTCGTAGCGTACTGTCCCGTCCTTGAACGAGGTGACCCCGTGTTTGGCTCTGAGGATCCCCTTTTCCATCGGTTCGGGAACCTTGGTCCGTGACATAAGCCCCTGGACCCCCTTCACGATGTCCAGGGACGTGGCCCGTTCGGAAACGGCCTCGAGGGCCTCCGAGAACTCTCGGCCAAGGTCTACCGTCCTGGTCCCGACGTTCGAGAGTTCCCGCTCGCACTTCGGGCATTCGACCCGCCCGGATTCGTCCGGTTCAGCCCGAATCGAACAGTCCGGACACTGGTAGACGGGACGGGTCTGCTCGCCACACTCCTGACATCGGGGCTTGTACGTCCGGGCGCCACAGGCGGTACACTCCCGCTCGCCGAGTTCGACCTCCACGGTGCCCTGTGTGCCGTCGAGTTCGTCGCCCGCCGCGGCGGCTTTGGCCACGTCCCGCTGATTGCCGCCGGCGTCCCCGATCGGGAAGAGCGTGTGGACCGCGGGGCTGAGGTCCCGCGATTCGGACTTCTCCGGTCGCCCCATCCGGTTGCCGATCCGGGTCGGCGCCCGCTCCCGGACTTCGAAGGGGGCGACCTCCTCGAGGGCCTTCATCGCGTTGTCCCAGTCCCGGGCCGACTTCGAGAGGTCGCCCATGGACCAGCCCAGTTCCAACCCCTCCGTGAGCCCCAGCGTCAGGACGAGCGGTCGCCACGTCGGAACGACCAGTTCCGATTCGTGCTGGCGATGTTCGACCAAAAGCGTCTCGAGTGCGGTTCGGACCGGTTCGGACCGCGGGACGTGAAGGGCTCCGTCTTCGATCCTTCCGTCCGCGAGCCCTTCGGCCAGTTCGACGAGGTGCTCGACGTCGAGGTCGTGATAGAGATAGGTGTATTCGGGGTGGAGCGGCGCGTCGTGATCGCGGGCCCAGTTGAGCGCCTGGTCCGGATCGGGCCGTTCCAGATCGACGTACGGGGAGTCTTCGAGGGCCTGGACGTTCGCGCCGGCCGCCGCCAGGTCCTGCACCCACCACTCGAAGGCGTAGGCGGCAGGGGCGAGGGGCTGGTTGTTCTCGACGAACTCCCCGTAATTCACCAGGTACTCCCCGAGGTCGAGAATCGCTTCCACGCCGTTCCTGACCTCCAGGGCCTCGCTCGGGTCGTCGATGCGCCGAACGTCCCCGTTCGCGAGTTTGACTGTCGGCCCCTCGATCGAATCGACGGGGACGACCCCGGCTGCTTTGCCCGGGCGCTCGGTTTTGATCTGCGTGCCCGTCGCGAGGAAGTCATCGACGAGGTGCATCGTCGCTGGATGGACACCGGCCGTCGCGTGGCCGAGGTTCCGGGACCGTCCGTATCGCAACCGAAAGCCCCCCGCTTCGCTCGGGTGGGAGAACACGGGGCGGCCCGCGATGAGGTCCCGGAGGAAGGTCCCCTTCGGTTTGACCCGCGGCGGGCCATCGACCTCCTCGGTTGCAGCCTCCTCGGAGGTCGTCTCCTCCGCGCCGTCGTCGCTCCCGACTGCCCCGTCGATGAGGGCCTGCAGCCAGGGCCATTCCACGTCGTCGAGGTCGTCCGTGTATCGCTGTATCTTCGGGGCCTTGAGGGCGATTCCTTCGGCCAGGACCAGACACATGCCACCGCGCGAGCGGTTCGTATCGACCCGTTCGAGGTCACGAAAGCCCGAGACCTCGTTCTCGCCGGTGGCCTCCCCGTCGAGCATGATCGGGACGTTCCTGGCGATGTGTTTGGCCTCGTCGTCAGAGGGGGTGTACTGAAGACCCGTCTCCTTGTCGTAGAGTGCGACCTCCTCGGCGTATCGCTCGACCTCGTCGTCCCGGGGTTTGTAGGGTGACATCCCCAGAAGCGAGCGGGCGTAGTCCGCGACCAGCACCGAGAGCGCCTGGGCCGTGCCCCCGGCCGAGCGGATCGGGCCCGCGTACGCGACTGAAACGAACTCCGTGCCGTCGTCGTTCTGTTCGACCGAAACCCGGTCGATCCCCTCGATCGGGGCGGCGACGACCCCTTCGGTCAACAGCGCGACGGCGGTCCGGACCGCACCTTCGACCTTGCCGGCTTTGGTGTCGTAGTCGCCGACGGACCCTTCAACGAAGTCCTCGACGAGCATGAGTGCGGCCCGCTCCCGCGAGTGCTCGGCGTCGAGTTCCCGGACCCGTTCGGCGACCCCCTCGATACCAAGAATGTTCTCGACGCGGTCGGCCATGTCCGTCGCGACCGGAATCTCGACCTCTGGTACGGGGTCCTCCCCGCGTTCGCGAGCGGTCTCGGCGATCGAGATGGCGCGGTCGAGTCTCGTTTCAAGGTGCTCGAAGTACTCGATATCGACCTCGCGCATCTACTGAGAGAACCGGTCCATGCCGGTGGCGGCGTCTGTTTCGCGGGGAATCGATTCCTCGAACCCCCACACGAGGGCCTCCCCGCCAAAGACGGTAGCATCCGTCACGCGACCGGCGAGCGCTTGCCCGGACGGCCTCGCGAGAACCGCCTGAACCTGAACGAACGGCGCCTCGCCGGCGGTGGCGAGGGTCGCCGCGAACAGGGGCATTTCGAGCGGTTCGTCGTACTGTACCGTCTCCAGCGCGTAATCGTCCTGGTCGTAAATTCCGAGTTCGGCGTCCCGTAGTGCTCCGGTCCCGAGCACCCAGGCCGTGTCCAGATCCGCGGCCTCGGCGAGGGACAGAAGTTCCCCGGACAGCGACTCGTCGAAGGCCAGTTCGACGAGCAGGGTTCGCTCCGGGTGGACCTCCTGAAAGCGCATACGCCTACCCACTGGACCAGCGGGCAAAAAGGTGCCCTATCGCATCGCCTCGAGGTCGCATGTCGCGTCCATTGGCGCCGTTACGTAGGCCTCATCTCGGGAAATGTCCGCGATGACGTAGTGAGACTGAGAACCGGCCTCCTCGACGGCGGCCATGACCTCACCGGTCGATTCCGCGGCGGCCATGGACGTGGCATCGGGCACCATGACGTGTGGGACAAAGTCTCACTCATTATTTAACATCATCGAATCTGGGTCGAATAGTTGGATGGGTAACTGGTTTTGGCGGAAATGTGGAGGGAGAGTTGGATATGAACCGTTTTTAGTGGGGGCCTACAGTTCCTGCGCGGCCGAAACGGTCCGGTGGCCGAGTGATTTGAGTCGGTGGCGGGTACCGGTTCTGGGGCGGTAAGTTTAATTTAATGGGAAAAAATGGTGCCAATGGATGTCAAAGAAATCCATTTCACGTCGTAAATTCCTCCAGGCCACCGGAGCGGCCGCCGGGGCTGCTGCGCTTGCGGGTTGTGCTGGGGACGAGGGGGAAGGACCGACTACGACAGAAGAACAAACCACGACCACCGAGACCGTCGAACAGGAAGTCTACAAGCCGGGCAGTCTGGCCGTCGAGGCAACTGGCGATTACGAGCTGGAAATGCAGCTCTCCTCGCCGTTCCACGCGTCACTGCAGATGCTCGGGTACTCCTCGTTCTCCGTGGTTCCGGAGGGAATCGTCGGAGACGTGGAGGGTTACGACGGCGAGATGAGTTACGAGGACTTCGCGACCTCGGAGCCGATCGGTTCCGGCCCGTTCCAATTCGAGAATTGGACCCAGGGGACAGAGGCCTCGGTAACTGCCTTCGACGACTACAGCGGCGACGTGCCGAACCTCGACCGGGTTCACTGGCAGGTCCTTGAGAAGGACTCGGCCCAGTACAACTACACGATGAACAAGAACGCGGACTTGTTCACGATTCCGACTACCCAGTATGACCCCTCGCTGGTGTCCGTCGAGGAGACCGACGAAGAGGGCCGACAGCTGGGGACCTATGGGCCGGCCCGGAACGACGAGACCCTGAACTACGTGGGCGTTCCGACCATCAACACGTTCTACGTCGGATTCAACATGGCGGAGGTCGAAAAGCCCGTTCGACAGGCCTTCGCGTACGCGATGAACCAGGAGCAGATGGTCAACGAAGTGTTCAAAGGTCGCGGCCTCCCGGCCTATCACTTCACGCCGCCGTCGATCTATCCAGGCGGCGCAGAGCAATACACCCAACACGCCGAAGAAGAATATCCCTACGGGTACAACGAGTCACAGATCCCAAAGGCCCGGGAAGTCATGGAAGAGGCCGGCTACGGCCCGGACAACATGTACACGGTCCAGTGGACCCAGTACACGTCCGACACCTGGAGCAACATGGCCCAGATCCTGCGGGACCAGCTTCAGAGTGCCCACATCGACATGCAGATCGAGCAGGCAGACTTCTCGACCATGCTCAAGCGGGGTCGGAACGGCAATCTCGAAGTGTATACCCTCGGCTGGATCGCCGACTACCCCAAGCCGGACAACTTCCTGGGACTCCTGGATCCGCCACAGACCGATACCTCACAAGACGCGCCGGTCTCGTACATCAACTGGACCAACGAGAACGGTGACGCGGCTCAACAGGCAGAAGACGCCTACGATAC
>Ga0207714_1000563_pt1 | contig 25261 bp, 30 predicted proteins | sample PonA232FremontCA_2_FD_187270 | JGI IMG/M metagenome (GOLD analysis project Ga0207714, IMG submission 187270) | Marine sediment microbial community from Fremont, CA, USA - Pond A23 Sediment 2 (SPAdes) | ecosystem: Environmental > Aquatic > Marine > Unclassified | place: USA: Fremont, California...
GGTCGGTCTGGAAGGTCGCCTTCTCGCTGGGAGTCCTGTTCGGCGTAGCGGCGCTGTTGCTCGACCGACTCGCCGCCGCGACCGCCTTGGATCCGTCGCCCGGGATCGCGTTCGGGACGTTGCTTGGACTCGGGACGTTCACGACGTACAACTGGGTGACACAGGTCGACCGCCCCCGCGAGTACCTCCGGTACCCCGCGGAGATGCAGACAGTGTTCCGTGGAAAGCTACGCGCCTTTCTCCTGCTCTCGATGCCGGCCGGAGCCGGCTACCTCGCCCTCGGATGGCTCTGGTACCCGGTCGACGAGCTGGTGGTCGGAGTGGTCGTCTTCCCGCTGGTCTCGGTGTACGTCTTCGGCCTGACGGCGTTTCTCACCGGTCTCTCACCCAACGAGTTGCTGTTCGACACGCCCCGGTTTGCACTGTACGGTGCCGGACTCGCGGCGGTCGGTGTGGTGCTACTCGTCGCCGCACTCGCGTACGGGACGGCACCACGCAAGGCGACTGCGACCGCGGTCGGAGTCTCAGTCGTCGCTGCGTTCGCCGGGGTCGCAGTTCTGGAACTGGCCGGGCGTCGGTGGGAGAAGCGTCTCAGAAATTAACTCGGCAAAGAGGAACACGTAGGCCCTTGCAGAGCCCGGCCGTGCTCCGTTGCAGAGGTGGTACGTTGGCCACACCAGAACAGGTGGGGGGATGTCTGGTTGACAGGTGGTTTGCAAACGGTACAGTGACGATCTGGGAGTCGTCTGCCGCAGTTCGCGCGTCTTCGTTCGCGTCTTACTGCATTCGGTGAGAATATCCAGTAGTATTTATGACTTTCCCTGAACGAATGGGCAACTATTTCGGGAGATAATATATGATATAGGTTATTTAAGGAAGGGGCGGGGCCCACGCGGTGTGGAACTGCTAGCCGTGCAGTTGTCCGCGGACCATCGCGAGCCCGGTTTTGAGATAGGAGGGACGGGTGATCCGGTCGTGTTCGCCGCGTGTGAGTTTGAAATCGAAGACGTCGATGTTCTCGGCGAGGTGTGCGCGGGAGGTCGACATCGGTATCGTCACGACGTTCTCGTGTTGTGTGGCCCAGCGGATCGCGACCTGCGGGCCGGATTTCCCGTACCGACTGCCGATCTCGGCGAGCAGGTCGTCGTCGACCGCGCCGCCGTTTGCGAGCGGGCTGTAACCGGTCAGGATCACGTCGTGTTGCTGGCAGTACCGGAGCAGTTCCCGCTGTGGCCACCAGGGGTGAAAGAGGAGCTGGTTCGTGAGAATCGGTGCCTCAGAGAGTGCTCGCGCGCGTTCGAGACGGTCGACCCCGAAGTTACTCACACCGATATGGCGTGTCAGACCCGCCGTAACCGCCCGGTCGAGCCCTTCGATGACGGTCTCGAGATCGGCCAGGGGGTGTGGCCAGTGGATCAGGAGGAGATCGACGCGGTCGACACCGAGACGGCGGGTACTGCGCCGGGCCGAGTCGACGATGTCGTCGACGGATCGGTTGGACGGATCCACTTTCGTCGTCAGGAAAATCTCCTCGCGGTCGACATCGCTGTCCTCGATCGCGCTGCCGACGCCGGCCTCGTTCTCGTACAACTGGGCCGTGTCGAGGTGGCGATAGCCGAGGTCGAGGGCCGTCGAGACACTCTCGTAGGCGACCTGCGTCTCCATCTGCCAGGTTCCGAGTCCGACCGCCGGTACCTCCGCACCTGCAGCAGTGACATGCTCCATAGTGGTCAGTTGGGTTCGGATCCCGATAGCTCTTGGTACTGCCTGGGGCGACGGATAACCACACACGTTTTTTACGCAAGCCACATAGGGTCAGGTAATGACCCAGCGCGAAGACGTGTGTGTCCTCATCCCGACGTACAACGAGGCTGCGTCCGTCGGGGAGGTCATCGAGAGATTTCTCGACGCTGGGTACGGGAACATTCTCGTCATCGACGGGGGCTCCGACGACGGAACCCGGGAGATCGCTGCGGACGCCGGCGCGCGCGTCGTCGAACAGAGCGGGAAGGGCAAAGGACAGGCCGTACGGGAGGCAGTCGGTCTGATCGAACGGCCCTACGTGTTGATGATCGACGGCGACGCGACGTACCGTCCCGAACAGGCCGACAGGCTGGTCGAGCCGCTGTTTACCGGTACGGCCGAACACGTCGTCGGGAACCGGTTTGCGGATATGAAAACCGGAGCGATGACACGGCTCAACAAGGTCGGGAACAGGATCATAAACAGTTTTTTCAAACTGATCCACGGCCGGGATCTGAAGGACATTCTCAGCGGCTACCGTGCGTTCACCCGGGAGTCGTTCGAACGGCTCTCACTCTCCGCGGACGGGTTCGGGATCGAGACGGAACTCGCAGTCGAGTGTGTCCGCTACGACATCGAGACAGCTGTCGTCCCGATAACCTACGAACCGCGCAACGAGGGCTCCGAGACGAACCTCCGCCCGTTCCGCGACGGCGGAAACATCCTGTTCACACTGTACCGGATGGCGAAAATGAACAATCCGATCTTCTATTTCGGGAGTTTCGGTGGTCTCAGCATCCTGCTCGGGATCGTTCTCGGTACGTTCGTCGCCTACCGGTACTTCGTGGAGGGCATCTCCCACGAGGTGATCGCGCTCGCCTCGGGCGTGACGCTCCTTTTCGGGTTGCAGTTGATCATGTTCGGCGTGCTCTCGGATCTGATCGTGACGACGAACCGCCAGCAACGCCGGCGGATCGAGCGGATCGATCGGAAACTCGACGAGCTGGCAGCCACACGGACAGACGAAGAAACGAGTGCGGAGTCAGAGCCAGTCGTCACTGACCACTCCGAGACGACCGCGGACGGGGAGAACATCCAGACCCGGAAGCAGTAGCACGGATCAGAAGGGAACGAGCGAGCGGAGGCGGTCGAGGAGACCACTCGACTCGCGTTTCTCCTCGAAGACGGGATGCAAGGCGTTGAGAAGCGCCTGTTGTGATTCGAAGGAACGCTTCTCGCAGTCGGCGAGGGCGTCCGAAAGCGTGATTTCGGTCCCCGACGCATCGACAGCGACCCTGATGTCGCCGTGTGCCGTGTCCAGGTCCGCCGCCGACGCCGGGAACGAAACGTTCCGCTCGTCGAGTCGGGCATCGAGTGCGGCGATGCCGAACTCGATCGTCTCCGGTTCGGTATCGGTCCCGTTCGATGGTGGCCGTACTCCCATTACGTTGACGGCACGGCATCGAGCGGATTAATACTGTTGTTCGGCGTTGGATGTGCGTTCAGCAAGTCGAAATAGGCATGAACAAACTAATACAGGGATACATACAACTACCAGTATGGGAAGCACCGATCTCGAGCGGGAACTGGCCGCCGTCGGGGAACGGTTCGACTTCGGAGAGTACGAAACGGAAGCGTACGTCACGATTCTCGAACACGGCAGCCTCACCGCCTCGGAGATCGCCGAGAAGACGGATATCCCGCAGCCACGGGTGTACGACACCGTCCGGAGTCTCGCCGACAACGGGCTGGTCGAACTCCACGAGTCACGGCCGATGCGGGTCGTCGCGGTCGATCCCGAAGAGGCCTTTACCACGGTCCGATCCACACTCGACGAACTCGTTACCGACCTCTCGGAACGGTACGTCGCGCCGGCACGCGACGACGAGGTCGTCTCGCTCGTCAAATCCAGGCAGACGATCCTCCGGTACATCGAGGAGGTGATCTCCTCGGCGGAGTACGAACTCGTGCTCGCGGTGACGCCGGATCTGCTCGCCAGGTACGAGAACCTGCTCGCCGACCGGCGCGATGCTGGCGTCGTCATCGAGTTGCTCGTCGCGCCGGCGGCCGACATCCCCGATCCGGAGACGTACGACTACGAACGCGTCGCGACGACCGCCCGGGCCCGGCGCGGCGTCACGACGCCGGTCGTCGCCGTCGCGGACGGGCAGTACTCCGTCTACAAGCCACAGGAGGCCGTAAGCGGTGACGACGACAGCTACGGCGTGATCTTCAACCGCTCGGAACTCGGCTTTCTCGTCTCCGGGTTCCTGAACACGGTCGTCTGGACCTCCGGCAAGACGCTGGTCGAACGGCGCGACGACCGGCCGTTCCCACGCCGGTACGCGACGATCCGCCGCTGTATCGACGACCTCTCCACCCAGTCCGGCGACTTCTACGTCTCCATCGAGGGCCGGCGGGTCGAAACTGGTGAGCGGTGCACGGTCAGCGGTGCGATTGTCGAGGTGGCCGTCGGCCGCAACCGTGAAACCGCCGCGCTCACTGTCGACACGGGCGAGGAACTGGTCGATGTCGGTGGGCAACTCGCCGCGCTGGAAGACGTCGAAGCGTACGAACTCGCCGTCGGCCGCGACGAGCCACCCGAACTGTAAACGCCGGCTGCAGGTCGATCCGCGGGGGTTTCCCACGCCACAAGACACAGGCCAACTGCAGGGCAACTAGCTGTCCTCGCTCGGCTCGGCGCCCGTTCCACACTCGACAGCCGGGAGTTCGGGTCGCCCGTCCGGTATCGGAACAGCAGTGTACGGATCCTCGGCACAGAGCAGGGAGCCGTCCAGGTCGGCGTACTCGACGAGCGGGGCGAGGTGACACGCCGGGGCGATCGAGGCCGAACTCTCGATCATACAGCCGAACATCACGTCCAGCCCGTGTGCGTTCGCAGTTTCGATCTGCCGGATCGCCGGCCGGATGCCCCCACATTTCATCAGTTTCACGACGACGATATCGACGGCATCCGCAACTGCGGGGACGTCCGCCGCCGTGACACAGGACTCGTCGGCCGCGACGGGAACGGTGCTCTCGTCGGCGACGCGTTCGAGTCCGGCGACGTCGTCGGCCGGTACGGGCTGTTCGACGAACTCGACGCCAGCGTTGGCGAGCCACGCTGTCTTCTCGATCGCTTCCGACGCGGTCCAGGCGCCGTTGGCGTCGACCCGGACCCGTGCCCGCGGCGCTGCCTCCCGGACGGCGTCGATCCGTGCCCTGTCGTCGTCGGTACCGAGTTTGATCTTGAGAATCGGATACCCCTCCTGCCGTACACGCCGTGCCTGCCTCGCCATCCCGGCCGGCGAGTCGATCGCGACGGTGTAGGAGGTCGCCGGCGCACGGTCGGGATCGAGTCCGAGTCGCCGGTACAGCGGCTCCCCGGCCTGGCTCGCGACGAGATCGTGCAGGGCCGTCGAGACGGCCGCCCTAGCCGCGGCTGCCCCGGGTGCATGCTCACGGAAGCGCTCCTCGTGTGCCTGCAGGCGGGCGGGATCCGCGCCGTCGATCACGTCGAGCAGGTCCGGCAGGACGCCCTCGACGCTCGCTGGGCGCTCGTCGTAGTATTCGGAGGGCGCTGCGGCTCCGGTGCCGACTGTTCCGTCTTCGTCCTCAAGACGGACGACCAGCGTCGTCGCGGTGTCGGCACTGCTCCGGGCGGTCGTAAACACCGATTGCAGCGGGAGATCGACGCGCTCGACGGTCGTCGACGCGACTGGGGGCGTCATAGGAGCGAGTCGAACGGTCCCGGACACGCGTCGGCGAGCCGGTCGAACTGCTCGTCGGAGAGGTCGACCGTCCCGGCCCGGAGGTTCTCGGCGAGCTGGTCGGTGGTGCGTGCGCCGACGATCGGGGCCGTGATCGCCGGATGGTGGCGCTGGAAGGCGATCGCGACCTGTGCCTCGGACGCGCCGACCGCCTCGGCAACCTCGCGGAGGACGTCGAGATAGTTCGTATCGAGGCGGTCGAGGATCAGGTCGATCTGGCGGCGGAGGTGTTTCCGGTTCAGTCCGTCGCCGTTGGGGTCGTCCGGCCGCGTGGGCCAGTAGATCTTCGAGGCGACGACGAACTCCTCGCGGTCGCGGTCCGCGAGCCACTCACCGATCCAGCGCTCGCTGTCGCCCTCGCCGTAGACGTCGGCGGTATCGATGAAGCGGCCACCCGCGGCCGCGTAGGTGTCGAGCAGTTCGTGGGCGCGTTCGCGGTCGATTTCGAGTGTCCCTTCGCTGGTCTCCCGGCCGAAACGCCAGGTGCCGAAGGCGATCTCGCTGACCTGGAGGCCTGTTCGACCCATCGGGACGGTATCCAGTGAGAGATCCATACCGTGATATCGACGGCCGGCGGTAGAAATGTTGGGTTTATACTGGTGGGTATAAATTCGTGGAAATATTCGCCACCCCGGGGGTGGCCAAATTTTCAGTTTCTTACAGCCACCAGTATTAGCTGTACGCCTCGAACTCCTTGCCGAAGACGAGGAAGTAGACAGTCCCCACGAGTCCGACGACCGTCGCGAGCGCGAAAGCGAGGACCTCGTTCCCTGGGTAGGCGAAATCGGTCAGCGGAACACTGAACCCGCCGTAGATCGCGCCACCGATCGCCGCGCTCGGGATAACGACGACGTTCCGGAGGAGGTAGTACGAACCGGCGACACGGCCGCCAGTGTCCCGTTCGGCAGGGCCGACGATCAACGCCTTGTGTGCGGGCAGGCCGGCGAACCGGAGCCCGGAGTAGGCAAACAGCAGTGTGACAACAGTGGCGTTCGCGGGTGCGGAGATCAACAGGACCGGGAAAACCGCGTACACCGAGAAGCCGAAGCCGACGACGGGTTTGAGACCGATCGACTCGGAAGCTTTCGCGGCGACCGGCATCGAGAGCAAGGCAACGGCCATCTCCACCGCGAGCAGGACGCCGAAAAAAACGTCCGGACCGAGTGAGACACTCCCGATCTGGAGGCCGACTTCCAGAAAGTCAGTAATGACGATGACGAAGAAGACGTACACCATACCGTTCCCGAACCGGACGAGCGTATCGGCCACGAGCAGGGGTCGCAACTCCGGCGGGAGGTTCCGGAGGTCGTCGGCGATCTCCCCGATGCCCTCGAACGATTTCCCGATCGCGGTATCGTCCGGTTCGTAGAGAATATGCTGGAGGGCGGTCGCGACGACGGCGAACGCGACGGCGACCGCGAGGACGACCTGGAAACCGACCTGGAAGTCGGCGACAGCGTAGAGAACGCCGGCGGCGAGCAGCGGGCCGACCAGGAACGCGCTCCGGCGGAACACCTCCGTACTCGCGAAGCCGCGGGCGAGTTTCGAGGGCGGAACTGCCTGTTTGACGACCGCGAACGTCGCACCGAGGCCGAAGGATTTCCAGGCCTGTGCCAGAAAGAGCCCGACGAAGATCCAGAACCACGGCTCGACGGTCGCACCCGCGACCGTGATCGTCCCCACGGTCGGTGCGACCAGCCAGAACAGAAAGCCCAGCGCCGACAGCGCCCCGAACAGTGTCAACGACAGCCGCGAGCCGATCCGGTCGGAGAGTGCACCACCAGGATACGGGTAGACCGCACCGATAATGTTGCCGACAGTCCCGAAGAGACCGATCACGAACCCGCTCGCGCCCAGTACGCGCATGTACTCCGGAATGTACCGACTCGTCATCTGGAAGCCGAGGCTGAAGGCGAACATCGCAACCGACAGGACGAGAACGTCGCGTTCGAAGGAAAAAAACTGTCGGAACGGATCGAGAAGGTCCGGCGTCTTGGTTTCTTCGGACACGGTTACCGACCTCTCGTCGCGCCCGAGTTAGCTGGTTGTCGTGCCCGATCCGGGCCCGGGGACATACTCGTGTGTCGATGAGGGCAGCAAAGTAGCTTGCGTGTTCGGCAGACGAGGGCTGCCACAGTGCGAACGAACGAGGGGGTTTCGCGAGGGTAAGTAACGGTTTTTATCGGAGCGCGTCTGCACGAGAGTATGAGTGACGAACCGGCCGAGTACGAGGTGGTCGTCGTCGGCGGCGGACCGGCGGGGCAGATGGCCGCGATGTACAGCACGCGACTGGGTCACCGGACGGCGCTGGTCGACCGCGGCGGCGGTCGCGCGGCGATGATGCAGGAGGTCCACAACATGATCGGGATCAGAGAGGAGACCAGCGGCAACGAACTGCTGGCGACCGGGAAAGAACAGCTCGAAGCCTACGGCTGTGATCTCCACCGGGATATGATCACCTCCTGTGACAGCGGCGCGGAGGGGACCGTGGTCGTCTCGGGAAACAGTGACGACTACCGCGCCGAGTACGTCGTCCTCGCGACGGGATTCAACGACATCCGGCCGGACCCGCCGCTGCCGCGGACTGGCCGGGGGTTGCACTACTGTCTGCACTGTGATGCACACATGTTCGTCGACGAGTCGGTGTACGTGATGGGACACGCGGAGAGTTCGGTCCACGTCGCCGGCATCATGCTGAACTTCACCGACGACGTCGACCTGCTCACCCGCGGGGAAACGCCCGAGTGGAGCGAGGAGAGTGAACGGATGCTCGAGAACCACCCGATCGATGTGATCCACGAGGACGTCACTGGCGTCAACAACGGCGAGGACGGCTGGCTGAAATCGCTCGAGTTCGAGGACGGAACGGTCCGCGAGTACAAGGGCGGGTTCGCGATGTACGGGGCCGAGTACAGCAACGGGCTGGCGCGCGAACTCGGCTGTGAGATCAACGACGACGGCACCATCGCCGTCGACGACCACGGCCAGACCACCGTCGACAACGTGTACGCGGTCGGCGACGCCACGGCGGGGCACAACCAGGTCCCAATCGCGTACGGCGACGGCGCCAAGGCCGGGATCTCGATCCACTTCGCGCTGCGGGAGTTCCCGCGCGAACCCGACCAGATCGAGGCGGCGGGGCCGGTCCGGTCCGAAGAGGTCCCCGGCATTCCCGACGCCCTGCTCGAACAGGCCGTCGACTTCCACACCTACGACGACTGATGGCGGCGGGAAACAGGACCGTTTGTATGTCCCCGTCCCGAACAGGGAGCCAGCATGGATAGATCAGACCAGCGGCTGTACCCGAACGCGGGTGAGCGTTCGTCGTCCCGGCCGAACCTCTCGCGACGGACGCTGCTCGCCGGATCGGCCGCGGTCGGCACGGCGGTGGCTGCGGGGTGTCTCGAGGGTGGGACCGAGAGCGGTCCTGACGTCGAGGCCCCACCGGAGGCGGTCGTCGAGCGCCCGACGATGTACGTCTTCAACACGGGTGACGGAACGGTCAGCCTGATCGATGTCGAGACCAACACCGAGGTCGAGCGACGGGCCATCGGGCTGACTGCCTCCTTCCCGTCGAATCAGTTCTCCCCGGAACTAACCACAGCACCCGAGGATCCGCTCTGGCTCAACGTCGACGACGGCGTCCGGGCGGTGTCGGCCGGACCGCTCGAACAGCAGGCGGCCGTCGAGACCGGTTCCGGCGCGAACTGGCAGGAACAGACCCCAGACGGCGGTCACGTCGTCGTCAGCGCACGCGAACCGGCTCACAGACAGTTCCGGATCGACGCGGACCGCGACTCGGAGACGTTCGGCGAAGTCACCGGAGAGATCGACAGACGACCGGAAGGCGGTCGGGGAGACAACGACGGCCCTGGCCCCTGTGACGTGACGATCCACCCCGACGGCGAGTACGCCTACGTCCCGGATCTGTTCGGTGACACGCTGACAGTCGTGGAGATCGAGGCCTTCGAGATCACGGCGCAGATCGACGTCGAGCGCCGGAACGGCGTGGCCCCGGAGCCGTGGATGGGGACCGCCGCCCCGGACGGGGACCGGCTGCTGGTCGAGCACAACGATGGCACCACCGGTAGCGAGAGCATCTGGGACGTGAGCGATCCGGCCGAACCGGTCGAACTCGACCGGCTCACGACCGACGAGGGCCTCGGCGGGGGACCGCTGACGAGCGAGATCGGTCCCGACTCGGAAACGGGGTACGTCTTCACGCCGGAAACGAACGACGTGAGTGTCGTCGACATCGAAGCCGGGAGGGTCGACAGGCGGATCGATCTCGGCGGGTCAGCCTTCGTCGGCTCGTGGGATCCCGACAGGACGACGCTTTACGTCCCGGTCCAGACCACCGGCGAGGTTGCTGTGATCGACAATGAGAACCGGACGATCGTCGACACCATCCCGGTCGGCCCGCAGCCCTACGGTGTGACGGCGGCGAAAGTCCGGATCGAGACCGGCGGCGAGAGTCCGTCCGAACGGATCGAGCACCTCACCGACGAGTACGAGACGACCTACTGTATCGGCGACTGTGCCTGTGGACACGAACTCTAGCGTTTGAGTTCGACTGTGAACGCCCGGCCGAACGGCGACTCGTAGGGGATATCCAGCCGGTCGTAAACGGTAGTTGGGATACTCAAATCGGCCAGGAGGAGCCGACTGTCGGTATCGGCCAGTCCCGTCTTCGGGAGTGCGAGCGTCAGCGTCCGCTCGGCATCGACCGCAACCCCCGGTCGCTCGCCGGTCGTGGCGTCGACGCCGGAGGGAACATCGAGCGAGAGGACGGGTGCGTCGGAGTTACCGGTCCACTCGATCAGCTCGGCCGCCCGTCCGCGGGGCGCACCCGCGAGCCCGTACCCCAACAGGGCGTCGACCACGAGTGAGGCCTCGGATGGCTCTGCGGTCTGCACAGCGACGCCCATCGCCTGGAGAATCCGGAGCTGTTCGCCCGGTACACCGTCGAGGTCTGCTGGCTCTCTGTCGAGGACCACCGTCGTCGGAACGTCGCGGTTCGCGAGGTGGCGGGCACAGACGAGTCCACCGCCGCCGTTGCCGCCCGCGCCGGCGAGGACGACGACTGGCCCGTCGTCGGCCACACGACCGTCAGCCATCCCGAGCGCTTCGGCGGCCAGCGACCGCCCGGCGTGTTCCATCATCCGGGGCAGCGTCAGTCCGATCTCCTCGACGGCGACGCGGTCGACGTCCCGCATCTCGTCGGCGGTCACCGCAGTGACGCTGGTCCCGGCCGTGGTTCGGAACTGATCAGTCTGCATTCTGTCCTCTATTTCGGTGCCAGGCGCATGAATTCACAGCTCTACGTCGTCGAAAGCGTACTCGACGGCCTTGTTCAGCGTCGGGTGGGCGTGGATCGTGTCAGTGATGTCCGCGACAGTGCCCTCGCCGCGGCGCATCGCGACGACCACCTCGTGGATCATCGTCGACGCTTCGTGGCCGAGGATGTGACAGCCGAGGATCTCGCCGTCGGGTGCGGCCAGCACCTTCACGAAGCCGTGGGCGAGTTTCTTCGCCCGGCCCATCGGCGTCCCGGGGATCGACTGTCGCCCGACGACGTACTCCGCGCCGGCCTCCTGGAGTTGCTCCTCGGTCCGGCCGACGCCGGCCATCTGTGGCTCCGTGAAGATTGCGTGGGGCATCGCCGTGTAGTCGACAGGTTGGGGGTTGTCGTTGACGACGGTCTCCACGAGTCGGTCGGTCTCGTAGTCGCCGGAGTGTTTGAACATGTGGTTGCCAGCGATGTCACCCAGCGCCCAGACGTTCTCCGCGGCGGTCCCGAGGAACTCGTCAGTCTCGATGAAGCCGCGGTCGTCGGTGTCGATGCCTGCCGCCTCGACGTCGAGCGTGTCGGTGTTGGGTCGGCGACCGAGGGCGACGAGTACCTCCTCCCCGCCGACCGCGACCGTCTCGCCGTCCTCGGTCTCGGCGCGGACCTGCACGCCGCCGTCGTCCGGTTCGACCGCCGTCACGCGGTGGCCGGTGTAGACGTCGTGGCGCGCCTCGGCGATCTCGGTGAACGTCTCCGAAACGTCGCCGTCCTCGCGGGGCACGAGCTGGTCCATCATCTCGACGATCGTCACGTCGGTCCCCACCGACTCGAAGAAGTAACCCAGTTCGACGGCGATGTAGCCGCCGCCCAGAATCACGAGACTGTCGGGCTGTTCGCGGAGGTACAGCGCGTCTGCGCTGGTCAGGTAATCAACCTCGTCGAGGCCGTCGATCGGCGGGACGAGCGGCCGCGATCCGGCCGCGACGACGACGCGCTCGCCGCTGACTTCCTCGTCACCGACGGCGACGGTTCGCTCGTCGACGAACTCGGCGTGATCCTTGTACAGCGTGAGGTTCTCTTTCTCGCGGTACTGGCTTTCCATCCCCTCCGCGAGGCCGCCGAGAGTCTCGTCCATCTCGTCGATGATCGCGGCGTAGTCCGTCCCGCCGACTGTCGCCTCGGTGTGAAACTGTCCCGCATCCCGAACGTTGTTGACGGCGTTTGCGGCCTGAATCACCATCTTCGAGGGGTTGCAGCCCCGGTTGAGACAGGTCCCGCCGAGTTTCCCCTTCTCGACGAGTGCGGTGTCCAGACCCGCGTCCGCCCCCGCTGCCGCGACGTTGTTTCCGGTCCCGCCGCCGACGACGAGCAGGTCGTACGAACTCATCTGTCGACACACCTCTTTGCTGGCCGGCGACTGTAACACATATTCGGTGCCATTACCGTGACAGACAACCCCTGCCTACCTCAATGGCCCCCAGCCGTGCGGACACCCACCACATCCCCGGTAGCTTTTAATACGAGTATCAGTTTCGGCGGGGCTCGTGGCTCTGCGGCCGGCTGAACGGCGGCGACAGGCAGGCCCCATTTTTACGTATCGAGACCCTACAGTGGGGTATGAGCCAGCAAGAAGACATCCCGGATTCCGAGGAGAAGTGGCGCGAGATCCTGACAGACGAAGAGTACGAGATCCTCCGCGAGGCGGGGACCGAACCGCGGTTCAGCGGCGACCTGCTCGACGTCAAGGAGGCGGGTACCTTCCACTGTAGCGGCTGTGGTGCCGAGCTGTTCCACTCCGAGCAGAAGTTCGACTCCGGCTCGGGGTGGCCGAGTTTCTACGACGCCTACGAAGAGGGCAACATCGAGACACGCATCGATACAAGCCACGGCATGCGCCGGACAGAGGTCGTCTGTGCGACCTGTGAGGGTCACCTCGGCCACGTCTTCGACGACGGACCGAAGCCGACCGGGAAACGGTACTGCATCAACTCGGTCTCGCTCGAATTCGAGCCCGAGGACTGATACTGGTGGCTATAAATTCGTGGAAATATTCGCCACCTCGGGGGTGGCCAAATTTTCCGTTTCTTGTAGCCACCAGTATGACCGTTCCGCGGGGTCAGTGATAGTGATTATTGCGGTAATTTTCGGCACGGCCACGAAAACCAGGCTGCTCCGGCTTTGACAGAGCAGATCTCTTCTCACCCGGCGGTACAGACTCGCAATAATCACTATGAGACAGAAAAGACAGCGCGGTTACTTCTTGTCGTCGACGGAGAACTCCTCGTCGGAGTCTTCCTCGTCGAGATCCATGTAGTCGGTGTCGGTGTCGCTACCCGAGTCCAGATCCGCGTCGGGTTCCATCGACTCTTCCATCTCCTCCAGTTCCTGTTCGACCTGCTGGCGGCCTTTCTGGAACTCGCCCATCGCCTGCCCAGTCGAGCGTGCGAGTTTCGGGATCTTGTTTGCGCCGAACAGTAGTACTGCGATCAGGAGGATGACGACCATCTCCATCCCGCCCGGAACCGGCCCGAACAGGGGTACGAGTGTGCTTGTCATTTCTATCTACACCTTGCCGAGTCTTGATTATAGGCTTTTTGGACCGGGAAGTGGCGTTGAGCCGGGAAAGTAGAATCCAAATTCTGATGAGAGCGCGCCCCGAACGGCCGGATATGGTATCAGACGGCGAGACGGCGCCGGAGTTCACAGCACCGCTCGCGGACGGCGACGTGGGGACGTTCGCGCTTTCGGACGCGCTCGAGACCGAGAGTCCGATCGTGCTCGCGTTCTTCCCCGGAGCGTTCACCAGGGTTTGTAACCACGAACTGGATACGTTCCAGGAGCGCCTGGACGAGTTCACCGACGCGGCGCTGTACGGCGTCAGCGTCGATTCACCGTTCGTGCTCAACGAACTCCGCGACCAGCGCTCCCTGGAGTTCGATCTCATCAGCGACGTGAACCGGGACGTGATCTACGAGTACGACGTCGCGACGAGTTTCGACCAGTACGGGATCGACGAACTCGCCCAGCGCGCGGTGTTCGTCATCGACGGCTCGGGGACGATCACCTACGCCTGGGTCGCCGACAACGCGGGGCAAGAGCCCGACTACGACGAAGTCGCGGCCGCAGCGAAGGCGGCGGCGGAGTGATCCCTGTACTTTTTTCCGTACCCCGTCTAAGGGAGGTATGACCGACGAAGACCCGGAGCAGTCGACCGACGGAGGGGCGGAGCCACGCGTCGACCGTGGCGGCGAGGAACTCCGGGAGTACGACCCCGACAGCGATCACGTCTTCCCCGACGAGCGACTGAACGAGGTCCTCGCGTTCGTCCGGGACGACCCCGAGATAACGGAGTACCTGGAGGCACAGAACGTCAATCCGGTCACACGCAAAGGGTACAACGACCACGGGACCAAACACATCGAGATCGTCCGCAACCGGGCGCTGTGTCTCTACGAGTTGCTCAAACGCGGCGGCGTCGAGTTCAACGGCGCGCGCGAGCAGGGGCTCGAAGAAGCCGACGAGCCCGTCATAGTCGCGCTCGCGGCGACACTGCACGATATCGGCCACGTCGTCCACCGCGACAGCCACGCCTACTACTCGATCCCGCTGGCGGCCGACATCCTCGACCGGATCCTGCCCGAGTTCTACGATCTCGGGGCCCAGGTCCGGATGAAAGGCGAGGTCCTGCACGCGATTATCTGTCACCACACCGAGGAGACCCCGCTGACCATGGAGGCTGGCGTCGTGCGCGTCGCCGACGCGCTGGATATGGAGCGTGGACGGTCGCGGGTTCCCTACGAGGAGGGGGGCCGCGGGATCAATACCGTCTCCTCGCAGGCGATCGAGCGGGTCGTGCTCCGCGAACACGCGGGCCCGTCAGTACTGGTCGAGATCGTGATGACCAACGCCGCCGGCGTCTTCCAGGTCGACGACCTCCTCAAAGCGAAGGTGAACGACTCCGGACTCGAGGAGTTGCTCCGGATCGTCGCGATCAACTCCCACAGCGACGAGAACCGGATCGTCGAACGGATCGAACTGTAACTACGCCTGGGACACCGAAAAGCGGACCGTGAGTTCGGCCCCGCTGGCGAGTGCATCGACCAGAGCGCGGTCGATATCGCCAGCGGCCTGGCTGGCTGCGATCGCGACAGTCCGGTCGTCGACGTAGTCGCTCGTCCGGACGACGGCACTGCGTTCGCTCGCGAAGGTCAGTTCGGGACTGCCGAGTGCAGCCACGGTGTCGGTGTGGCCGGCGGCCTCGATTGTGACCGTGATCCGGGCTGACTGCCGGCGGCAGGCGGCGACAAAGGCCTCGGAGAACGCCGCCGGCGCACGGTCGGCCTCGATCCCGAGGATACAGTCCCCTGCCGGGGTGAGATACTCGTCGGTCGTGGTCTCGAAGGTGCTCCCGTGTGTGGCTGTGACGTGCTCGTGGCCGCGTGCAGTGATCGTCTCCGTGAGTTCACCACTGTCGGCCGATTCCGGCCTGTTTCCCGCCGCGCCACCGCCGCCTGTCGAGTCGTTCATACAGGGCGGTTACCGTGCTGATACAAGAACGAGGCGATCTATGTCGTGGCCGTCTTTACGACGAAACGATCTATGTCGTGGCCGTCTTTACGAGCGAATTCGCTCGTCGGCAACGGCTCACAGGAGCGTCGCGCTGTATGCGACCATCGATAGTATCATGAGCGCGACAAAGAAGAGAGCGATCCACTGTTCGCTATCCATACACGACATAGCAAGGTGAAGGAATTAGGCTTTTCGCTCCCGGTCGGGCCGCAGTCTTATATTCCTTCCAGCCCCAAACGTTGGTATGTCGAGTTCGGGAAGCCCGATCCTGGAAATCCTCGCCGCATTTCTCCTCGTCTACGTACTCCAGTTAGTCACGGCGTTTGCCGACCTCGTGGGCATGCTCTTCGTGCTGTCGGCGCCGGTGACGGAGAACCCCTGGACGATCGTCACCAGCGTCTACGCCCACGCGGGACCGGACCACCTGCTCTCGAACGCGGTCGGGCTGGTGCTTTTCGGCTGGCCCGTCGCCAGGGCGACGACGCGGACGCGGTTCCACGTCTTTTTTGTCGTCGCTGGCGCACTCGCCGGCATCGCACAGGTCGTGATCGCCCCCGTCCTGTCGGCGTTGCCGGTCGTCGGCGGCTCCTCGGCGGCCGGCGTGATCGGTGCGAGCGGGGGTGTGTTCGCCCTCCTCGGCTACCTGCTCGCGAGTAACCGCCTCTCGTCCAGGCTGATCGGCCGGTCCGTCCCGGCGTGGCTGCTGGCGGCCGTCGCCGTCCCCCTCGCAGTCGTGATTACGGTCGCGACCGCCAGTCCGGGCGCCGCACTGATCGCGCACTTCACCGGGCTGGTCGTCGGGTTCGGTGCTGGCCTGGCGAACCTGCTCGCGACGACGCCACCCCGACCGGCGGTGCAGCGTGGACCGGCCTGATACTGATTGTTGCGAGTCTGTACAAGAGGGAGACAGCCCCCAGGCAAACGGCTCGGCCGTTGACGCCGTGTTGATACAAGACGGCGGGTACACACCGTGATAGTGTTTGTTTCGGTGATTTTCGGTACCACGTCACAAATATCGGTGTTTCAAGCCGTGGAACCGATGTCTCGTTGCACCATAGCGGAAAAGACTCGCAACAAACAGTATGAGACGCCGATATTTGCGGTGTGGGCACGAAAATAACCGCGACAACAAGGACAGGACGTGTAATATTTAGAGGCAACCTTCAAATCAGGCGGACTCATACAGGTCGACGACCGATGTCCTCGGGAATCCGTGCAACGGTAGCGTTCGCAGAGCCGGGCGACTGTCCGATCGCCGCGTTCGCTGGCGCTACCGGTACGGTGATCGACCAGGTGTCGACGAGCATCTCCTCGGGCGACGCCGAGGACAGTGTCAGCGAGTTCCTGGCGACCGGGACTCCCCCGGACAGAGACGACATTACCCCGGTTTTCTCCTACGGCGAGCAGACGCTGTACCGGACGGTCCACGAGGGGGGGCAGATCTGTCCCTGCGAGTGTCTCGGCAGCTACGGCTGTCCAGTCCACCGCTACGTCGCCGAGGACGGGGGACTCACGCTCGTCTTCCACGCGGCCGATTTCGAGACCCTGCAGACCGTGATCGGCCAGCTCCGGGAGCGGTACCCGCCGGTGGACGTCCAGCGACTCCTCCAGCCCCCGCTGAAAGGGACCCAGGAGGAACGCGTGTTCGTCAACCGCGGACGGCTGACCGACCGACAGCTCGAAGTCCTCGAACGGGCCTACGAGATGGGCTACTTCGAACGGCCGAAGGAGGCAAACGCGACGGAGATCGCCGAGCAACTCGGGATCGCCCAGTCGACGTTCACCGAACATCTGATGACGGCCCAGCGGAAACTGCTCGACGACGCACTCGAATCCGAACGACCCTGAGATTGTGGCATGAAATAGCTTAAGGGTGTTTGCCCGTACTCTCTGTACACGGAACTATGAGTCTCGCAACGGAAACAGAAATGTCGCGGCCGGAGATCGACGATTTTCTCAGTAACACCGAGACCGGAGTCATCTCTCTCGCGCGTGAGGACGAGCCGTACTCGCTTCCGATTTCCTACGGGTACGACGCCGATTCGGGCACGTTCTACATGCGACTTGTCTCGACACCGGACAGCCAGAAACGGGAGTTTCTCGGCTCCGAACCCCACGTCCGGCTCGTCGTCTACGACGAGAACAGCGATGGGACACGGTACCGGAGTGTGGTCGCAGCCGGCGTCCTCGACGAGATCGAACCGACCGAGATGTCCGTCGAGGAGATCGAGCAGTACGGCGAGACCCGGCGACCGCTGTTCGAGATCTGGGGGAAGGACAAAGAAGAGCTCGATATCCAGCTCTACAGGTTCGAACCGTCCGAACTCACCGGCCGCCGGACGGAGATCGACCGTAACGAGGAGTGATTTTTTCCGGATCCGTTCGATCAGTCCCGGTCGAGTTTCGATCGGCGTGACTGGTTCAGTGCGTCACAGACTGCGCCCTGCCGCCCATATTGACGCCGGCCAACCGGGTCCGTTTGTGCAGGATCTCGAAGTTCTCCAGCGGCATGACGACACCAACACGGGAATCCAACCAGTGTCGGCCGCGGGAAAAGATCCGCATTTGCACTGTACAGGCACCGCCACGAGAGAGTGACGAAATCATTGAAAACAATACAGTATTTCCCGGAATAACAACAGTACGGCCACGGGGACGCTCCCGTGTTTCGGTTTCAAACTGTGTAAACGTTTACCATACTCATCCTGTATTATCGGGAAACGATCAGCAACGACCGCAAACCGACTGACAGCGAACCTGTAACAGGTGTTGGGATAGATATAATGAATATTTATGATTAATACGTGAGAACGGTAACTGCATGCGAGCAGCACGACTCCACGAGTACACCGACGACATGAGCCAGGGTCTCTCGATCGACGACATCGACACACCGCAGGTATCGGCCAGCAGTGACGTGATCGTCGAGGTTGAGGGGGCCGGGTGGTGCCAGACAGACAACCACATTATCGAGGGGATGTGGGAGCAGTACGTCCCACAGCCGTTGCCCATGACACTCGGTCACGAGAACGCCGGGACCGTCGTCGAGACTGGCGACGAGGTAGAACTGGTCTCCGCGGGCGATCAGGTGATCTGTCACCCGGTCCAGACCTGCGGCACCTGCCGACCCTGCCGGCAGGGCGAGACGATGTACTGCGAGAACGATGCCTTCAACGGACTGACGACCGACGGCGGCTTCGCCGACCAGTTACACACGAGCGAACGTTCGGTGATCCCGCTGCCCGACGGCGTCGATCCGGCCGAAATCGCACCACACGCCGACGCCGGAATCACGGCCTATCACGCGGTCAAGAAGGCCGTCGACGGACTCAACCCCGGTGACGCCGCGGTCGTCATCGGCGTCGGTGGCCTCGGCCACATCGGGCTCCAGTGTCTCGGCGCGATGAGCGCGGCCGATATCGTCGCGGTCGATATCAAACAGTCCGCACGCGACCTCGCGAGCGACCTCGGGGCCCACTACACCGTCGACCCCGAGAACGAGGACGTTCCGGCGGAGATAGAGGGGATCACCGACGGGAGGGGCGCAGCGCAGGTCCTCGATTTCGTCGGGGCGGACGAGACGACGGCACTGGCTCCGGAGATCACGGCCGCCGGCGGTGACCACCACATCATCGGCTACGGCGGCCACATCCACGAACCGGCCCAGGCGCTGGTCAACGGGGAGTTCTCGTTCGTCGGGAACATCGTCGGCCGGTACGCCGAACTCCAAGAACTCGTTGCGCTCGTCGAACGGGGGGACGTAGAACTGCACACCAGCCGATACGACCTCGGGGAGATCAACGAAGTCGCCGAAAAGCTCGAGCACCGCGAGATCGACGGGCGGGCCGTCATCACCCCGTGAGCAGGGCCGACCCATAGTCGGGGGGATCGGTCTCCAGACAGCCGGCTGTCAGGGCGGTTCGGGCCCCGCGTCGCACCGGGCAGAACGTGGTTCATCGCAACGGACAGCGGGGAGTAGAGGGAGCTATATTTTTCCGAACGCCTCTTCGTTCGCGGCTGCCGCACAGACCGGACAGCCGTTGGTGACGATCGCTTCGCGCATGTTGTCGTTTACCTCTATCTCCTGTCCGCACTCCGAACACGTAAACTCATACTCCTTCATAGATTTGCCTTGGCCTCGGGGGGATCCCATCTATCTGGCACGCTATATCTCAGTATACACGCCAGACGGTGTATCCGTGTGTCCAGTATATACGGGCAGATTCAAATGTCGTTCCATCTGTAGCGTTCATGAAACCACCCGGTCGCGGAACAGTCCGTCGAGAGACACCGGGCAGCTAGTTTTCACACCGAATCGACACCATTCTTATGTTCGCTGTGTTAGCCCCCTGTATGGACGCCACAGATATCGAGTCGCTCTCACTGACGGAACGTCTCGTCTTGCTCGGAGTGACGGACGGAGTTCTCGATGACGACGACCCGGTCCCGTCGTGGGACGTCCGGGACCGCTGTGATCCGCTCGTCGACGAGATCGACGCGGAGATCGTGAGTAAACCGGCCGAACAGGACGTCATCCGGGCGCTACAGAAACTCGGGAGTGAGCCGTTCGTCCACGAGAACATGGACGATACCTCGCCCGCGGGCAAGGGCCGGCCGAAGTACTCGCTGGAAGCCGACCCGGGGGCAGTACTCGACGCCGTCGCGTCGGACGACCGCCTCGCGGACGCGGTCGGCGTCGTCCGAAACTCGGCGTAGGCTACCCGTTCGGTACGGGCCGTTTACGGGCCAGTGCGGACACCCGCAGTGTGTCGGAAACTAGGATCAGTCGTCGGCTTCGGACTGCGAGTCGGCGACGATCTCGCCGAGGCCGTCGAGCGGGCGGTCGGGGTTGAGTTCGTTTAGTTCAAGCGGCGCGCCGAGCTGTCTGTCGCTGTCGGCTCCCTCGCGGAGCCGGGTACGCCCGCGGTGGACGGCGACTTCGTCGTTGAGGTGGAGATCGATCGCCTCGAGGAGCGCGTCGGCTTCGAGGGGTTGGCCGGTCCGCTCCAGATCGTCCACCTCGGCGTTGGGCGGGACGTTGAACGCTCGCTGCGTGATGATCGGCCCCTGATCGAGGTCGGTGGTGACGTAGTGAGCGGTGACACCGGCGATCCGGACGCCCTCTTCGAGCGCCTGCAGGTACGCCTCTGCGCCGGGGAAGGCGGGCAGCAGCGAGGGGTGGACGTTGATTATCCTGTTCTCGTAGCGGAAGACGACGTCGGGGCTCAAAATGCGCATGTACCGTGCGAGGACGATCAGGTCGGCGTCGTACTCCGCGAGCAGATCGAGCAGTTGCTGTTCGTCCGGGTTCCCCTTCTCGTCGCCGATATCGTGGAAGGGAACGTCGTACTTCTCGGCGAGGGGTTTGAGATCGCTGTGGTTGCCGATGACGACACTGACGTCGGCACCGAGTTCGCCGCTGGCCCAGGCCTCGAAGATCGCTTCGAGGCAGTGTGACTCCTTGGTCACGAGGACCGCGATCTGTTTGGTCTCGCGGTCGGCGGGGAACCGGACTTGGACGTCGACGCCGAGTTCCTCACCCAGATCGTGGAGGTCCTCGCGGAGTTTCTCCTGAGTGCAGACCATCTCGCTGGTGTCGACCTGCATCGTCATCCGGAAGACGCCCTCGCGGACCGCCTGGTCAAGCCCCTCGATGTTGATACTGCGCTCGAACAGCAGTGTCGTTACGTTGGCGATGAGACCGGTGTCGTCCTCGCCGACGACAGTGATCTCGGTGAACTCCTGTGTCACGCGACCCACCTCGTGATCAGTGGGATAGACGGCAGCACGTCGGTCATATGTGCATTCGAGGGGGGTAGACGGTGATAAAGTTTCGTTTCTGGCTTACGACTGTGGTCGGTCGTCGCCCCCGTCGCCGATCGTCGCCAGCTCGTCGTTGATGTCCTCACCGGAGCTCTCGCCCGGGAGGATGTCACCGAGCGCGGCCCCCAGCGAGCCGACGGTCCAGAGGACGTTGATGCGAGCGAGCGCCTCGACCGGCGACGCCCACCCCCCGACCCGTCCCCAGACGGTCATCAACACGGCGGCGACGAGAAAGGAGACAGTGAGTGTCGTGAACAGACGGAGTGGCACGACACCGAAAACGACCGCCGACTCCTCCCTGTTCCGGCCGGTCCACTCCAGCAGTGCGTAGGTCATGAACACGACAAACAGCGTATTCGCGATCAGAAACACCGGGAGACTGGCAACGGTGGACCCGAACAGGTGCGCCCCGATATCGAAGATGCCGTCCTCGACGAGCAGCGGCGACGCGAAAATCACGCTCCCGACGAAGGCCTCCGCAGCGTCACGTGTCCGGAGGTCCCGCACGCGGGAGTCGATCAGCCCGCGGCCGTATGCCTCCGCGAGCAACTGTGTGACGTCCTGGATCTCGGATCCGAGTCGTTCGTTCGACTCCTCGTTGAGGCTGCGCAGATCGGCGTACAGCGCCTCGATCGTGGCACGCTGTGGCTCCGGGCTTGCGGTCGGTTCCGTCGACTGGGACTGGTCTGACATACTGTGTGGAAATCGTTCGGTTCCTGTAGCCGCCAGTATGCCGACCAGGGATATATATCTGGGCAGGCACTGGCCGGAATCACAAGCGTTTTCGACTGCGGCCCCACTGTTTCAGCCAATGAGCGAGTACACCGCGACAGTGACGGTCCGACTCAAGCAGGGAGTGCTGGATCCGGAGGCGGAGACGACCCAGCGCGCGCTCGAACGACTCGGCTTCGAACTCGGTGATCTCCGCTCTGCCGACCAGTTCGAGATCGACCTCGAGGCGGCCAACGCCGACGGGGCGACCGAACGCGTCACGGAGATGACCGAGCGACTGCTGGCGAACCCGACGCTGCACGACTACGACATCACGGTCGAGGAACAATGACTGTCGCTGTCGTCCAGTTCGGCGGGAGCAACTGCGACAGGGATACTGTCCAGGCGCTGGAAACGCTGGGGTTCGACGCCGAACTCACCTGGCATGCGGACGGACTCCCCGCCGACACCTCGGGGATCGTCCTCCCTGGCGGCTTCTCTTACGGTGATTACCTCCGTGCGGGCGCGATGGCGGCCCGATCCCCGATCATGGACGAGGTCCGCGAGGCGGCCGGCCGGGGAACGCCAGTGTTAGGCATCTGCAACGGCGCGCAGATCGGCTGCGAGGCCTCGCTGACCCCCGGCGCCTTTACCATCAACCGCAGCGCACGGTTCCAGTGTGAACACGTCTATCTCCGCGTCGAGAACGACGCGACGCCCTGGACCGCCAACTACGACGAGGGAGCGGTCGTCGAGTTCCCTATCGCCCACGGGGAGGGCCGCTTCGAGATCGGGGACGACGAACTCGCCGGACTCGAAGCCGACGATCGGATCCTGTTCAAGTACTGCGACGAGAACGGCGAGATAACGGAAGCGGCCAACCCCAACGGCTCGAAACACAACGTCGCTGGCGTGCTGGGCGAGGCCGAACACATCGCGGTGATGATGCCCCATCCCGAGCGTGTCTCGCTTCCCGAACTCGGCAGCACGGCCGGGCGAGGTGTCCTTCGCGGGTTCGCACAAGCGTGACAGGCGACCCGCTCCGGGTCGTCCGCAAACAGTTTGTCTGCAGATCAGCGGTAGAACGGTCGACGTACTTCCTCGGGTCGGTCGGTCGATTTGAACTCGTCTCTCGCGAGCAACACGTACAGCCCACAGCCGAACAGTACCGGGATGGAGACCAGGGAGAAAAGCCCCGGCAACCCGTCGAAGGGAGTGACGCAGAAACCGTCAAGCGGGGTGAGAAAGAGGAACGCGAGCGCGACGACGTATCCGGGGACACCCAGCGTCCACCCCCACGATGCGCGCCACAGAACCCCCAACCCGGAGACGGCCAGTACAGCGCCGACCGCGGTCGCCGCAGTCCCGGCCAGCAGCGATCCATTGAGAAACCGGCCGAGCCCGACGAGTGCGTGAAAGAACGCGACGCCGAGTGTTAACAAACCTGCCGCAGCTAGCTCTACGTTCGGATTTCTGAACGTCTGGCTCGGTGGTGCAGTCATCTCTCCGATCCCCGATGTGTTCAGGTGTCGACAGTAGTGGAAATATACTTTGTCATGTCGAGATACCGGTCGGGAGTCGGAGACACCGTAGAGCCACAAGGGGAAAGGGTAGGGTAGGGACGGAGCGTGTGACAATCGCCCGGTCCCAACGGTCCGAGCAGGGAACTCCTGTCCCTACTCCGACGGAGGCGGGCCAGCCACTAATAGGCGATCCCCCCGGAGTGAAAGTGAAAGTAGTCCGCAGCGGCTGTGAAACGGTACTTTTCGTGACAGCAGCCTGGTTCGGGGAGTTTACCGCGCGAGCGGCATCGAGTAACTCCGTTCGCGTTCGACGACGGTCTCCCAGGTTCGTTCGCACGTGCAGTCGACCTGTTCGAAGACGGTAGGGTCCTGACGCAGGTCGAAATCCTTGATCGCGCGCTGGACGCGGTCGTCACACTCCCCGCAGTTGTGTGCGCCGCGGTCGCTGCCGTGGCCGACGGGGTCCGAGACGACGATCGCGTCGGCATCGGCAGTCGATTCGAGCACCTCGGCGACGCTCCAGAGCCACGGCGGGCGGTAGCCGTCGTCGAAGTACAGTTCCTCGACCATGGTGTGGCGCTGGACGTTCGTGGGGTTCATCGAGACAGTGTGACAGTTCTCGACGCCACTGCAGCGGCGGATCGACCGCTTCATGTCCGCGATGGCTTCCGACTCGGAGAGGAAGGGTGGTTTCAACAGCAGGTAGGCTTTGATTCCCGCGCCAGCGCCGGCGGCGGCTTCGGCGGCCCGTTCGAACTCGGCGAAATCGAAATACTTGTTCACACAGTCGTGGCGGATCCGGTCGGTGGCGGTTTCGAGCCCGATAGCGACGTCGGTCCCGATACCGCGGTCGGTGAAGTCGGCGATCTTCTCCGCGGCGACGAAATCCGGCAGCGACTCGACGACGATCCGGTCGCGGTCGGCGAACGTCTCCGCGATCGCCGCCCGGGTCTCTGCGGGGATCTCCCGCTCGTCCAGAAAAGAGCCGGAGGTGTAGATCTTGATCTGACCGGCCGGCTCCTCGGCATGCTCGGCCTCGTGGTCGAGACACGTTTCGACCTGTGTCATGAGGTCCTCGTGGGCGACAGTCCCGCCCTCGACGCTCTCGGCGACGTAGCCACACATCGTACAGCCACCCGCGCGGGCCCACCGGCAGCCGCCGGTGTTGAGGATGATCGTCAGCGAGTCGTAGACGCCCTCGGGCGTGTTGTCCTCGTCGAGCCAGACACGCGTCGGCTCGCGGGGGTCGTAGGTCTCGTCCTTGCGGGCGCGGATCTCGCGCATCGCCTGGTTGTGGGCGTCCATCCCGCGCCCCTCCTCGTAGACGTCCGGTGTCGGCTTGCTCATTACCGGCTGTTGGGTGTCGGCCCCTATACGATCTGTGTTTGCCGGTCACCCTGACGGGACCGGCTGGTTCACCAGCCAGCTCGTCACGAGTCTCCGCCAGATCGCCGAAGGGCTACAGGCGCTCGATGCAGGCCAGGGTGAGTTCGAGGCGGAGAACTACAGCGAGGCGGCCGCCGAGTTCGGGACCGCACGGGAGCGGCTGTCAACGGCGACAGAGACACTCCGGCAGGCAGACGGCGAGGTGCCACCGGAGTACCAGTCCGATATCACCGAGTTTATCTGCCAGGGTGAAACGCTCACTGACGCGGTCGGACATCTCGAAACGGCCGCGAAGCTGTACGAACAAGGGGAGGTACAGCAGGGACAGCAGGAGGGGCGGGCCGCCCAGCAGCGGCTGGACGAAATCGACCGTTGTGGCTCCGGGGCCACCACATCCTTGCGGATCCCGTGACCGTCCCGGGAGAATATGTACCAGCCCCCCGTGT
>Ga0207714_1000564_pt1 | contig 25247 bp, 20 predicted proteins | sample PonA232FremontCA_2_FD_187270 | JGI IMG/M metagenome (GOLD analysis project Ga0207714, IMG submission 187270) | Marine sediment microbial community from Fremont, CA, USA - Pond A23 Sediment 2 (SPAdes) | ecosystem: Environmental > Aquatic > Marine > Unclassified | place: USA: Fremont, California...
TGTGTATCCGCGTACGATCATGTTGACCGAGCCGCCCATCGTATTGGATTGCTTGATGTTCACACCGGCAACCTTACCCGAGAGGCTGTTCAGGGGATTGGACTGCTTGCTCTGGGCCAGGTTATCCCCGCCTACCTCGGAAACAGAATAGCCCAGGGATTTCTTTTCCCTTGATACGCCCAGGGCCGTTACCACAACCTCTTCCATCTCTTTAACGGTGGGTTGCAATTGAACATCAATCGTCGTGCGGCCCTCAATGGCCACTTCTTTGGTTTGCATACCTACAAAGCTGTAAACCAGCGTTTGTGCATCGGATGGTACCTCCAGGGTGTAATTGCCATCCATGTCACTGGTAGTACCAATGGTGGACTGTCCTTTGACCACAATCGATACCCCGGGGATGGGCTCACCACTTTCTGCATTGGTGATCTTCCCCGTAATCTGTTGTTGTGCTGATGCCGAAAATGCGGCAAACAACAAAACTGATAAAATGATGGTTAGTTTTTTCATAATTTGTACAACGTTTTAAATAATTAAAACATGAAATGATTCATTTTACGGCATCATCAGCCCATCTAACCATTGCTGCCAATAGTTAGGGCCTACCGGTTATTGGGTTTAGCCGATATGTAATCCCTCCCGCTCGCTTATATTCAAGCTTTCGGAAGGCATTCCGTAAAATGCGAAGAAAATTTTAAGGGTTTACGCCTCCGAGATGAGGCTTTGAACGGTTGAAGAAGGTATTCGGAAAACTTTATCTCATATTGAGACAAAACATTAATTGATTCTACAATCAGATTCTATTCCGTTATGCGGTAATTCGAATAAAAATGATTTTCATCAATCTTGCAATCATATCATGTTAAAAAATGTTAATAAATATCGAAATATATACATGAATAAATATTTTGTTTTACTAAACCGTTCATTTTGAATATGGTATCATTTTTAAGCAGGTTTAATCCAGTAGGTTCAACTTTTGGAAGGGAAATGGTAAAAAGAGTAGGGGGCCTAGATTCCAAATTAATGGTGCGATTCTAAAAAAAAAATATATCTTTGCACGGCAACCTAAAAATCAAGTTGAATACAAAAATACCATAACCAATGCAGATTAAAGGAGCCATTAGATTAGTCGCAATTTTGCTGACCTTAATATGCATCTACTACCTTTCCTTTACGGTAGTATCTACCAGTATAAAGAATGAGGCGCAAGAGTATGCCGGCGGGAATCTCAATAAAGAACAAGCCTATCTGGATTCGATGGCCAGTGAGGAGGTATATAATTTTTTAGGATTCCGCGATTATACCTTTCGTGAAGTTCAGCAAAGGGAGCTGAACCTGGGTTTGGACTTAAGGGGAGGCATGAACGTCATTCTGGAAGTTTCGGTAGAAGAGGTCATCAAATCGCTGGCCAATTACAGCAAGGATACCACTTTTCGCAGATCGCTTCAGCGGGCCAATCAGATGCAGGAGCAGAGTCAGGCAGATTTTGTGACTTTATTTGGCCAAGCCTGGAACGAGATTGATCCCAATGCCCGAATGGCAGCTGTATTCAACACGTATGAACTGAAAGACAAGGTTGATTATAACTCGACCAACCAGGAGGTTTTAAAGGTTCTGCGCAACGAAACGCGATCGGCCGTGGACAACACCTTTAATATATTGCGCACGCGTATTGACCGGTTTGGTGTGATACAACCTAACATTCAGAAATTGGAGAATACGGGGCGTATATTGGTTGAATTACCCGGGGTAAAAGATCAGGAGCGGGTCAAGGATTTGCTTCAGACCACGGCGAGTTTGGAGTTCTGGGAGACCTATGAGAACCCTCAGGTTTATCAGTATTTGGTAGAAGCCAATGAACAGATTCGCAAGATTCGTCAGGCGCGGAAGAAGCTGGAGGAAGACACGGCTTCGGGGGCTCAATTGGAGAAAGCGATGGAAGAAGTCACCCAGCAAGAAGCCACTGAGCCGGAATCCCAGGAAGATACAACAGGTCAGTCATTAATTGAGCAGATAGAGGAGGATACCACCCAGCAGGATACCTCCATGGGGGCTCAGCAGATGGCCCAACAATATCCCCTGTTTCAGGTCCTGCAACCGATGGTTAATCCCCGCAACAATCAGCTGTTCCAGGGATCAGTGGTAGGTATTGCGCATTTCACCGATACTTCGAAGGTTAATGAATATCTGAGCATGAAGCAGGTTCGCTCGGTCTTTCCCAGGGATATGGATTTTGTATGGGGCGTTAAGCCTTACCAGGGGGATGAATCGGGCACCCATTATCCCTTATATGCCTTGAAGCAAACCGGCCGGGAAGGCCAGGCACCATTGACCGGAGAGGTGGTCACCGACGCCCGCTCCCAATTTGGACAAAATCAGGCTACCGCCAAGGTCTCCATGTCAATGAATTCGGAAGGAGCTAAAACCTGGGCCCGACTGACCAAAAACAATGTGGGTGAATTCATTGCCATCGTTCTGGATGGATATGTATATAGCGCTCCGCGCGTTCAACAGGAAATTAAGGGAGGACAATCCAGCATTACGGGTGATTTCACAGTTCAGGAGGCCAAAGACCTGGCCAATGTCCTGAAATCGGGTAAATTGCCGGCTCCGGCCCGCATCATCCAGAGTCAAACCATTGGCCCTTCGCTTGGTGAGGAAGCCATCAATTCGGGGTTGACCAGTTTCTTCATCGCCTTTATTGTGGTGATGGCTTATATGATTGTCTATTACAGCCGAAAGGCCGGGTTGGTCGCCGATATTGCCCTTTTGGCCAATATGTTCTTCATTTTTGGTATTCTGGCTTCCCTGGGCGCCGTGCTGACCCTGCCAGGAATTGCCGGTATCATCCTGACCATTGGTATGTCGGTCGACGCCAATGTGCTGATTTATGACCGCATCCGGGAGGAACTCGCCGCCGGTAAAGGGGTTAAACTGGCCGTTAAAGATGGCTACCGCAATGCCTATTCGGCCATCCTTGACGCCAACATCACCACTTTTTTGACTGCATTGATTCTCTATATCTTTGGAACAGGACCCATTAAAGGTTTTGCCACCACCCTGCTGATTGGTATTGTCACTTCCGTATTTACGGCCATTTTCATTACCCGGTTGATCTTTGAGCGTTACCTCGAGAAAAACCGCCCCATTACCTACGCCACCAAACTTACTCAAGGCGCCTTCCAAAAGGCCAATTACAAATTTCTGCCCAATCGCAAAACATTCTATGTCATCTCGGGTATTTTGATCCTTATTGGAACCGTTTCCCTGTTTACCCGGGGGCTGAATGAAGGCGTCGATTTTACCGGTGGCCGGGCTTATGTGATTCGTTTTGATAAACCCGTCAGCTCGGTCGATATCAAAAACAGCCTGAGCGATGATTTTGGCCATGCCCCCAAAGTGAAGATCTTCGGAGAAGACAACCAGATCAAGCTGACCACCAAATACCGCATTGACGAAGAAGGCAGGGAAGTAGATGAGGAGGTGGTACAAACCCTCTATACCGGTTTGAAACCCTATCTCCCGGAAGATACTTCGCTGAATGACTTTACCACCGAATATGTAAAAAGCGAGCTGAAGGTGGGGCCAACCATCGCTGATGACATCAAAGTACAGGCAATATGGGCCATCGCCTTTGCCCTGCTGATTACCTTCCTTTATATCTTTGGAAGGTTCCGCAACTGGCAGTACGGATTGGGTGCCCTTATCGCCCTGATCCATGATGTGCTGATCATCCTGGGTATATTTTCATTGTTCTACGATGTGATGCCCTTCTCGATGGAGGTCGACCAGTCCTTCATTGCTGCGATTCTTACGGTGGTGGGTTATTCGATTAACGACACGGTGGTGGTTTATGACCGGGTGCGCGAATACATCCGGCTCTATCCCAAACGCGACCGGTTCCAGATCATCAATACCGGCTTGAACAGCACCCTGAGCCGTACGTTCAGTACATCGCTTTCGACCTTTGTTGTGCTGCTGACCATCTTCATCTTTGGTGGTGAAGTGATCCGCGGATTTATCTTTGCCTTGCTGGTTGGTGTGGTTGTAGGTACCTACTCTTCACTGTTCATCGCTTCGCCGGTGGTTTATGATACCGTGCACAAAAATGTCCAGGCCGCTAAAAAAGCCGTTTCCGGTTCCAAAAAGAAATCCGGCGGCTCAAAGAAAGGTAAACCTAAGGCTAAGAAAAACCGGTAATTTTGAATGAATAATTATTCTTTTATAAAGCCCTGATTCAACTCAGGGCTTTTTTTATAATGATTCTTGAGTTATATTTGTATCCTACAAAATCATTATTAATGCAGGCTCACTATGGATGCGCTTACCCTTTTTATCAGCGGCTCTGAAATATTCATTATCTTACTGGTTGTTTTGCTGCTGTTCGGAGCCAACAAGTTGCCTGAGATTGCCCGGGGCCTTGGCAAAGGAATGAACGAGTTCAAACGGGCCACCCGGGATATCCGCAGTGAATTTGACGAGCATACCCAGGACATTCAAAAGGATGTCAAGGACATTAAGGAAAATATCCAGGAGCAGACCCGTTTTGACGACGATTTTTTCAACACCACCGACGAGGACGCTCGCGAATCAGATCACTCCTCCGCCCCGGCTTCGGATGAATCCGGTCAACAGGATCCCAACAAAAGGAAGGAGGCGCATCAAACGGGTGATCAACAGAGTCGTGAAGGGGCTACAGGGCCTCGCGATATGGATGGTCAGGTTTCAGAGAAGCAATCCCCCTCGCAGGAATCAACGGATCAGGATGCCCCTGATCAGGATCCTTACGGCCTGAACGATTCAGATGCATCTTTGGATCAGGATGCTGATTCTTCCGATTCGGGTTCAAAGAAAGACTCATCCCAAGGTTCTGACTCATCCGGTTCCTCTGCCTCGAAATAATCAGACGTTTTCCTCCTTCGAGTCATCCTAAGGTTTCCCGTTTCTTCAAATCCAGTTCCGAAATCATCAAACGTTTTCATTTTTCGATTAAACCCCATTTGTTTTTGGCGGTCTTATTATCTGTATAGCCGGCTTTGTCCTCATTCCCGGCATTCGGGGCATTCCAGCGGGATGGTGGATTTGCCCATCTCAGGCTTTCAGCCCCCAGCGGATAACAACCCTCGGATAAGAACCTCAACAGAAAATAAAACAGGACTTTTCCCATGAAGAAGATTTTGATTAGCGGATTGTTTGTAATCATTGTTTTTATTGCTGGAACCTGGCATTCTGATGCTGAAAATACCGGGATAAAGAAGAAGTGGTTTCAGGCCGATTCTACTGCCCGTCCCAAGAAAGAATTGCGGGCGGTTCGTATAGATCAACCGCTTCAGGTGGATGGCCATCTGGATGAAGCCCCCTGGCAAGAGGCCCCTGCTGCTGAAAATTTTATGACCTATTCCCCCTCGATTGGTGATAGTTCTGCCTTCAGGACTTGTGTTAAAACCCTTTATAACAACAAAGCCATTTATTTTGGAGCGTTTATGAAGGATCGCCCGGAGAAGATCATGGACGGGCTGAGTAAGCGGGATGATCACCGGGCCAATGCCGATAAGTTCTGGGTCACGTTAAACCCTTATAATGATGGCAAAAATATTTTTCAGTTTGAAGTCACCGCCGCCAATGTCCAGAGCGATATCAAGATATCCCCGCGCAGCCATGACCGGGCGTGGGATGCGGTTTGGAGCAGTGCTGTGGCCCGGAACGATTCAGGTTGGGTCGTTGAAATGCGCATTCCTTATGATGCCTTGAGATTCCCTAAGGGAAAAGTCCAAACCTGGGGGATCAATTTTTGGCGACAGGTGCGTCGGAAAAGGGCCATCTCTTCATGGAATTTTGTGGACCGCACCCGGGATAACAAAGGCAGCCAGTATGGTGAATTGCGCAACATCCATAACATTGAAGCCCCCTTCCGGCTTTCCCTTTTTCCCTACGTATCGGGCTATCTCATGCCCCAAAAGCAACACACCGATTATTCCTGGTCAGCCGGGATGGACCTTAAATATGGCATCAATGAGAGTTTTACCCTTGACATGATTTTGGTACCCGATTTTGGCCAGAAGCCCTCGGATCGCACGGTGCTCAACCTATCCCCCTATGAGGTACGGTATAGTGAGAAAAGGCCCTTTTTTACCGAAGGCACCGAGTTGTTCAATAAGGCCGGTTTGTTTTATTCCAGGCGCATAGGCGGAGAACCGGCCCGGCATGACCAGGTGGATGAAAAGCTTAAACCGGGCGAACAGATCATTCGAAATCCCGAGGAAGCCAATCTGATCAATGCCACTAAAATTTCCGGACGCAACCAAAGGGGACTGGGCCTGGGTTTTTTCAATGCCATTACCGGTAATACCTATGCCACGGTTAAGGATGAGGATGAAGGTAAGCGCCAAATCCGCACCCAACCTTTCACCAATTACAATATGATGGTGGTGGACAAAAATTTTGGCCAGAATTCCTACCTCAATCTGATCAATACCAATTATTATGAACCTTCTACCGGGGGGGTTGAAGATGTGATGGGGTCTGCTTTTAAAATTTCAGCCCCGGGCAATTATTATGCCCTATGGGGGAATGCTGCCTACAGTATGCGTCGTTCATCAGGAGTTGATGAAGTGATTGACGGGACTTTTATGGATGCGCGCATCGGCAAGGTCAGTGGCAACTTTCGCTATCATTACCGGTTTCGTTTGATGAGCGATCAGTACGAACACAATGCGATGGGGTATCTGCGGAAAAATAATGAATTGCGTCACAGCCTCGATTTGCGTTATGGGGAATATGAGCCCCGGGGACATTTCCAGAATTGGCGTACGAACCTGGAGGTGGATTATACCAGTTTATATGAGCCCCGGGCTTTTACCAGCCTCGACCTGCAATTAAGCGGGCGGGCCACCCTGAAGAATTATTTGTCTCTGGGGTTGTGGTCCAATTTCAGACCGCTCGAGCGAAAGGATTATTTTGAGCCCCGGGTAGAGGGATGGGTTTTCAACCGCCCCCGATCTTATTATATCAATACCTGGTTGTCAACCGACTACAGGAAGATCCTGGCTTTCGATGCCCGGGCCTCCATTGGGAAAGGCCATGGCGCAAGCTATAGTTATCAACTCGGCCCACGTATACGCATCAATCATAAGGCGTTGTTCAGTTACCGTTTTCAATATCAGGCCAGTAACAAAGAAAAAGGTTATGTTACCGATTTTTATCCCCAACAAGATACCATTGTTTTTGGCCGGCGGGATAAGCAAACTTATACCAACAGCATTTCCGGATCTTATGTATTTGATAATAAGAGCTGGCTCACCCTGAATATGCGCCATTACTGGTCAAAAATCGATTATGACCGTTTCTACAACCTCAAGGAAAACGGCAACCTGCAGCGATATTCGGGTTATGATGAAAATGAAGATTTTAATTTCAACGTATTCAATGTTGATCTCAAATATTCCTGGAACTTTGCACCCGGCAGTTTCCTGAACGTGGTGTGGAAAAACAACATCTACCAGGATCATGTAGTGGAAGATAATGATTTCTCCGATTTTATGGAAAATTTAAAGCACACCTTAAACTCCGATCAGATCGATAACAGCATTTCGATTAAAGTTTCCTATTACCTGGATTACAAGTACCTTTTAAAAAATTCGGGATAAAAGGGGGCCAAAAGGAAGGAATCTTTATTATTTTTAAGGTTTTAAATACCGAATAAAAAGCCAGGATATGATCAAGGCGGTTCACATCAATAAATCGTTCGGGGATTTAACCGTTTTACGGGAAATTGATTTTCAGATTGATACAGGAGAGATTGTTTCCATCGTAGGGCCCAGTGGAGCGGGCAAGACCACACTTCTTCAAATTTTGGGCACATTGAGCCGGCCGACGTCGGGTTCGGTGATTTATGACGGGCAGGATGTCAATGCCTGGAAAGAGAAGCACATTGCAGAATTCCGCAACCGTCAGATTGGTTTTGTTTTCCAGTTTCACCATTTGCTGCCGGAATTTACGGCCCTGGAAAATGTTTGTATTCCGGCTTACATTGCCAAAGTATCCCGATCGAAGGCAGAAGGGAAGGCCCGGGAAATTTTGGATTTTCTCAAAATGGGGGACCGCCTGGAACATAAACCCAGTGAGCTTTCCGGGGGTGAACTGCAGCGAGTGGCCGTGGCAAGGGCTCTGATTAACGACCCCACTATTATTCTGGCCGATGAACCCTCCGGGAATTTGGACACCCAAAACAAGGAAGAGCTGCATAATTTATTTTTCTCCCTCCGGGAGCGTTATAATCCCTCGATTGTGATCGTAACCCATGACCATGAGCTGGCAGGCAAAGCCGATCGCAAGATGGAATTGCGCGACGGAGTCATCACCCGGAATGATTCCTTATAGGCCATTTTAATACCCCCGGCATAAGAATAAGCCTTTTGTGACAAAACCTCCATGATCAGACCATTCATGAACCCCCAGGAACATCCCGACGGCGAATTGAAGGCATTGCTGGAAGAGAAGTATCATCAATACCATCATGAATCCTTCATTGAGGAGGATCCCATTCAGATACCCCGGATGTTTGATGACCCTGAAGACATTGAGATTGCTGGTTTTTTGGCCGCCACCATTGCATGGGGCCAGCGCAAGACCATCATCTCCAATATGAACAATTTGCTGGGGTATATGCATCATAGTCCCTATGAATTTGTTATGCAGGCGGGCCGGGATGATCTTGAAGACTTTCGGGTATTTAAGCATCGTACTTTCAACGGGGAGGACTGCATTTTCTTTCTTCGTTCATTGAAGAACATTTATCGCCATCATGGAGGGTTAAGAAGTCTTTTTGAAAAATATTATCTTGAACATTTGGATTTACGTCCTGCATTAAGGGCCTTCCATGAGGTGTTTTTTGAGATACCGCATCCAGAGCGCACACGCAAGCACGTGGCCGATATCCGGAAAAAGTCGACGGCCAAGCGATTGAATATGTTTTTGCGGTGGATGGTTCGTCCTGACCCGGCTGGCATTGATTTTGGCCTGTGGCGGCAGATCAGCCCCCGGCATCTGTATATGCCCCTGGATGTGCATTCGGGTAAGGTAGCCCGGGCATTGGGTTTACTCACCCGCAAGCAGAACGACTGGCAGGCGGTCGAGGAACTCACTGCACGGCTGCGGGAAATGGATCCGCAGGACCCCGTTAAATATGATTATGCCTTGTTTGGGATGGGCGTATTTGAACACGGGCATCAGTGGCCCAGGTAAAAGCTATAAAACCACCGCAGCAGCCCGATCAGGATCAGAATAGCCCCTTCCCACCTCGATATTTTCCAGCCCGAGCGCATGAAGAAAATCACCAATAAGACCATTCCAATCAATACCACCAGATTGGAACGGGCACCTGATTCAACCGTCAGATCATTCATCATGGCGGTCAAACCCAACACCCCAAAAATGTTGAAGATGTCGCTGCCGATCAGGTTGCCGGCCGATATGCCATAGTGGCCCTTCATTGAGGCTGCAATGGAAGTGGCCATTTCAGGAGCCGAAGTGCCGAAAGCTACAATGGTTACGGCGATCACCCACTCGGAAATACCAATAATGCGGGCCAGGGTGACTGATGAATTCACCAAAAAGTGGGCGCCCCCTACCACCATGGCCAGGCCCAGGACAAAAAATATCCCGTCATACCAGTGCACCTTTTCCCGGGTTTCTGGAACATCCACTGACTTGTCTTCCTTCTGGAAGAGCAGGAAGACGATATACCCGATCAGCAGGCTGAATAACACCACTCCCCCAATAATGCTGATCGACAGATCCCATATCAAAAGGGTTAGCAGCACCGTTCCGCCCAAAAGAAAAGCACCATCGCGGAAAACAAGCTTCCGGTCGGTTTGAAGGTTTCTGATCATGGCCGTGCCCCCAAGGATAAAGCCAAGGTTGAAGATGTTGGATCCAATGATGTTGCCCACCGAAATGTCACCCATCCCCTGTGCTGCCGAGAGCAATGTTACCCCGAATTCAGGGGCCGAAGTCCCAAATGCCACCACCGTCAGGCCGATCACCAAAGTGGGAATTTTTAGCCACCGGGCTATTTTGACCGCCGAATCAACAAAAATAGATGAGCCTTTGGCCAGGGCCAGTACACTTGCCAAAAAGATACCTACATTGATCAGTATTTCCATATCACCCTTTTTGTCTGCGCCAAAGATAGCAAATCCATGGCGGTTTGAATGCATTCACCGTCGAATCAACAGGACCTTCTCTATAACAGTTTTGCTTTGAACAAACCCGCTGATTAAACGGAACGTCTATATACCGGTGATCTGGAAAATTTAAAAGCAAACGGCCCCTTCCTCCACCTAAGTTATGGATGATGACCAAAAGTCAAATGGCAAAAGATTCATATCCCCTTTTTATTCAGTAACCCTCATCCCTGGTAGTTAGAGGTCAAATTGTTATCCGGTGGTGGATCATTCCTGGTGTTTTGACTTTGACGGAGGGCTTCCTTAAGGAGCTTGATGTATTGCCATATGGAGGTGACGCTAATCAGTAAAAGCAGCCCCAGCCTGATATAGGCCTGCATTGCAGGGTTCATCGAAAGGATCAGGCCCATCAGCAACAGGGCCATGATATTGGAAGTGATGGCCATTAAGTAGAAAGCCGTTCTGTGGGCGAGCAAAACCACCAGGTTTAGGTTCCCCAGAAAAATAATGCCCATGCCCATTCCGGCAAACCATAGCACATCTAAGCCAACCTGACGGAAGAAAACAGGGGTCAGGGCCAGATGAACGATACCCAGCAGGACCAGCAGATATGCGGCAATTTTGTAAACCATGCGCATGAAAATGGATTTTGATGCGTTGTACCATAAAATGACCTACAGTTTATAAAGGTACAAAATATGCAGGAAAAAAAGCGGCTATCCCATGAAGGTGTTTAATTGCTGGCTGATAAAAAATAAAGGTTTGAAATTTTTGCTGGCCCTGATCGTGGGGCTCCTTTTAAGTTGTTTAGGTTTGGCTCAGGATGTGGAAGTGCTTCCCCGGAAAAACCAGGGACTATTTAATATAACGGAAGTGGGGTACTTGCCGGGAGTGGGCAATATTTCCAGGGATGGTGCCTTTGAAGTCAATGAGGGGCACGGTTATCGGATAAGCACCGTTTTTGGCTATTTTTTCACCCCCAGGATCTCGGCAGGGATTGGTGTGGGTCTGGATGGTTATCAGGAACCTTCCCACAGTGTTTTCCCGGTTTTTGCCGATTTCAGGGGATATCTGAACGATGCCCGCAACACGGCCTATGTATTTGCAGACCTGGGCCATGCGTTTAATTTGGGAGAAGGCTTTGAGCAAGGAATGTTTTTTAATTTTGGAGCCGGCTATAAGTTTTTTGTCACCGAGGCCATTTGTCTGAATGCCAGTATCGGATATAATTATCAGCATCTGAATCCCGAACAGCTCTATGTGGATGATGCCTTCAATATAGGATTTCATGTGAAGACCCCAACGAACATGAAAGCTTTATCTGTAGAGGTGGGGATGGTTTTTCAGCTTTGGAGGTTGGAGGGTCTGGAACGGGGATTAACCGATGAGCCCCTGTTGCCTTATTAAAATAAGTGGAATTTGGCCAATCACCAATTTTTGAAATTGGATAATAGGTTGAAGGGTCATTGTTGCCTTATTAAAATAAGTGGAATTTGGATCCGTTATCCAAATAATTGGCCAACTTTGAGCTTTTTAACGCTGTGAACCTCTGTGATAAAAAATTGTTGATTTGATTGATGAAGCTTTAACAAACTCCAATCTAAAAGAATGAGGACGGGATGATTTTACAAGGGCTCAAAAAAATGCTGAAGTATTTCTTATTGTTGCTGGTATCGATTTACCGGTATATTATTTCCCCGCTCACACCGGCGTCTTGCCGGCATGTACCGACCTGTTCGCAGTACATGGTAGAAGCGGTACGAAAACATGGGGGAGGGCGGGGGTTCCGTTTATCCATGAACCGGCTCTCGCGGTGTCATCCCTGGGGCACCCATGGTTATGATCCGGTACCGCGATTTGTGATCAAAAAGTACACCCACACCTCGGGCAAGCAAAGCATTCTGCATTAGAAGGCATTTCGGCCAGCGGACTGATGGCATTCGAGGGGTTATGAATCTGCCCAACGTTTATTTCATGCTCGTTTGTGATGCCAGCTGTGTCAATTGCGGTACCTGATCCATTTCCACAACTCCCGGTAGTTTACTTTCTTGCCATACATCAGGATACCGGTTCGGTATATTTTTCCTGAAAGCCAGGTTGTTCCTATGAAAGTAAGGATCAGCAGGGCCATAGACAGCAGCACCTGCCATTCGGGCACTCCAAAAGGCAGGCGGGCCATCATGACGATGGGGGAGGTGAATGGGATAATGGAGAACCAGAATGCGATGCTGCCCTGGGGATTGGAGATGCCGCTGACCAGGACAATAATGGCCAGGATCAGGGGGATGGTGATGGGCAGCATGAATTGCTGGGTATCGGTTTCATTGTCGACTGCCGAGCCCACTGCTGCAAACAGGGAGCCATACAACAGATAACCGCCCAGGAAGAAAAAGATGAAAGTTCCGATAATCACCCCAAAATTGATGTCTTCCAGGGCCCTGAAAAGATGTTTCACTTGCAGGTTATCGCCGTCCTGTTCGCTCTGGGTTGGGGCCGGGGGTTGAAATGGGGCGGCATAATTTTGCGTGTCGCCTTGTTTTTCCATGATGCTGGAAGGGCTCACTTGCTGAGCCGAAGGTGTCCCCAATTCAGGAGCAAGCATGGATTGGGCACCGGTGATGATCGTCAGGGTCAGTACCACCCACAAACCGAACTGGGTAAGGCCTACCAACCCTATGCCAATGATTTTGCCCATCATCAGCTGAAAAGGTTTTACCGATGAGATGATGATCTCTACAATCCGGTTGGTCTTTTCTTCGATGACTCCCCGCATCACCTGGGCCCCAAACAGGAAGATGAAGAAATAAATCAGAAACCCCCCGATATAGCCGACTATCATTGCCAGTTCCGTTGAGCTTTCCTTCTCCTTGCCTTCCTCGGTCCATTGAATGGTGCGCATATTGATGGAGGTGCGCACCGATTGAAGGATGTTCTCATCGATCCCCGCTGCCCGCAGTTTGCGTTGCTCTATGATTTTTTCAATGGACGAGGAGATATGGCTCTTGACCGACAAAGAAGGCTGCTGATCCGAATAAAAAACCACCGAGCTTTTGGTGTTGGCGACCAGGTGGGTGATGTAGAGCACCCCGTAATAGTTGGTGCGCTCAAACCGCTTGCGCATGTTCTCCACATCCTTGTTCTCAAGGTAGGTGAACTGAATGGTTTCGGTCTCCGGCAGCTTATTGATGAATATGTGGGAACTGTCGATGACGGCAATGTTCTTGGTTTGGGTGCTTTCCAGGCCTGCAAGCCAGGCCGGGGCAATCAGGATGGCTCCAAACAGGAGGGGCCCCAGAATCGTCATCACAATGAAGGTTTTCTTCCTGACCCGGGTAAGATATTCTCTTTGCAGAACAAGCTTGATTTTATTCATTGTACGGGCTGGTTTGGTCATTTGCAAATTCGTGAACGGCCTGAATGAAGATGTCGTTCATGCTGGGAATGACTTCGCGAAATGCAATCACTTCTACTACTGGCAGGATCAAAGACAGGAGCTCGTTATCAGAAGACTGCTGTAAAACTCTTATCCGCACTGCTCTGTTGCCATTTCGGGTCAGATGCTCGAGCAGCTGATAATTGCCGTTGAGCACCGCTTCCAGTTTTTGGACTTCACCCCGGTATTCGATCTCATAAATGTTGGATTTATAACGCTGGCGGATCTCATCAATCGGACCTTCTAGAAGATTCCGGGCTTTGTTGATCAGGGTGATGTGGTCGCACAACTCTTCTACCGAACTCATATTGTGGGTGGAGAAGATGATCGTCGAACCCTGTTCTTTAAGCCGCAGGACTTCATTCTTTAACATGTTGGCATTGATCGGGTCAAATCCGCTGAAGGGTTCGTCGAAGATCAAAAGTTCCGGTTCATGAACCACGGTGGTGATGAATTGAACCTTCTGCTGCATGCCTTTGGAAAGCTCTTCAATTTTCTTATCCCACCAATCCTGGATTTCAAATCTTCTGAACCAGTATTTGAGCTTTTCAATGGCCGTCTTTTTGTCCATCCCTTTCAACTGAGCCAGGTAAAGGGCCTGCTCGCCCACCTTCATCTTTTTATAAAGCCCGCGCTCTTCCGGCAGATAGCCAATGCTGAAAACATCCTTCATCCGGATCTTTCTGCCTTTTAAATATACCTCTCCGCTGTCCTGGGCTGTAATCCTGTTGATGATACGGATCAGTGTCGTTTTTCCTGCCCCATTAGGCCCTAATAGTCCATAAATCGAATTTTCCGGTACCCTTAGACTTACCCGATCCAGGGCCAAATGATTGACAAAGCTTTTATTTATATCTTTGATGGTTAAAAAATCCATTCGCCTTGGCTTTGTTTATAACAAATTAATGCATGCGAAATTAATAATTAATGCGTTTTTAAATGATACAACAACAAAAATTAAGTGGATTCTGTTCATATTTGTGGCTATAGCCAACGAAAAGGTTTGATTTTGTGAGCAGATTGTTTTAATTTGAAGGAATCTAATAACCGAAAAAATTCTTTTTATTATGGCAGAAGACAGAACCAGTTACGAAGAAAGGGCTGAGATCATTGCGAAACGACTTTTATCCAAAATTTATGCGATGGAATCCAAGGCTTTGGAAGCCAAAATGGATGCATTGCGGAACCAGGATAAGCTGGAAGAACAAATTAAGCTGTTGGCCAGACAACGGGAAGAACTGGAACAGAAATACAATGAGTTGGTCAATGCCTCAGAGGAGCAATGGAGCAATGTATCCGACGATTTTGAAAATTTGATCAACTCGATTAATTCGGACAAACAGGCTTTTTATGAGCGGACCCAGGGCTGGCTGAATGAACTGAACACGAAGATTGCGGATTTGGAGGAAAAGGCCCGTAATTCCAGCCAGGAGATCCGCTCCAGTGTGCAATCACAACTGGAAGGCCTGCGGGAACAAAGGGAGCGTTTACAGAAGAATTTGGTGGATATGCAGGAAGAATCAGGCGATCGGTGGCAAAGCTTTAAAACCAACCTGGACGAGGGCATCAATACCATGAAGACCAATATCAATAAGGTGTACAATAAATATTTCCACCGGTCCAAAGACACCTCTTCCGAATAACATGAAATATGGGTAAAGCTTCAGGAATCCCTCTTTTGGGGGGAATTCCTTTTTTAATGCTGATATCCTTTTTTTCCTGCGTTGAACAGGGCTATCAGGATATTGAAATTGCTGACTCAACGAAGTGGAGGCCTACCGTGGCCCTTCCGGTCGGGGCGGGTGCGTTGGATATCAATGATTATTTTCAGCAATATACACGCCCTGATACCTTTTCAAAAGATACCTTCAGGGTATGCTTTGGAGAGGATCGCTATCTGATTGATCAATCAGAGATTAAGGCCAGCCACCGCTTTGATTTTTCCCTTAGCAATTACGTCGATTCTTCGGAATACCTTCAACAAGTGTTCCTGTTTTTTGACGTACACAATCATTATCCCACCCGCAGCAGGGTACAAATATATCTGCAGGGTGCCTCTGACCGGGTTTTGGATTCTGTTTTTGACCAGGCCCGATGGGTGGAGGCCGCTCAAATTGATGATTCGGGCAGGGTCAGCCAGCCTTCAAAAAGGGAATTTACCAGGGAGATGAATCGTGCCGGCATCGACAACCTCTTCCGGGCTTCCTCCATTCGTGCAGAGGGTACGGTCAGGATGCGCAATCAGCAGGTCGGGCAAATCTGTTTTTCCTCTGCAGGAAAAATAGCCATCGAGGTCCATCTGGAGGCTAAACTGATGTTTGAACAAGATGACTGGTATTTTGGTTCGCTTTTTACCAGTGCTTCGGTAAGAGACGGATTACAAGCGGGGCTGATTCCTTGTTACAGGAATTGAACCGCACAGGGCTTATTTTATTGGGGTTTGGGGCTTCTTGGTCTTTGTTGAATCTGAATGCGCAAATTTTATCGAGTCTGCATGGGTAAGCCTGCTGCTGCAACATCATCCTGTTCTGTGTTTAAGCATTGGTCATTTCAGGGCCAAAGAAATGCTTTGCTGCTGCTTTTTTTTATGATGATGGCCGGGGGTGTTCGGGCTCAGCAAAACCATACTTTTTATTTTATGCAACAGGTCCCGCAAGCCTCCATCGTTAACCCGGCTTATGCTTCACCTTGCACCTACCTGGGCTTGCCGTTGGTCTCCTCCATTCACACCAATCTGGGCCATACCGGCTTTTCCTACAATCAGCTTTTCCCCAAAAACAACGGGCGAAGAGGGGTGGATGTGGGTTACCTTGAAAACCGGCTTCATCGCCTGGACCTTTTCAATAGCCAGGTCCACCTGGAGCTGTTGTCAGGGGGCATCCCTTTTAAGGATTATTTCTTTTCTTTTCGGGTCTCGGAGAAGATATCGGGAAAAATGAGCTATCCCCGCCAACTTTTTGTCCTTCCCTGGAAAGGCAACAGCCGTTACACCGGACAGACGGCATCGATTGACCGGTTGGGGGGCGATGTCAGTTATTACCGGGAATATGCCCTGAGCGCTTCGCGTTGGGTCAGCGATGATTTAAGGCTCGGAATACGTGGAAAACTCCTCTTTGGCAAGTTGAACCTCAGTACCCGTCGGGAAAACCTTCGTGTCACAACCGGCTCGGAGAACTATCACATTGATGTAAACGGGAGATATCAGGTCAATGCCTCCATGCCGCTGCAGCTCGAAACCGATTCTGCCGACCGGGTTTCCCATCTGCAATTACCAGCGCAGATCAACTGGCGCAAGCTTTTGTTCAACAGCCAAAATCCCGGTTTGGCCATGGATGTTGGTGCAGTCTACACCGGCTTGGATCATTTCACCCTTTATGCCAGCTTGCTTAATCTGGGGGGCCTCAGGTGGTCCAGCAACCTGAATAATTTAAAAGTGAAGCAAAGTTTTCAGTTTGAAGGATTGAGCCAGGAAGACTTAAACGCTTCCGATTATATGGGCATGATGCGCGATTCCCTGAAAGATTCCTATCAAATGAACCATGGTCAAAAATCTTATTTTACCTGGCTTCCCCTGCACACGTATATTGGCATGAGCTATCAGTTCAATGATTATTTGCAGGCTGGCATTTTGGAGCATCATATGTTGTATAAATGGCGCATTTATCCTTCCTTTACACTCTCTTTGAATGGCCGGGTGGGCGATTTTTTGTCGCTCTCAGCAAGCTACTCATACAACAATTACAGCTTTCGCAACCTGGGCCTGGGATTTTCCATTCAAACCGACCATTGGCAGTTTTATGCCGCGGCCGACAACCTTTTGGGAATGAGACCGCTGAATGTAAGGAATGTCAATCTAAGATGGGGTTTTAACCTGTTTTTCGGTTGCGGACAAAATACAGGAAGCTCCAAATTAGAGACTCCGTCCAGTGGCAACGGTTGTCACTGGATAAGGCGCCGCCGGGCCAATGAGAAACGCCTGCCCGGGGAGAAATGAGTGAATGATTGAATGAGTGAATGATTGAATGGGAGAATGATTGAATGAGAGAATGGTAGAATGGTAGAATGATTAAATGATGGCATGATTATATGGAGATACGGTTAAAATCGATTGGAACGATTCAAACCCCTTATCAGCGTCCTGAAGAACTGCCGCGACAGGGGTTATTGAAGCCCGAGAGTGAGGGCAAAGTAGTTTTGGATGAGCCTTATTGGGAAGGGCTGGATGGAATGGAACACTTCTCACACGCAGTGTTGATTTTTTATTTTCATCAATCAGATCAGGAGATGATGCGGGGCACACCACCGGGGGCAAGTAAATCGCGCGGTGTATTTGCCATTCGCGGCCCTCACCGGCCCAATCACCTGGGATTGTCGGTGGTTAAAATCAAGCGGATTGAAAAAGATGGATTTGTCTTTTCAGCAGTGGATATGCTCGATGGGACCCCGCTGGTAGACATTAAGCCCCACATTCAGGTGCTCGACCCCACTGCTATGAATCAGGACCTGCCGGGTGGGGAGGAATGAAAATCATCTTCAACAATGGGCACCCCTTATCGAACGCCATCATTCAAGTTTCCACCGGGAATAGTAGGCAATGCCTTGTCGATCTTTGTTCTGGTAAGCTTTTTGTATTTGTAAGGCTTCTTGTTCGGCTCTTTCCGGATATAACCCGCAATGATAGTATACTGCCGGTCTGCCTTTGTCAGAGGGCAGGGCCGTTGAGAAGGGTTCAATCACATCATTTTCCTCTTTATTGCGACCGACCACCAGCCAGGTATTTGATGAGGGCAGATAAAAATGGCGTCCCACCATGGCAAGGGGCAGGGTATGTTGGTTAATCAGGTCATGAGCAATAAGGGTTTGGTGGCGTTTTTTGAGTTCTTTCTCACAAAGCAGGCAACCACCGGCGGGTAGGGGATAAGAGATTCTGTAATGCCGGGCCATTTTCATTTGCCCCTGGCGCGTCCTACCCTGAAGGCCTTTTTCGGCAAGGGGTCTGATTAAAGGCAGGGGAGAGGCTTTTTCAAGAATGTTCATCTTTTTGCGGGTCTGTGACATGGGCCTTTGTCCGGGCACTTCGCCAGTGGCGATGGCCTGGTGCCCGTTTTGAAGGGCGAAATCAGCAGCCTGGTCGATCATGAATAGCTTACAGTCCAAACACGGATTGTATCCTTTCCCACGCCCAAACCGGGGCTTCTTCAGCATGTCCAGGTAGGCCTCCAGGCGTTCACCCCTGGCACAATTTAAAATATGGAGGTTTACGCCCTCTTCTTTAAGTAAGTCCAGCCCTGTTGGCTGGCGGGAGGCGAAAGGAAGTTTGAAGAAAAGGGCTGTTAATGTATATCCTTTTTTCTTGAGTAGCTTGATCGCCAGCCTGGAATCCAAACCACCTGAAAATAATACCAGTATATGGGCCACCTCTTCTTTTTTAATCCGCAAATTTAATAAAAACCATTATTCGAAATGTTTTGATCGGTGTTTTCATCTAATTGTACTAAATTTACGGGTTAAAGTTGGAAGTAGAATCAAAAGCATAACGGCTCATGACATTGATCAAAAGCATCTCAGGCATCAGGGGCACCCTATCGAATGAACCGGGGGAACATCTGACACCTGAAGCCCTGGTAAAGTTCACCTCTGCTTATGGAAGTTGGCTAAAGCAGGTTTGTGGGAAGGAAAACGCTAAAGTTGTGGTGGGTCGGGATGCCCGGCTTTCCGGCCCGATGGTTGATCATTTGGTATGTGGTACTTTGCTGGCGATGGGTTTGGATGTGGTCAACCTGGATTTAGCCACCACCCCGACGGTTGAACTGGCAGTGGTGAATGAGCAGGCGCAGGGGGGAATCATCCTGACCGCCAGCCATAATCCGGTTGAGTGGAATGCACTTAAGCTGGTTAATGGTGATGGAGAATTCTTGAACCAGGCCGAGGGCAAAGCGGTACTGGATATTGCCGAAAAGGGTCCCATCCGGTATGCAGATGTGCATCACCTGGGCACAGAGGAAAAGCAGCCCTCGGCTTTGCAGCAACATATTGATATGATCCTGGAACTGCCTCAAGTGGATGCTTCAGCCATATCAGAGGCTGGTTTTAAGGTGGTGGTCGATGGCATCAATTCTGTAGGGGGCATTGCCCTGCCACGGCTATTAAGGGCCCTGGGCGTTGAGCAGGTTGTTGAGATCAACTGTGAACCCTCCGGCCACTTTGCCCACACCCCGGAACCTTTGCCGGAAAATCTTCACCAAATCCGCCAGGCTGTGGTGGATCACCATGCCGATGTTGGGTTTGTGGTCGACCCCGATGTGGACCGCCTGGCCATCATCAATGAGGATGGTTCCATGTTTGGCGAGGAATATACCCTGGTTGCAGTGGCCGATTATATCCTGGGTCAAACCCCCGGCAATACCGTCTCCAACCTTTCTTCCACCAAAGCCCTGCGGGAACTGACCGCAAGCTATGGGGGAAACTATTATCCCTCAGCAGTCGGAGAGGTGAATGTGGTGGAAAAGATGAAACAGCAAAATGCAGTCATCGGCGGCGAGGGAAATGGAGGCGTTATATTTCCCGGCTTGCATTATGGCAGGGATGCCCTGGTAGGGGTCGCTTTATTTTTATCTCATCTGGCCCTTTCCGGGAAGAAGTGTTCCCAAATCCGTCAGCGCTATCCGTTTTATCACATCATCAAGAATAAGATACAATTAACCCCTGATATGGACGTTGATCACATCCTGGAGCGAATGAAACAAGCATACCGTGATTATCCCCTGAATGACATTGATGGCTTGAAGATCCATTTCAGTGAGGGTTGGGTCCATTTAAGAAAATCCAACACGGAGCCTATTATTCGTCTTTATTGTGAATCGGATGATGAGGCTTCTGCACAGCAACTTGCCCGTGAGGTGATGCAAACGGTAGAGCAGTTCCTGGAATGATATGAATAGGTTATCCATAAGGGCATGATGCTATTACTAAAAGGAAGGTTATTCAATATGATTTATCGCTTGAGGATGCTATGAAACGCAATGTGGTTGTTATTATTTCTGTGGTTGTAGTTGTTGGGCTGGTCATTGTCTGGGCGGTACCTTCCGGAACGTCTCAACAAAGCGGTGCTTTGATGAGCGAAGTGAAGGAAGGGCGATTCACGGTACCGGTGCGCACCACCGGCGAGCTGGAGGCCAAGGAGTCGGTGGAGATACGCGGCCCTGAAGGTCTGCGCAATCGTTCACTGGGGCTCAGAGAGATCAAGATCCTGGACCTGGTGGATGAGGGAACCCTGGTGGATAGCGGCGATTATGTGGCACGCCTCGATAAAACCGAAGCCCTGAGTAAGTTGAAGGATATTGAAGACGAGCTGGAGAAGCGCAAGTCCGAATACATCACCACCAAGCTCGACACGGCCATGGAGCTGAAAAAACTGCGCAATCAGCTGATTGATCTGCAATATGCGGTTGAAGAGCAAGAAATAAAGGTGAAGCAATCTCAATATGAACCTCCGGCCACGCAGCGCCAGGCGAAGATTGAACTCCGGAAGGCCCGCCGGGAGCTTCGTCAAACCCGGAATAATTACCAACTGGAGGTGGAGCAAGCAAAAGCCCGTATGAATGAAGTCTCCATCAACCTGGCCAAGCAGAAGCGCAAAAAGCGCAAGATGGAGCAGTTGCTGGAGCAATTTACCATTCACGCCCCCCAGTCAGGGATGGTTATATATGAACAGGGCTGGGACGGACAAAAACGAACCGAAGGCTCCACCATTAGCCCCTGGGACCTGACGGTGGCAACCCTGCCCGACCTGACCACCTTGATCTCGAAAACTTACGTCAATGAAATCGATATCAGTAAAGTGAAAACCGGCCAAAATGTAAACATTCAGGTCGATGCCTTTCCCGATCGCCAGTATTCGGGAACGGTTACCGAAGTAGCCAATATTGGCCAGGAACTGAAAAATTCCGGGGCCAAGGTCTTTGAGGTGTCGATCACCTTAAATCAGACCGATTCGATCCTTCGTCCATCGATGACCACCAGCAATGAAATCATAACCGCCACCTATCAGGATGTGAAATATCTTCCCCTCGAGGCCGTACACAACCGGGACAGCCTTCATTATGTCTTCACCCCCCATGCTGCAAAAATGCAGGTGCGCCTGGGCGCCTCCAATGAAAACCATGTGATCATCCGCGAAGGACTGACCCCCCGGCAGCAGGTGTTTTTGTCCGTTCCGGAGCAGCCCGGACAAATGAAATGGATTGGGCTCAAAGAATAACGTTTGTGAAGCGGTATGTCCACGACATAGAGATCGCCCTGGAATCACTGATGGCCAATAAGCTAAAAAGCGGGCTTACCGCATTGGGCATCCTTTTTGGTGTGGCCGCTGTGATCAGTATGCTGGCCATTGGCCAGGGTGCCAAGCAGGAGATTCTTGACCAGATGGAACTGATTGGCGCCAGCAATATCATTGTGGAAGCCCGGGTCAAGCAATCTGCACAACAGGGAGAATCGTCCGAATCGGAAGACCAACAATCCTCACAGAACAAGAAAAGCCGCTTCTCCCCCGGCCTTAACCTGGAAGATGTAAAGGCCGTTGGAAATATTGTGCCCAACCTCCGCCGTGTTTCCCCCGAGATTATCCTGGAGAGTGCCATCGTTCACCGCGACCGCAGCTTTGAAGGTCAATGCATTGGGGTAGATCCCGATTATTTTGACATCTATCACCTGGATCTGGCCCGTGGTAACCATTTCTCACCCCTTCACCAGAAATCCGGCAAACGGGTTTGTCTCATCGGTGCTGAAGTGGGGGCCCAACTTTTTAGCCAGCAGAATCCCATTGGGCGATATTTGAAATTTGGCGGGGTTTGGCTTAAAGTGATCGGAGTCCTTCAACGCGAGCAAATTTCTTCCACCACCATCAACGAATATGGTTTCAATAACGTCAATGCTTCCATTTATATACCGGCTAAAACCCTTATATTGAGGTTGATGAACCGAAAGTTGATTCATTTCAGGCCCTCTAAAGGCCGGAGGGGGAATTTCACGGGCCATCGGGGCATCGATTTAACCCCTTCCAGCCAGGATCACAACAATTATCATCAGTTGGACCGGTTGATATTAAAAGTTTCAGGGACTGATCAGCTGACCCCTACCGCCAGGCTGGTCGAGCGGATGATTAAACGCCGCCACAACGGCATGATGGATTTTCAGGTGATTGTGCCCCAAAAGCTGATTCAGCAAAAACAGGAGACCAAAGAGATCTTCAATTTTGTGCTGGGGGCCATTGCCGGCATTTCTCTTTTGGTGGGCGGAATAGGAATCATGAATATCATGTTTGCTACTGTGATGGAGCGCATCCGGGAGATAGGCATCCGAATGGCAGTAGGAGCCAAGAAGAAGGATGTTTTGATGCAATTTTTAACGGAAGCTGTTTTAATCAGTCTGGCAGGGGGGGTGGCAGGAATAGGCCTGGGTGTTGGCCTTTCACAGATGATTGAGCAACTCGCCGGTATTCAAACCCTGGTTACCCCTGGCTCTGTTTTACTGGCTTTCCTGGTAAGTGCGTCCGTCGGGGTAGCCTTTGGATATTCCCCGGCCAGACGCGCAGCCAGTAAAGATCCCATCGAATCGCTGCGCCACGAATAGGGGGGTGAACCCTTGCTTACCCTTGCCAAATCCCCTTTGTTAAACCCGCTGCATTCGTATAAAGTTTGATTAACGTTCTGTATTTCAATATAATTTTGCTTCCAACATTGCATGATTTGCTTCCCTCTGCCATAGCCCCTCCATGCTTTATTCATGTCCTTGTTGTGTAAGTCCTTGAATGGGGGTTTTATTAGGTTATTTTTTGGCCATATGGAACCAGCATGAAATAATCATGTCCTTGTTGTGTAGTTTACTGGATGCAGGTTTCATATGCCATAAAAAACCGGGGGTGGGTCGGGAATCCCCGGTCAGCATCTTCTGTCTGCCGCAAACCCCCATTTGATCAATCAATTGAAGTTGAACAAATTTTCGGGTCCTGATGTTATATGTTGTAGGGCATGTTTGCGCAGAAATGTTTACATTTGTTATTCAAAGCTGTTTGCACAATTAATAAACGCCAAATACATCATGCACTATGAAAGACATTGAAATAGCCCGAAAAGCCAAGTTAAAACCTATTCAGGAGATTGGCTCCCAACTGGGAATTCGTCAGGAGGATCTGGAGTTGTACGGCAAGTATAAAGCAAAGATTCCCCTGAAATACATTGATCAAAAGAAGGTTGACCAGAGCAATTTGATTTTGGTTTCAGCCATTTCACCCACCCCGGCCGGAGAAGGAAAGACCACCATGTCGATTGGATTATCGCAGGGGTTGAACAAACTGGGGGTCAATTCATCGGTTGTTCTGCGGGAGCCTTCCCTGGGGCCTGTCTTTGGGATTAAAGGCGGGGCTACTGGTGGTGGCAATTCCCAGGTTTTACCCATGGAGGATATCAACCTGCATTTTACGGGTGATTTTGGGGCTATTGAGAAAGCCCATAACCTGTTGGCAGCTTTGATTGACAATGCTGTTCAGCATCGCAGCAGGAACATCGACCCGCGCACGGTGCTTTGGAAAAGGGTGATGGATATGAATGATCGGGCCCTGAGAAAAGCCATTGTTGGACTTGGAGGGCGTACTTACGGAGTGCCCCGGGAAACCGGCTTTGACATTACAGCAGCTTCCGAGTTGATGGCCATAATGTGTCTGGCTGAAAATTTTGAAGACCTCAAAGAAAAACTGGGCAATATTTTTGTCGGCTATACCTATGATAAAGAGCCCGTTTATGCCCGTGATCTGAATGCTCATGGCGCCATGGCAGCCCTGATGAAGGATGCCATTAAGCCCAACCTGGTACAAACCCTCGAGGGTACCCCGGCCATTATCCATGGAGGCCCTTTTGCCAATATCGCGCAAGGGACCAATTCGGTGATTGCCACAAAAACCGGCATGTCCATGTCCGATTATGTGGTCACTGAGGCCGGATTTGGCTTTGATCTTGGGGCAGAGAAATTTTTTGATATTAAGTGTGGCTATTCGGGCCTTTCCCCAAAAGCTGTTGTACTGGTGGCTACCGCCCGGGCCCTTAAGTACCATGGAGGCGCTTCGCTTGATCATGTGAATGAACCCAATATGGAAGCCCTACAGAAAGGCATTGAAAACCTTGAAAAACACATCGAAAACATCCAGACTTTTGATATATGCGCAGTGGTGGCCATTAATCAATTTACTTCCGATTCGCAGGAAGAATTAGATTTTATTCAGCAGCGGTGTGAAGAAAAAGGCATTGATGCTGTTGTTACCGATGTATGGGGACAAGGTGGCAATGGTGCCGTGGATTTGGCCAAAAAAGTCAAATTTACGGCCGATAACTGCAAAAATGCCTATAAGCCCATGTATGACTGGAAATGGGATGTTCCTAAAAAGATCGAGACGGTGGCCAAAAAGATCTATGGCGCTGCAGCCATCGATTATACGGCTTCCGCCAAATCCGACCTAAAGAAGATTGATCAACTGGGTTTATCGGAATTGCCTGTATGTATTGCCAAAACACAAAATTCACTCTCAGACAATCCCAAGCTTCTGGGCCGGCCGAAGGACTTTGTGGTTACCGTCC
>Ga0207714_1000565_pt1 | contig 25231 bp, 30 predicted proteins | sample PonA232FremontCA_2_FD_187270 | JGI IMG/M metagenome (GOLD analysis project Ga0207714, IMG submission 187270) | Marine sediment microbial community from Fremont, CA, USA - Pond A23 Sediment 2 (SPAdes) | ecosystem: Environmental > Aquatic > Marine > Unclassified | place: USA: Fremont, California...
AGACCATATCTGTCTCTACTCGCCCGAAACGGGCGTTCTTTTCGCGGGCGACCTCGTCTTCGCCGGCGGCTCTTTCGGACGTACCGACCTCGACGAAGGCGACCGCGCGACGCTCGTCGGTAGTACCGAGAAGGTTCTCGAAAACGCCGACGGTATAGACGAGCTACATACGGGACACGGTCCGTCGGTGTACGAGAACGCAAGGAAGCACGTCGAAGCGTCGCTCAGGAACGCGCGCGGACGTTAACCGCCGCTCGCCGCGGGTATGATACGTATCTCGTCGCCGTCACCGACCTGTGTGTCTACACCGTCGATGTCACGTACGTCCTTTCCGTTGACGTAGACGTTGATGTACTCCTTGACCTCGCCGTTCCCCAAGACGTTGTCCTCAAGCTCCGTACCGTACTCCTCGGTGTACGCGTGAACCGCGGCGAGTACGGTGTCGCCGTCGACTTCTACGTTTCTCGAACCGCCGGTTTCGCTCAGGACAGCCGGTATACGTACCGTAGGCATGTCCGGTATAGGCGTCTGAGACGCAAAAATCAATCGGAATCGACGACGACCTCTTCGTCATCGAACGCCTCACCCGTCCATCTCCACGAACCCACGAAAGGCTCGTCGCGTCCGAGTGAGACGATGACGTAAGAGTGTCGGGGCCAGTTCGCGCGGTCGGCGTCCGTCTCGCTCGGCTGTCGGGGTCCTTCAGGATGCGAATGGTAGAAGCCGACGACATCGCCGCGCTCCTCAACGTCGTCTATGGCGGCGAGCTGATCCTCCGGCTCCATCAGGTAGTTGACGCGCGGCGTCTCGCTCACGTTCTCAACGCGCCGCACGAACTCGACGCGCGCCTCGTCGCCGTCGCGTCTACCGCCGAGTACGCCGCATATCTCGTACGGCTTCCCTTCGCGTGCGTGTTCGATAATCTCTTCGTAGGCATCGGGTGTGAAACTCACCATGTTCGTTGTAGACGGGCGCGTTAGTAGTAGGTTGCGGAGAAACGAAGCGTCGTGAGACGTACGAACACAGATTCGAGAATCGGAGATTTGCGGGCTGTCGAGATTCGCTCGACAACTCTATCGTGCCCACTCAGATTGGAGTGGGACGGCGCGGATTTGAACTTTGGTCGTTCCGTTCGCTGTGCTCACTTCACTCACGAGTTCAAACCGCTTGCCCATTCAGTCGCTCGTAAAAGCTCGCTCCTTCATGGGACGTTCGCAAATCGAAGATTTGCGAGCACACAAAGATCTACGATTTTGGGACGTATACGAGAAATCGGAGATTTCTCGTCTGCCCCAAAATCTACGATTTTGGGACGGCGCGGATTTGAACCACGGTCTGTGCCATCCGAAGGCACAAGGATACCCAAGCTACCCTACCGTCCCTCGGTCGGAATACCGACGAAGCGCACCTTAGTCTTTCGGTCTCAGACCGTCGGAGTACCGGCTGAGGAACCAGACGAAGCCCGCGCCGAGGACGGCGAAGGCGGCTACGACGACGCCGACCACCTGAAACCCCTCGAAGACGAACGAGAAGACGAGCGAGAGGAGCGCGGCGAGTCCGAGCACCAGAACCACCGCAACGTCGACGCGGGGTATCTCATCGTCGCCGGCGTCGGGCTTCATAGGCTGTGACAGCGACTCGTCGATGTCGACGCTCCCCTCGGTTTCCTCGTCGCTTTCGTCGCCGACGGTGAGTTCGACGGTCGCTGTGTCGGAGCCGTAGTCCGACGTTACTTCGAGTTCGCCGTCTACCTTACCGGGTGTCGGTCCGACGACGACCTCGACGGTCTCGTCGTCCTCGACGTAGACGTTGTTCGCCTCCGCCGACACGTACCTCTCGGCGTCGCCCTTTACCGAGAGATGGACATGTTTGGGCGATCCGTCGTTGACGATCTTGACCTCGAAGCTATCGGTGGTGCGCAGGACGGACGACACGGGACGGACGCCTTCTTCGTCGAGGTTGACGAGGAGTCTTGTCACTGTTTATCCCGTTTCGTCGGGATCCGTATTAAGCTTCATGTTGTTGGGTTCCGTGTTTGGTACATGGATATACACTGGCACAGACGCGACCTGAGGGTTGCGGACAACACAGCGCTGTCGCGTGCCTCAGAGCCTCTGCCTGTCTTCATCCTCGACGACGGTGTGCTCGAACACGCGTCGCCGGTTCGTGTCTCCTTTCTCCTCGACGCGTTACGGTCGCTCCGCGAGGACTACCGCGCGCTCGGAGGGGATCTCGTCGTCGAACGCGGCGATCCACGGGAGGTTCTACGGCGCCTCGCCGACGAGCACGGTGCCGATACGGTCGTCTGGAACCGCGACTACTCGCCCCTCGCGCGCGAACGCGACGACGAGGTGGGCGAAGCGCTCCGTAACTCGGATGTCGGGACACGGACGTTCGCCGACGGGGTTCTACATGAACCCGACGAGATATTCACCAACGCGGGCGACCCTTACTCGGTCTTCACCTACTACCACCGCAAGTGGGAGGAGCGCGAGAAGGACGAACCGCGCGACAAGCCCGACGAGGTACGCAACCCCGCCGTAGGGGGGATACCGACGGTCGACGAACTCGGCTTCGACAGCCCCGAACCCGACGCTCCGGAGGGGGGCACGGGGACGGCGCGTGAACTCCTCAACGGCTTCCTGTCCGACGGTGTCTACGTCTACGACGAGGCGCGCGACTATCCCGCTCGCGGGTGTACGTCGCGCCTGTCGCCCCATCTCAAGTTCGGTACTGTCGGCGTGCGCGAGGTGTGGGAGAAGACGCAGAGCGCGAAGGAAGATGCGGAGGACGACGAAGAGCGCGAGAGCGTGGAGGAGTTTCAGGCGCAGTTGGCGTGGCGAGAGTTCTACACACAGGTTCTGTACCACAACCCGTCGGTCGTGACGGAGAACTACAAGACGTACGAGAACCGTATAGACTGGAGGAACGACGAAGACGAGATACGCGCGTGGAAGCAGGGCGAGACGGGCTACCCTATAGTTGACGCAGGGATGCGACAGCTACTCGACGAGGGCTACGTTCACAACCGTATACGTATGGTCGTCGCGTCGTTCCTTACGAAGGATCTCCTCGTCGACTGGCGCGTGGGGTACGGCTGGTTCCGCGAAAAGCTCGTCGACCACGATACGGCGAACGACAACGGCGGATGGCAGTGGGCGGCTTCGACAGGTACGGACGCACAGCCCTACTTCCGTATATTCAACCCCATGACGCAGGGCGAGAGGTACGACCCGGACGGTGAGTATATCAAGAAGTACGTACCCGAACTCCGCGACGTGCCCGCCGACGGCATACACGCGTGGCACGAACTGGGGGATGAGGAACGTGACGAAGCCGCTCCGGGGTACCCGGCACCTATCGTCGACCATTCGGAGAGACGCGAGGAGGCGCTCTCTATGTTCGAAGAGGCGCGCGGCGACGACTGAGACGGGAGGCTAACGCGCCTCAGGCGGGAGCAGGTCGGGTATACCGTCGTCTACGGCGTACGTCTCGTCGCAGTCTTCGCAGTAGAGCGTACCCTCGACGACCTCGCCGTCCTCCTCACGCGTCGCGTCGAGTTCGAGTTCGCCCTTACAGACGGGGCAACACAGGAGTTCCATCAGATCTTTCTTCATACTTCACCAAACGGGTTCTCGCGGATTATAGTTTGCTCTCTCGCGGGACCGACGCTGACGGCGTAGAACTGAGCGCCAACCTCGTCTTCGAGGTACTCGACGTAGTCGCGCGCCTCGGCAGGTATGTCGTCGTAGCCCTCGACGGAGTCCCAGTCGACACCGTCCCATCCGTCGAAGTCACGGTAGACGGGTTCGCAACGTTCCCAGTCGTCCATGTCGGCGGGCATCTTTTGGAGTTCCTCGCCGTCGAGTTCGTACGCCTCGCAGACGCGGACGGGGTCGAGTCCTTCGAGTACGTCGATGCTCGTCAGCACGCCGCCGGTGAAGCCGTTGACGCGCGCGGCGTGGCGCACCATCGGAAGATCGAACCAGCCGACACGTCGCCGTCTGCCGGTCGTCGTGCCGTACTCCTCGCCGACCTCCACGAGATGGTCGCCTACGTCGTCTTCAAGTTCTGTCGGAAGGGGTCCCGTCCCGACGCGTGAGAGGTAAGCCTTCATGATACCGACGGTTTCGCGGAGACGCGTAGCACCGACGCCGGTTCCCGTCGAAGCACCGCCGACCGTCGTGTTCGAGGATGTCAGGTACGGGTAGATTCCGTGGTCGATGTCGAGCGACGTTCCCTGCGCGCCCTCGAACAGAACGTCGTCGCCGGCGTCCATACGGTCGTTTATGTACCCGCTCGCGTCTAAGACAGAGCCGCGGAGACGTTCGCCGTAGGCGACGTACTCGTCGTGTATCTCATCGACATCGAACGCGTCGGCGTATCCGTTCTCGTCGGTGTCGATACCGAAGACCTCTTCGACGAGAGCGCGTTTCGTAGGTACGACGTATTCGAGCTTCTCGCGCAGTGCGTCGGGTTTGAGCAGGTCGAGAACGCGGACGCCACGTCTGCCGACCTTGTCCTCGTACGTGGGTCCTATGCCGCGTCCCGTCGTACCCGCCGCCATGTCGCCCTTGGCGTCCTCCTCCACGCCGTCGATGACACGGTGGTACGGCATGATGACGTGCGCGCGCTCCGAGACGCGCAGGTCGGGTTCGACGCCGCGTTCACGTAGCTTGTCGGTCTCTTCGAGCAACACGCCGGGATCGACGACACATCCGTTGGCTATCACGGCGGTCTTTCCGCGCACGACGCCGCTCGGAACGTGGTGTAGCTTGAACTCCTCGCCGTCCGCCACGACCGTATGTCCTGCGTTGTTACCTCCCTGAAAACGCACGATAACGTCCGCGGACTCGCTGTAGATATCGGTTATCTTGCCCTTACCTTCGTCGCCAAGCTGAGCGCCTACGATGGTCACGCCCACTGTGTACACCTCATGATGATTGCCCTCAGCACCTTGTGAACGCCCCGGTTAGTAAGTTTCGAACCGAGGCGGAGGTATGGCGAAAGTTTGAGTACGGACGCGCACGCGTTTCGTACGTGAACACCACCGACCCCGTCGAGTTCTTGGACGACACGGTTCGTATACGGAGCCACGAATCTACCGAAGAGATGCGTGACTACCTTCTCGAAAACGTGTCGGGGACGCGTGAACATCCGTCGGGGTGCGTGGTAGCCGAAAAAGGCGAGGGAGACGAGACGGTCGTCCTGAACAGCCATATGGACACCGTCGCGCCACACATCGCGTACGGACGCGAGGGCAACGTGGTACGCGGACGTGGTTCGTGCGACGCAAAGGGACCCCTCTCAGCGATGGTCTCTGCGTACGAACGTTTCGACGCGGTCGACGCGCGTACGGTGCGTCTTGTCGTCTCGCCCGACGAAGAAACGTTGTCACGCGGTCTACACGACTACCTCAACGCCGAAGGCGGAGGCTTCGACTTCGCGGTCGTCGGTGAACCCACGTCCCTCGATGTCTGCACGGCGGCGAAGGGTCGTTTTGAGGCGACGGTCGAACTCCACGGCGAGAGCGCCCACGCCGCGGGTGACGGGGGTACTAACGCCGTCTCGTGCGCCTCGGAGGCGGTAGGTAGGCTCGAATCCATCGAACCGTCGTACGACGAACTCCTCGGCGGGTCGCGTCTCACCGTGACGCGTATCGAAGGCGGCGAGACACCGAACCGCGTGCCTGAGAATGCGACCCTCAGAATCGACCGACGTCCGGTTCCCCCGGAGACAGCCGAGGGTTTCGTGTCTCTCGTCGAGGAAAGCCTCGACGGTATCGACTGCGGCTACGACGTACGTCTCGCAGACCGTCCGACGCCGTTTCTCGAAGCGTTCCGTACCGACGAGGGCAACGGTCATGTCCGACGTTTCCGTTCGGCGGTCGAGGAAGCCGTCGGCGGGACGTGCGTCCGACCTTTCGGTGCGGCGACGGAGGCGTCTTACCTCGCCCGTCACGCGCCCGTCGTCGTCTTCGGTCCCGGTGGTATACAGGAGGGAGACGGGACTCCCATCGCCCATTCGGAGCGCGAGTACGTCGGCGTGGAAGAGGTGCGGGGTGCGGCGGAGGCGTTGACGCGTTTCCTCAACAACGAATGAGTTAAGACGGAACCGTCTTTCTACGCCACAGGGGACACGAAAGATGTGGAGCTGGGTTTTCAGGGGGAAGAGCCAGATGTTGCTCGTGGGATTGATGCTGTTCGTGGTAGCGACGGCTACGTTACAGCTTGTGGAGTACACGGGGAAGCTCGACGAAGCCGAGAAGGCGGTACCGAGTACGGGGTTCAGGTACTCACACGAAACAGCGACATACGCGAACGACGGCGTGTCGAACGGTACGGCTGTCGAGGTCAGGCTCGTCTTCGGTGGTTCGATAAGGTACGCGAACCTCTCGGTCAAGGTCGGGGGTGAGACAGCCAAGACATGGAACGGAACCGGCTACGAGGAAGTCGCGGAAGGGACAGGCTCATGGGACGCCGGCGAAGCACTACGTCTCTCGTGCCACGGCGACCCGTGTGAGGCGATAGGTAGGAACGATACGGTTAGGATCAGCCGTATATACTCGGATACCGAGATAGGTCTGTCAAGCCACACCGTCGGGGGCTAACCGACGACGACCTCGCCGTCCTCTACGTCGGCGCGCACCAGAGACTCAACATCGAAGCCGAGTTCGGGTGGCTCGCCCTTCTCTATAACAACGACCGTATCGACGACCTCCGCACCCGCGGATTCAAGCGCCGCATGTACGGCGGTCAACGTGCCGCCCGTCGATAGTACGTCGTCGACGAGGAGGACGCGGTCACCGTCCTCAACGGCGTTTAGGAACATCTCACCCTCCGAGTAACCCGTCTCCTGCGCGAGCGAAACCTCGCCGTCGAATCCGTACTCACGTTTACGGACGACGACGAGAGGTACATCGACGGCGAGTGAGACGGCGGTCCCTATATGTACGCCCATGGCTTCGGGTGCGACTATCTTGTCTACCCGTTCAACGTCGGCGCAACGTACGACGCCGACGACAACCTCGCGCATCACGGCGGGGTCGAGAGGCGGTACGCCGTCGGTGATAGGATGAACGAAGTACTCGTATACCTCACCGTCCTTCTCCTTGCGTACGATAGGCGCTTCGAGCAACGACCGCTTCAGACGTTCCATACGCGACGAACGCGGACGGTGCGCAAAAGGATTGTGTCCGGCGACGGTATCCGTGTTACAGACGCTGTTCAACGGCGTCAAGTATACGTCCCGCGACATCGCGTTTGTCGCCCTCCGCCGTCTCGCCCTCTTCGTCGGTTAGTATCTCGACGGTCGTCTCGTCGTCGCCCATCACCGACGCGTCGTTTGCGACGATGAGATCGAGACCCGCGCGTTCCATGACGGTGCGCGCCTCCTCGGCGAGCGTGTCACGGTCAAGATCTGTCTCAGCCTTGAAGCCAATGATGAACGCGTCAGGAACTTCTTCGCGTACCTTGTCGATGAGCTTAGGTACCTTCTCCATCTCAAGAACGAGATCCTGACCGCTCTCTATCTTCGCGTCGGCGGCGTCGACGGTGTAGTCGCTTATCGCCGCGGCGGAGACGAAGATGTCGCAACCGTCGCGTACCTCGTCGAGCGCGGCGTCTATCATATCACCCGCGCTTTCGACGCGTCTCTCGTCGGCGTAACGCACCTCGCCGTCGTGGTTGTGTACGATCGTCACGTCCGCGCCGCGTACGTACGCCTCCTTGGCTATCGCGCGCCCAGTCTTCCCCGACGACCGCGTCGTGAGGACGCGCACGGGGTCGACCGCCTCCTCGGTACGTCCGCTCGTTACGACGACGCGTTTACCCGCGAGAGGACCTTCGGAGAGCATACGTTCGCACTCCGTGGCGATATCCTCCTTTCCCGCCAACTTCGCCTTGTCCTCCTCTATCTTGGGGGGTATGAGGTTGACGTCCCAGTCGCGGAGCTTCCGGAGGTTCTCAGCCACACCCGGATGGTCGTACATAGGCTCGTGCATCGCGGGCGCGAGAGCGACAGGTACGCCGCTACCGAGAGCCGTCGTTGCGAACGTCGTGACGGGCGTGTCGTCGATACCCGACGCTATCTTTCCCACGGTGTTCGCCGTCGCGGGAGCGATGAGGAACAGATCCGCCTCCGCGCCCGAACGGAACTCCTCGAACTCGCTTTCGACACCGCCGCAGAAACGGACGTGTTCGACGTCGCCCGTGATACGCGTCACCACGTCGTTTCCCGACGCGAACTCAAGCGCCCATTCGTGTACGATACTGCGCGCCGCGTCTGTCGTAACTGCGTGTACCTCCGCGCCGCGCCGCCGGAGTTCGTGTATGATCTTGACGCATTCGACGGCGGCGATACTACCCGTGACGCCCACGGCGACCGTCTTTCCTTCGAGACCCATTACGCGGTACAACGCGCGCTTCGTCTTTAATCCTCAGGAAACCGAACGCGACACGAGGGTTTCGGCGGGTTTTTTTATGCGAAAGACGTATCGAAGAACGATGAAGAGAGCCATCATCGAGGGCACGTCGTACGCTCCGGTTGGCGATATCTACGACTTCTTCATGGACTTCGAGAACTACGTCAAGTACAGCGAGTACGTCGACGACATACGTGTCGTCGAGAACGGCGACCATCCGGAGTGGGAGATGGACTTCCGATGGTGGGTGATACGTTACACGACGCGGTCGAAGCTCGTCGACTACGAGAAGAACGAGTACATAGAGTGGAAGGTGACCAAGGACGTTGACATACACGGAAGATGGGAGTTCGAGAAGGTGAGCGACGAGGAGACGGAGGTAAGGCTCGAAATCATGTACGACCCCAAGGGCGCGACCAAGGTCAACCCGTTGAGCTTCCTACCGACCGAGAGGCTGATACAGGTCGCGCGTCCCGTCGCCGATAGACACGTCTCCAAGGTTCTCCGGCGTGTCGCCGACGAGATAGAGGGTGAGCCGCGTAAGGTCGACTACACGATACGTCCGGGGGGTACGGAGGGGGAGGACGAGTTCCTCGCACTCGTACCTGAGGAGAAGCTTGAGGACACGACTTAGCGAGGGATAATGGGGAAGTACGCGCGCAGGCTACGTCTTCTCGTCGAAACGAGCCGCCCGCAGTTCTACTTCGTCCCCGTCTACTTCTACGTCTCGGCGTTCGTTATACTCGGCTCCGAGATCACGTTGCCTGTGGCTGTACAGGCGGTGTCGCTTAGCTTCCCCCTCACGCTTTTCATAAACGGCGTCAACGACATATACGACACGGAGGCGGACGCACTCGACGACCTGCGTAAGGAGGGCGAGACGGTCGACGACAGGTTCGACGACGTCTCGACTCTCCGTCTCTACCTCGCGGTCGCCGCAGGTGTCGTCTTAGCGGCGTCGCTCCCTTTCGGCGTCCAAAACACCGTCTTCGCGGGCGCGATGCTGTTCGTCGGGTACGTCTACTCCGCGCCGCCTCTACGTCTCAAGGAGCGCCCGCCGCTCGACAGCCTTTCGAACGGCGTTATCGCCGTGGCGCTCGCCTTCCTCCTCGGCGTGACCACCTTCGCGGATCCGGCTGAGGTGGCGCTATGGACGTACGCCAAGGTCGTTGTACTCACTCTCGGTATCGCCGCGGCGCACGCCTACTACGCCGCGGTAGACTACGCACCCGACAAGGAAGCAGGTCTCGACACGGTGGCTACACGGTACGGCAGGAGAACGTGTGTCGTGTCTGCGCTCGTCGTGGTTGTTCTCAGCTACTTCGTCTTCGCGCCCGAACTGGGCGTCTACTTCGAGGTTATCGTCGTCTACATCGTCGCCCTGCTCGTCTACGCAGTACGGGATCCGGAGCCTGAGAGGATGCACAGAGCCGCCAAGCTGATCTATCCCGGCTTCATCATCGCCGTACTCCTTTTCGTCGCCTTCGACGCCGAACCCGTCCGTGTCAGCCTCGAAGCCCTCGGTATCGAGTTCACCGTAGGTGGCTACGGTCAGTAGGCGTTCTCGATTATATCCGCCACGTCCTCCTCGTCGACCTCGATCGGGTTGTTTCGGAGCGCCGTACCCATGTACGTCACTGCGTTCTCGGCGAGCGTCTGGGGCGAGGCGTCGACGAGTTCACCGACCGAGGCTTGGAGACCGAGGTCTGCGACGAGTTCGTCCACGGCGTCGACGACGAGATGGGCGTCCAACTTGCGGTCGGCGATAGGCGCGCCGAGCGTCTCGGCTATCTCGCCGTACCTGCGTTTGGTTTCGTCGTCGCCGTTCTCGACGTTGTAACGCGCGACCTCGGAGGCGACGGATGCAAGGGCGTCACCGTGCGCAACGTCGTGCCCGAACGCGCTTATCGAATGCGCGACCGCATGGGTAGCGACAACGCCGCTGGTCGTCTCACAGAACCCCGCGAGTGTGTCGGCAACCGCCATCGCGTCGCGCGACCCCGACGAACCCTCGACGGATCTGCGCAGGTGACGGTTGACGAGATCCATACCGCGGAGGGCGTGCGCGTCGGTGAGTGCATCCGCACCCTTGGCGACGTACGACTCGTTTAGATGGCAGAAGGCGTCGAACCCCGTGCGCGCCGTGAGCGACGCCGGCATCTCGTCGGCGATCTCGGGGTCGACGACCGCGGCGCGCGGAACGAGAACGTCGCCCCCGAAGCCGACCTTCGCGTTCTCCTCCGTGTACGTCACGACAGACCAAGGGTCGACGTGGCTACCCGTACCGCTCGTCGACGGTACTGCGACGACGGGGAGGGCGTCTTGCATAGACCTTTCGCCCGAAACATAGCCCCAGATCCCTTCGGCTGTCGGGGTTCCGTCGAAAGTCGCCAGCGAGATCGCCGTCGCCTTCGAAACGTCCATAGGGCTTCCGCCTCCGAGGGCTACGACGGCATCCGCGTCACCGCCTGCGTCGGCGGCGTCGACCACGTTTTCGACCGTCGGGTTGGGCTGAACGTCCTCGAAGACGGTGGCGTTCACACCCGCGCCTTCGAGCGAGGTGAGTACGTCGTCAAGGAAGCCGGCGTCCTGCATCGCGTTACGCGTCGTGACGACGAGCGCCTCGTCGCCGTACCGTGCGGTGAGTTCGCCGGCTTCGTCGCGTCTTCCGCGTCCGAACAGTACGTCTGTGCGCGAGCCTGAGTAGTCGAAGTTCATCGTACACGGGTTGGTGCGCCATCCTCATAAATCGACCGCGTCGACGCGGACATCCGCAACCCATTTGACGCGTCCCCGACGACGTGAACCATGGCTGTACACCCTATCGACTACCGTTACGGGACCGACGAGATGCGGCAGGTCTGGTCGGAGGAGAACAAGCTCCGGCGTATGCTCGACGTGGAGGTGGCGCTCGCACGCGCCGAGGAGGCGACGGGCGACGTACCCGAAGGCGTCGCCGACGAGATAGCCGACGCCTCCAATGACGTGACGCTCGAACGCGTCAAGGAGATAGAGGCTGAGATACACCACGACGTGATGGCTGTCGTACGCGCCGTCGAGGAGAACTGCGACGACGCGACAGGCGCGGGCGAGTACATACATCTCGGTGCGACGTCGAACGACATCATAGACACGGCGGACGGTCTGCGTCTGCGCGAGTCGTGCGACATACTTGAGGAAGGTCTCGACGAACTCCTTGACGCTCTCGTAGAGAAGGCGGACGAGCACAAACGGACGGTCTGCGCGGGTCGGACGCACGGACAGGTCGGCGTTCCGACGACATGGGGACACCGTTTCGCAGTCTGGGCTTCGGAGGTCGACCGCCATCTCAACCGCCTCGACGGTGTACGCGAACGCGTTGAGGTGGGGCAGATGTCGGGTGCGGTCGGTACACAGGCGTCGTTCGGGGATGATGCGCGCGAGATCTCACGCCGTACGATGGACGAACTCAACCTGACCGAGGAGGAGATATCGACGCAGGTGATCGCGCGTGACAGACACGCCGAGTACGTCTCGTGGCTCGCCAACGTCGTCACGACGCTCGACAAGATATGCACGAACGTACGTAACATGCAACGTACGGAGGTCGCGGAGGTCGAGGAGGGGTTCGGCGACGAACAGGTCGGGAGTAGCACGATGCCCCACAAACGTAACCCGGTCAAGAGCGAGAACGTCTGCGGTCTCGCACGCGTCGTGCGTGGCTTCACCGAGACACAGATGCAGAACAACGTTCTGTGGGAGGAGCGCGACCTCACCAACTCGTCGGCGGAACGCGTCGTCTTCGCCGAAACCTCCGTACTCACCGACCACTGCGTAAAACGGACGACGAACGTGGTCGAGGATCTCGGATTCCACGACGACGAGATACGTGAGAACCTCGAAGCCCTCGACGGCGTAAACATGGCGGAGGCTGTTATGATGGAGCTTGCACGCCGCGGCTACGGACGCCAGAAAGGGCACGAGGCTGTACGACGCGCCGCGATGAGGGCGCACGACGAGGGTCTGACGATGAAGGAGTCTCTGATGCGGGACGACGAGATAAACGGATGGATAGACGAGGACGAACTCGAAACCCTACTCGACCCCGACGGCTACACGGGTACGTCGGTCGAACGCGTCGAGGAGGTCGTCGAACGTCTGAGCTAACTACTCGGTGTACTCCATCTCCACGCCGTCGAACCCCTGTACGAAGCCTGCACCGAAAGCCGTCGCGGGCGTCTGGTATCCCGCGTCCGCGTCATCGACACGTCTCAACGCCTCCGTCGCTGTCCGGGCTGTGAGTTCGTAGGGTTCAGGTGTACGTAGACACGCGGCGCGCCTGTCTTCCTCGCCACGTACCTCCGCCCACGCGTAGCCGCTCGCCGTGGCGCGCTCCTCCTCGTCGGGTCCCTCGGCGAGGCTGTCCGCAACCGTCTTCAGAAGGCTCTGGACGGGCTTCGTCCGCAGAAGAGGCGCGGTGTAATGCGATGTCCGCGCGAGGAGACGCGCGGGACGAGGAAGGGCGACGTAGCACTCTATGTTTTCTGCACCCGTCGACCTGTACGCGGTCGTAACGTCCCCGAGAGGCATGCTCGTCGCCTCAACGTTGCCGCGTCCGTCACCGAAGTCGACGTGTCGCGTCTTCCACGCGGGCGGCACGTCTTCGAGAACGCCGTCACGCCGGACGACGCCTGACGACCCCAGACCCTCGACGACCGTACGCGCGGTTCCGGGGGAGATGGAGGTGAGTGAACGGACGGCGACGGCGGTGTAGTACGGCTCTTCGACCTCCTCCGCGACGGATGCGGCGAGGCAGTCGGTGGGTACGACATCGAAGCCCACACCCGGAAGGAGCGTAACCCCGGCGTCGCGCGCCTCTTCGTCAAGCGACGCGAGACGTTCGAAGACACCGACCTCGCCCGTTATGTCGAGGTAGTCGACGCCCTCAGCGAGACACGCGTCGACGAACGTCGGATGTGTCTTGGAGAAAGGTCCCGCGCAGTTGAGGACGGCGGCGGCGTCCTCTATACCCTCACGTACCTCGTCGGCTGTGTCAAGAGAGAAGACACGTCCGTCGAAGCCCGTTCTTTCGGTCTGTTCGTCTATCTTACCCCCGTCGCGTCCCGCGAGAACAACGTCGACGCCGCGTCTGTCGCACTCCTGAGCGACAAGCCTTCCCGTGTAGCCGTACGAGCCGTATACGAGTAACATGGGCGGTGTTGTCGTCCCGGCGGTATAATACAAACGGTCGCGCCGGTAGCCTTCGCCAAGCTTGTTCGGAAGGCGGAAGAGAGCCGTTTCACATTCTGTGTGACAGCTGTCTGACATAGATATAAGTACAAACACGAGTAAAATGAACCGTAATGGAGAACCCGAGAACCAGACGTGACACGCAGTTTGAGGAGATACTGCATGTCGTCGAATCCGAAGGGCTTCTCGGCGAGGATATGACGGCGAAGGAGATACACGAAGCCGTCGGAAACGACGCGTCAGTATCGAGTCCGCACGAGGTTGCGACCGTACTCGGCTACCACACCGACGACCCGGCGGTAGAGGTGGAGGAAGGCTCGCCCTACCGGTACAGGTTCGGCTGAACGCGCGTTTGCCCGTCGCCGTAGCAACAACACGTTCGAACAGCATGAAACGTCTTCGGGGTCAAACGAAGCCCTTATTCGGTGCGCGACCGTTGTTTCTTACATGCAGGTCGAAAAGAAACGCGTAGACGAGTATATACACGAGACGACGGATTTTATCGCCCGAAAGGTCGACGAAGCGGGCGCTGAGGGCGTCGTCGTAGGTCTGAGCGGCGGTATCGACTCGGCGACGGCGTCCGCGCTCGCCGTCGAAGCTCTCGGTGCTGACGCCGTACACGGACTCGTTATGCCAACCGGGGTCAGCGACGACGAGAACATGAGCGACGCGGAGAGACACGCACGCGACTTCGGTATAGGCTACGACGTCGTGGAGATACAGCCCGTGGTCGACGCCTTCCTCGACGGGCACCCCAACGGTGTGGACGACACGGAGGCGGTCGGAAACCTCGCGGCGCGCGTCCGTATGTGCTACAACTACCTCGTCGCCAACGAGGATTCGTTGCTCGTCCTCGGCACGGGCAACCGTTCGGAGATGCTCGTCGGCTACTACACCAAGTACGGTGACGGCGGCGTCGACATACTTCCCGTAGGCGGTCTGTACAAGACCGAGGTGCGCGAGGTTGCGCGCGAACTCGGCGTCTCGGAGGACGTTATAGAGAAGACACCGACCGCAGGTCTCTGGGAAGGACAGACGGACGAGGAAGAACTCGGCGCTCCGTACGCCGATGTTGACGACTTCCTACGCGCGTACGTCGACGGAGACGCGTCGGTCGAAGAAGCAGGAGACTCCGCGGGGATCGGTGAAGAGACGGCGCGGAGGCTGGTGAATCTATACCAACGTTCGGAACACAAACGGAAGACTCCACCGTACCCCGGCTTCGGACGGTAGCCGTCCGGTCAGGGGGGCGGAGGCTCCGTCCTATACGCGTTCGAGGTTCTTCGCTCTGGGACCGTCGTCCGCTTCCTCTATCTCAAAGGTGACCTCCTCACCTTCTTCGAGGTCGGGTCCGCCAACGTCCTCCATGTGGAAGAAAACGTCGTCGTCCGCATCTTCGTCCGTATCGTTTCGCTCTATGAAACCGTAGCCCTTCCTGTCGTGGAAGAACTTAACCGTACCTTCTGTCATTGTCGACACGGGTTCTTAGAGTTTTCCGCATATAAGCTTTTTCCTACCGCTCAACCGCCTCGGCTACCTCGTCGGCGATAACATCGCGGAGTGACGGGTCGTACGTCGCCGCACCGACGTTGTAGGTTACGACGACCTCGGCACGGAACGTGAGAGTGTTGTACGTGTGACGCGTACCGTGTTCCTCCTCGACGGAGACGTCGCGTCCGAGGAGACGTTCGGCGACGACCTTTCCGAGCGCAACGATGGTTTCGGGATCGACGGCTTCGAGTTCGCGGTCGAAGAAACGCGCGCAACGGTCGAGTTCGTCGGCGCGCGGGTTACGGCTTTCGGGCGGGTAACACCGTGTCAGGTTGGTGAGGAAGACGTCTTGGCGCGTCTTGTCCGCGCGTTCGAGTGCGTCGTCGAGGACGTTCCCCGCCTCTCCCTGATACGGAAGACCGACCTTGTCGTCCTTGTAGCCCACCATCTTTCCGACGAGCATCGTGTCGGCGTCGGCGCTCCCTTGGTTCGGAACCGCCTGTGTCCTGTTCTCGTGGAGACGGCAACGCGTACACGAACGTATCTCGTCGTTGTGCTCGTCGATGTCCATGTCAGACATCCGTCGTCCAGCCGTATTATACACGGGGGAAAGGATTTAACGGTAGCCCTCTACGTCGGTTCCATGGAAGGAAAACATCTGAGCACGCCCGTGTCCGACGGCGAGGAGATACGTCTCGAAGACGCCATCACAGCGTACGAGGCGTGGTCGGACGACAAGGAGGCGTACGTCGAGACCGACGACCCCAGCGTTACGCACAACGGCTTCGAGAGCCTTCTCGCGGAGATGCGTAACTCAGGCGTAGAGATGGAGTCTGTGACGCTGTCGCGTCTAGTCGACCGTTTCTCATCCATAGACTCGCATATACTCAACGAGGACGAGGTACGGAGACTGATACGTAGGTACCCCGACGTGGCTTTCGACCGCGGCTGGGAGGACATTAACATAGAGACGGCGGATACGTCTGTCGACCTCGTCTTCCGGAGCGACGACGGCGACGAACTACTGCTGGTCGAGATCGCGTTCGAGACCAACCCTCGGCGCGCGCTCGGTAACCTCCTCTACAACCGCGAACGTTTCGACGAGCTGTTCCAAGGAGATGTCGGTATGTGTCTCGTCGCTCTTGAGGCGGACGACTACCTCCGCGGCGCGTGCGACATGTCCGACGTACTCCTCCTCGAACTCGGTCCTGAGGCGCTCATAAACCGCGTCGAGAGATCGGCTGACTGGGGCAACCTTCGTGGGCTGACGCTGTCGCCCTAATCTTCATACGTAGGGGTCTCATACGACGAAGAGATGACACAGTACATACTCTACGGAGGAAAGGGGGGCGTGGGCAAGACGACCTGCGCCGCCGCGACGGCGTACAAGCTTTCGCGCGAGGGCTACGACACGCTCGTCGTCTCCACCGACCCTGCTCATTCGCTCTCCGACTCGTTCGACACGCCCGTCTCTTCCGAACCCGAGGAGATATACGATAGCCTCTGGGCTGTCGAGGTCGATCCCGAGGACGCCATGGAGGAGTACCGCGATACGATCGAGAGCGTCCCTGAGAAGCTACTTGGCGGCGTGGGTTCGGGTCTGGGACTGGACACCGAGGAGGTCGGCGAAGGCATGGGAGGACTGTTCGACGACGCGATGGACGCGCCCGGAAGCGACGAGGCGGCGGCGATGTACAAGTTCATGGAGTACATGGACTCGGATAAGTGGGAGTACATAGTCTTCGACACCGCGCCGACGGGGCATACGCTCCGTCTCCTGCAGTTGCCCGAGGTCATGGACTCGATGGTCGGAAGGCTCGTCCGTATACAGTCACAGATACAGGGCGTCGTCGACTCGTTCAAAGGTATACTTGGCGGCGGCGACGAGGGCGTCGACGCCCAAGACAAGTTAGAGTCGCTCAAGGAACGTATAGAGCGCGTCCGCGCGAAGCTCATGGATCCCGACCATACCGACTTCCGTGTCGTCACCATACCGGAGAGCATGGCTGTCTTGGAGACACAGCGTCTCATAGAGCGCCTCTCGCGTTTCGGTATACCGGTCCGTACGGTCGTCGTCAACAAGGTGATGGAGGACGTGAACGAGGACTGTGAGTTCTGTCAGGACAGATGGGAGGTACAGCGTAAGAACATCGAGGACGCCGAGGAGATGTTCCGCGACCTCGAAATGATCAGACTTCCGTTGATGCGCGAGGAGGTGCAGGGCGTCGAGGCGCTCGAAAAGGTCGGCGACAAGATCGAGGGCTAAGGCAGAAGACCGTTGGCTCCGAGCGCTGTGCTCTCGACCGACCCCGGCGACTGTAGGTTCTCTATGATAAGACGTCTTCCTTCACCCCTAACGGACATGTTCAGGTCCTCAAGCCTTCCGTCCGAGTAGTTGTAGTCGTCCTCAATGGTCTGTTCCACAGCTTGTTCGTCGGGTAGTATAGCGACCTCGACGAACGCCACGCGTCCGTCGCGCTCCTCGGAGAACTGGTAGACCGTGTTACCGACGCCGTAGTCGAACTGGACGGCGAGCGGTTCGCCCTGAGCGTACTCCGACAGACCAGGGATGATGTCGCCCTCGTCCGCCTGTCTCGACGCGTCGCCCGTCGCGGCGTTTATTACCTCCGTGGCGCTCGTTCCTTCGCGTCCGGTTCCGTCGTTTCCGACGATGACGAAATCTTCCGACGCCGCGAGTTCGACGCCCTCGCCGTCGACGTTCCCTCCCGCTACGGTGAAGCCGGCGTACTCCGATACCTCGGAGTCAGGGAATACGTCGCCGGGGGAGACGTCGAAGGCACCCGTGTAAGCCTCAAACTCGCTCCCGCCGGTCGCCGACATCATCGCGTCGATGTCAGCGTACGGCACCGTCGTCTCTCCGAAGAGGCTTCTCTCCTGCCCGTCGCGTGAAAGCCCCGTAAGTTCACGCGTCGCGCCGAGATCGAAGTAGCCCACGAGCCTGTACTCGCCTGAGGGTAGCCACGTCGTGTATCCGAACTCGGCGGCTTGGGGCTGATCGTTGGTGTCCTCCTCCTCACCTCCGTCACCGAGGCATCCGGCTACGCCCGTCGCACCGACGGCGGTGGAGACGACGGCGAGCCTCACGAACCTTCTGCGTTCCATGGGAGAGAATGATTACGGCGGTATATACGCTCTGCGTCTCCGCGTCAGCGCAGGAGGGAGACGAGGGTGCCGATAGCCGTCGACGCGAGGGGCGACGGTGTGTCGTTGTCGTCGTCTGTCGATGGCTCCGGATCTTCGGGTACGGGAAGCCCGTGTTCGGCGTAGGCGCGTCTGTACCGACGGACGAGGCGTTCGAGTAGGAGCCAGATCCCGATGTAGAACGTCAGGAGGAAGACGGCATAGACCACCGTCGAGGCTGTGCTAACGGGAACCGAGACGGCGATGCTCTCGGCGAGCGCGCCCCTGTAGGTCACGAACATGTTGTACGTCGCGTGGAGGGCGGTGGCGATGATCACGCCCTTGAGGACGACGGGTACGGTGTAGTCGGGCGTCGTCTTCGCAAGACCGAGGAAGTAGCCCGCGATCGCCGACCAGATGACATGTGCGGGACCGACGCCTGCGCGTGCGACGAGCGTACCGAGGAACGGCGACGTGGTGAAGATACCGTCGCCGACAATGTAGAGCGCGTTCTCGGCGGTGGCGAAGCCGAGTGCGGCGAACGCACCGTACGCCGCGCCGTCGATAGCGCCGCGGAAAAGACGCGAGTCGTACCCGCTCAGGTAGACGGCTGTTAGCTTCACCGTCTCCTCAACGGGTCCGACGAACAGGAAGAAGAACAGCGCGGTTCCCGCAGGGAGTGCGACGAACCACGACTGCGCCGCCGTGTTGAGGACGTACGCCAGACCACAGAAGAGGACGCCGAGGACGTACGATGAAGCGACGCCGAACGAGAACGTCCTGTCGAGTGGGTTCGACTCCCAGACGTAGACGGCGACGAGTAAAGCGGGTATGAGCGAGACGAGCGTGAAGACGCCGACCAACGGGCTGAGGAACATACCCGCGACGGCGACGGAGACGTTGCTGACCACCACGACGGCTACGGCGGCTACGGCAACGTAACGGAGGTTGCCGCGAACCGCCGTGTAGACGCCGATTAAGAGACGGTCGAAGACCGACGTCGGCTTCCATATAAAAGCCCCTTCGGCGTCCTCCGTCTCAGCCGTATCTGTGTCAGGAGCAGATGTGTCCAAGGTAGCCCCGGACTTACTGTTACTCATGTATTACGACCTTGTTTAGCGTACCTCATAAGAGACAGTCCGAGTTTATCGTATCTGATAATAGAGGGTGCGCGTAGAGGGAGAGGATACGCAACCGTTTTGTCGGGAGGGCGAGAGACGAAGGTATGACGGACGACCCGACACCTCTCCCGACGGCGACGAACGTCCACCATATCGGCGTTACCGTACCCGACCTCGACGAAGCCGTGGGCTTCTTCACCGACTGTCTCGGAGCACGCGAACTGTACCGCAAAGGACCTTTCGGCGACGACGGCGACGCGATGGAACGCAGACTCGGTGTTCATCCCGACGCGACCGCCTCGCTCGCCATGCTCCGTTTAGGTCCGACCGCCAACCTCGAACTTTTCGAGTGGGACGCCCCCGACGCCGACGGCGAAACACCGCGTCTTTCGGACACCGGCGCGACGCATATCGGTATACAGGTCGATGACGTAGACGAAGCCACGGCGGCGGTCAAGGCACGCGACGACGCGACGGTTCTCGACCAACCCCGTACGAACGGCTCAGGACCGACCGCGGGTATGCGGTACGTCTTCTTCCGGACGCCGTGGGGCGGATACGTCGAACTCGTAGAGGAACCCGACGGTATGCCGTACACCGAGGAGTCCGACGACCGTCTGTACGGCTCCGCGCCGTCGTGGAGCCACCGTCCCGACGGCGAGTGAAGACAGGTGAAGATGGATCGAGAGTTATCAAACGTGATAAGAGCGGATCGTCGGAATGATAATGATGGATCGTTGAGGGCGGTAGAGACGGATCGTTGGGGAGTGATAACGACGGATCCTTAGGGTGTCTAAGGAAGGTTTCTCAGGAAGTGTTCTTACGAAAGGCGATGACGGATCGGTAACGGACGGCGCGGGTTACTCGGTGTCTCCGAGGAACCTACGCGCGACGACGACGGCGACGGCGAGTCCGAAGATCAGGACGGCTACGAACCCCATGGCACCGCCGGGGAACGCCTCGAAGCTCAAGCCGACGCCCCCGTTGGCTCAGAACACGCACGGACGGCTTCTTTCGGCGTCCTTACGGCTCCGTCGTGGCTTGTCTGCGGCATCTGTTGAGGTTCATAGTTACCGACCGTAATAAATCCGACGGGTGAAGCCCTAACCGCCGATGAACTCGAACTCGTATTCGTAGTCTGTCGGCTTGACGGGTGCGAAGACGCTTGTCGAGACGACGAGAAGACCGATGATTATGATTACGAGACCGAAGTAGAGGTATAGCTGTGTGAGGAGTGAACCCGCGAAGACGACCGCCGCGCCGAGCTTACGTATCTCGAACGCGGGGTAGTTGCCGCATTCGGGGCATTCGAGCGAGTCCTCCGGAACCGACCTGCCGCACGACGCGCAGGTGGGGTTCTCGGGGTCGGTCATCGGTGGCGGTAAGCGGTGCGAGGATATACGTCTTTGGAAACCTCAACGCACGACGGTGACGGGCGTGGGCGACCGCCGTGTCACGTTCTCGGCGACGCTTCCGAGGAGTACGCGCGAAGCGCCGGTACGTCCGTGGCTTCCCATAACGACGCGGTCGATCGGGTTCTCATCGGCGTACGTGACTATCTCGCGCGCGGGTTCGCCGACTGCGTGCGCCTTCTCGGCTCCGAAGCCGCGTTCCTCCGCCTCGTCCGCGAAGCCACCGAGGTACTCGTCGGCGACAGCCTCGGCGTAGCCGTCGTCTCCGGGTGAGAGGGCTACGGATGCACCGGGTAGATGTCCGGGGTCGCCGGGACGCGTCACGTGTAGGAGCGTAAGACGGGCTTCGTCGGCGTCGAGATGGCTGACCGCCCATTCGAAGGCTTTACGCGCCTGTTCCGAGGCGTCGAGAGGGAGTAAGACGTGTTCCATGGTCGGGTTTGTCGCGCGCGTCTTAATACTCTGACGCCATGCACCGCGTCGGAAGGTATATTCCTCCGGGTACGGTAACTAACCCGATGGATGATACGGCGGGTGACAGTGGGAGTGACGCCCTCCTCGACGTTATGCGTATGTCGAAGGAGGAGCGCGACGCCTTCCTGAACGACCACGGAACGGCTGTTCTTTCACTGGCTCGCGGGGACGAGGCGTACTCGATCCCCGTTTCGTACGGCTACGAAGCCGACGAAGGTCTCTTCTGTATAATGCTCGGTTACGCGTCGGATAGCCGTAAGAGACGGTGGGTCAACGACACCGAAACCGCGACACTCGTCGTCCACGGTATGGAGGAGGACGGCGAGGCGGACAGCGTCGTCGTCAGAGGCGGTCTGGTAGAGGTGGACGACGAGACAGCGTGTTACGAGGCGTTCTCCAACAACGCCGAGTTTACGGTGCTACACGAGTCCGGCTCTTTCGTCGAGAACACGGAGTTCGTCGTCTACCGTTTCGACGTGGAAACCGTCGAAGGCAGAAAGTTCGAACACGACGCACCCGAGGGTATCGTGGACGAAGGCGTCGGGTTCGCGCCTTCACAGGATTGATACGCCGGCGTCCGTAACTTCGGTCATGACCGAAACCGCGACAGAACGCGCAACGCGGCAGTTAGAGAACGCCGCGGGCTACGTCGACGTAGACGAAACCGTCGTCCGGCGTCTGAAGCATCCCCAGAGGACGCACAGGATGACGATGCCTTTCGAGCGCGACGACGGAACCGTTGAGATGGTTGAGGCGTACCGTGTCCAGCACGACGACGTGCGAGGTCCGTACAAGGGAGGTCTACGTTACTCGCCTCATGTGACACGTGACGAGGCGACGGGTCTCGGTATGTGGATGACGTTCAAATGCGCAGTCGCAGACGTGCCTTTCGGCGGCGCAAAAGGCGGCGTGAAGATCGACCCGCGCGAGCTATCGGACGAAGAACACGAACGTCTCACACGTAGACTGACGAAGAGCCTCAGGCGTTACATAGGCACCAACTTCGACATACCCGCGCCCGACATGGGGACGAACGCGCGGACGATGTCTTGGATAATGGACACCTACAGCGTCTACGAGGACGAAACCGTCCGGGGTATCGTGACGGGAAAGTCGCCGGATGTCGGAGGTATACACGGTAGGGAGGAGGCACCCGGTGTCGGTGTCTCCGTGGTCACGCAACGCGCGCTCGAATACTACGGAAACGACGTTGAGGACGTTACGGTGGCGGTGCAGGGGTACGGTAGCGTGGGCGCGAACGCGGCGCGCCATCTCGACGACGCGGGCGCTAACGTCGTCGCCGTCTCCGACGCAGAGGGCGGCGTGTACGACCCCGACGGTCTGCCGACGCACGAGATACCTTCGTACAACGAGAATCCGGGCGCTGTCACCAGGTACGATGCACCGGTTGTCACGAACGGCGAGCTACTGACGCTCGATGTCGACGTTCTGATCCCCGCGGCGGTAGGCGGTGTCATAACCGCGGATAACGCCGACCGTGTTCAGGCGGATATCGTCGTCGAGGGCGCGAACGGGCCCACGACCTCCGAGGGCGACGGTATACTGAACGAACGCGGCGTCCCTGTCATACCCGACATACTCGCAAACGCGGGCGGCGTGACAGCCTCCTACTTCGAATGGCTCCGCGGACGCAACCGCAGAAAATGGCCCCTCGAAAAGGTGATACGTGAACTCGAAGAAGAGATGAACGCGTCGTGGCAGGACGCAGTCGAGGAGTACGGAAGGCTCGACGGAGCATCGTGGCGCGACGCGTGCTACGCCGTCGCCCTCAGACGCCTCGGAAAGGCGTACGAGGAACGCGGACTCTGGCCCTGAAAACGGGCGGACGTTTCGTTAACCCAAACGGGCGTTTGAGCTTACGTCACGTATATACTCCGAGGACGTATTCTTGACCACATGGAGAAAGAGACGCACAGGAGAAGGACGGATACCGAACAGGTACCGAACGACGGCTCGTTGAGCTGTAGTTCGGACAACACACGCGTTTCGCTCGGCGAAGCTTCCGACGAACCTCTGAACAGGCTTGCGGAGTGGAGAAGACGCGAGAGGGACGGGATTCCGAGGTAGAGATGGCGCGTGTATCGGTCGGGGACAAGGTTAGTTCGTTGGTCGCCTTGGCTGTTCTCGTGGTAGGTTTGGGGATCGCGGGCGTCGGCGCGTACGACTACGTCGGTCAGTCGACGGCGGTCGAGAACGCGGTTACGGTCGAAGCGACAGTAACAGAGACGGAGGTAACGGAGGTCTCCAAGAGACGCGGAGGGACGGAGTACGACCCTGACGTCCGTTTCAGGTACACGTACGAGGGCGAGAGGTACGTTTCGGAGAACCTGTTTCCGGCGACCGTAACACCCGACTACGGGACGCGCGAGGAAGCCGAGTCCGTCTTGGAGGGGTACGGGACGGAAGCGACGACTGAGGCGTACGTCAACCCCGAGTCGCCGGAGGAGGCGTTCCTCAAGAACGAGACGACGAAGACGCCGCTTACGGTAGCCGTCATGGGATTGTTCATGGGTCTATTAGGCGGTACATCCTTCGTTAAGTCGTTCAAACGGTAGTTCATACGGACGGCGTAGGAACAGCCTTGGACCCGGCGGACATCTGAACTGAGTTGCTGACCCCGGTTCGCCCAGTTAGGCTCTATTACAACACGCTGCCCTATAGGATCGCCACAAGGCATTTGAATTCATGATTCCACGGATCTTTTGATGGTATAAACAGCTGATCTGAGGATTGTTTCTCTGAATTCACGATGCCACAGCCTCGCCCGAACAGCGTTACCGAGAGTGCGTTTTATCGAAGTGCCCTGTAGGATCGCTATAGGGCGTTGGAAATCATGATTCCACGGATTTTTTGATGTTGTAGACAGCGGCTTTGAGAATCATCTCTCTAAACTCACGGTGCCATAGCCTCGCCCGAACAGCGTTACCAAGAGTGCGTTTTATTGAAGAGAAGGCTGTTTCGGACATCCAGCGTTGGTTGTAGTCGTCATCGTCCATCCGGCTGTTGTGAGCCTTGTCGAGGTGCGTGAACTCACGGTGTTTGAGCAAGGGACGGACTCCGCGTGAGCGGAGTTCGTCCCGTAGCTTCTTCCAGTCGTAGCCCTTGTCGGCGGCTACGGAGGTCATCTTTTCGAGGTTTCTCTTCACGACCTGTTCACCTATCTGAGTATCGTGCTTCTTCGAGGTTGTACAGTGCAGATCAACAACGGATAGGGTGTCAACGTCAACGAGTACGGTGACTTTGAGCGACCTTACGGTGTAGTTGGCACGCTGACAGTAGTGTTTGCTAGCTCTGCCTCGGTCGAAGCCGGTGCTGTCAATAGCCACTCTTCTTTCGTTTTTCTCGGGCGAAGACAGCCGGAGGAGTAGACGTATCACCCTCATCTTGATTTCGCCGAACCAGTCACAGAAGGTCGTGTAGTGTGGGAGATCGGTCGTATCGAGACCGATCTCCCCTGTTATTCGTGGCATCTCCTTCAGGTAGTCTATGCTCGTTCGGTAAGACTTCTCCATGTGCAGACGTAGACAGTGAAGCGACACCATCGCCCACTCCGCGAACCCGCCTCCCCCACGGGGGTTGTCGCAAATCGGAGATTTGCGTACATCCAGAAATCTTTGATTTCTGAATACGGCGGGTTCGCTCGCATCATCGACATCGTGAACGAAGTTCACGAGCCTCGAAGCTCCGCTTCGAGACAATACTTTTAGCTAGCCGTACGCACCTCTCTGTGAAGCGGCGTATGTTGCTTTCCATAACCAACCCGTCGCTTCACTCTCACTAAAATCGCTCCATTCCCGCTACGTCTAGTGATCCTACAGAGCAGAAGATGCTTAGTTTATTTGAGAGTTAAACTGTTGCGTAAGACGCCGAGGGAGGGATTTGAACCCTCGAGGCTTGACGCCACACGCTTTCCAGGCGCG
>Ga0207714_1000566_pt1 | contig 25222 bp, 23 predicted proteins | sample PonA232FremontCA_2_FD_187270 | JGI IMG/M metagenome (GOLD analysis project Ga0207714, IMG submission 187270) | Marine sediment microbial community from Fremont, CA, USA - Pond A23 Sediment 2 (SPAdes) | ecosystem: Environmental > Aquatic > Marine > Unclassified | place: USA: Fremont, California...
CGCCACCGAGCATGATCGGCATCGTCTTCTCGGCGACGGCTTCGGCGAACGCCGCGACCTGCTCGTAGGTCTTTTCGGTGTCGTTGGGGACGACCGGGGCGTCGCCGCAGTCACGGAACTCGAGGTCCCCGTAGGAGGCGGTCCGGTCCATGGCGACGTTGTACCGCTTCTTGTCGGAGTCGAAGGTCCGCGAAAACCGGGTCGTCTTCTCCCGGAGCGCTGCCGGGCCGTACCGCGTCCCCGGCTTGTTCGTCACCGCGCCGTCGTACGGGACGCCGTAGGCGGCGACGTCGACCTCGGAACCCAGATCCTCCGGTTCGACGCTCTCCGCGCCCATGAATGTCTTGACACCCGCATACCCGGGGCTTTCCTTCTCGCTGAATCGTGGCTCTGTTTCGGCTCTTGCCATACATACGGGTTATCCCCAAACCGTATAATAGACGTTCTTCCACTAAATATGGCTACAACAGAAAATTTTATATATATTGCAAAAATTTATTTAGTTATTTTAGAAATACCTCTAATAGTGTGTTATTTTCATTCCGGATATTGACCGGAGAACCGACCACGCAGTCAGTGAGTCAGGAGTTGCTGTCACTCACCTCCGGTTCGGTCGGCAGTGGCTCTGCGGGTTCGGAGCTGCTGCCAGTTTTCGGGAACAGCTCACCGGTGGAGACGTACAGCCCGGTGACGAGCGCGACCCCGGCGAAAAGCGGGAAGCCGGCCGCCCCGGTGTAGACGGGAACGAATCCCAAGGCGTCGATCAGCGGCAACGAGATTATCGGGCCGAGGCCGCCGCCGATATCGCTGAAGACGTTCGTCGTCCCGCTGGCCCGTCCCATCCGGTCCTCGGGCGTGAGATCCGCCAGCAGGGCCATGTACGGCCCGAGCGTGCCGCCCATGCCGGTCCCGATCAGCATGCAGACCGGCACCAGTTCGCCGGCTGTATTCGTCCAGGGCAACACCAGGAAGCCGCCGGTCAACATCCCGAGGAAGACGAGCATCACCGGCACCCGCGAGTCCCAGGCGTCACTGGCCCGGCCGCCGACCAACATCGAGACGGCCGCCGAGAGGACGGTGACGGCCATGAAGATGCCCGACGCACCGCGCTCGTCGAAGCCGAAGGCACCGATCCCTTTCCCCTCCAGAAAGAGGACCAGCGAGGCGAACAGCACGCCCATGTACGCGAACCAGATGCCGAAGTTCACGAAGCCGAGTGTCAGCGTCGGGACCGAGGTGTCGATGTCCCACGGCTTCACCGAGCGCTTGGAGCCTTCCTCGACGTGTGTTTCGGGGATCGTCACGTACGCGAGTACTGTCGCGATCACCGCGAAGACAGTGGCGGTGAAAAACGCCGCGCTCATCCCGGCGAGTTCGCTCACCACCCCGCCGATGAGCAGTCCGCTGGGGAACCCGAGGATACTCCCGCCCCGGATCAGTCCCATCTTCATGCCCCGCGAGTCACCGACGCTCACGTTGGCGGCGATGGTGTACGACGTCGCGAACGTGAGTGCGCTCGCGCCGCCGAGCACGATCCGGGAGGCCAGAAACCACCCGCCGGGAGCCGGCGCATACAGCGCGACGAGATAGCCGAGCGTCGCGACCGCCTGGATGCCGAGCCCGATCACGTACGGCGGCCGGGCACCCCACCGGTCCACGAGCGCGCCCGCTGGCGCACTGCAGAACAGGCGGGCGAACCGGTTCGCACTCAGAATGATCCCGACGAGAAACGGCGAGATGCCGAGTACTGCGCCGAGTGTCGGGAAGATCGGAAAGACGACGCCACCGCCGAAGCCGGAGAAAAACGTGCTGACAAGCAGCGAGAAGATGATGAACCACGATGATCTCTCTGTTCCTGATTGATCTGTCCCTGTCGTCGTCGAATCGTCTGTCATATGTAGTTGTTGTCTCGTCAGATTTCCACCCTGTCGCTACCACGTGTGGGACCAGTTCGGGGGACGCGTCCTCAGAACCGGTCCCGGATGTACACCGGGGTCGTCGGGAACAGTCGATCGAGCGTCCCGATCGCCTCCTCGGAGCCCACCTCGATCCGGTCCGCCCGCGCCAGATCGGTCGCGGACCGGTGGCCCACCGCGAGCTGTGAGAGCGAGGCGATGTCGAGCGTCGCGGCCGGCGCGGCGTCGGTCGGTTCACAGTGGCTCTCCCCTGCCGACACCGACAGCCTGAAGGCGCCGTCGTTCCACGCTGCGAGGTCGTCGGCCACCGAGAGGACGATCTCGCCGTCGACGTCGGGGTAGGAAAGCGCCGACAGCGTGGATTCGACGTCGATGATCCGGACCATCGGCCCCGTCGAGAGCGTGCACTCGACCTCGTCGGGTGCGGGGAGCAGGTCCCGGAACACCGAGTCGTCCGGGGCGTGAAACTCGACCGTGTCCGCCTGTGAGTCGTGGTTGTAACAGAACGCGAGCACGGCCGTCAACGCCTCCGTGTCCGTGTAGGCGAACTCGCGGACCTTCATCGTCCGGCCGTGGTAGTCGCCGGTAAACCGGAAGACGAGGTAGGCCTGGGGCGCGCCATCTTTGAACCAGGCGTAGACGTACGGGTCGGCGTCACGGCTGTAACAGACCCGGTGTCGCCACCACTCCGCGTCCCGTTCGATGGTCAGCGAGTAGTTACTCGAAAACGCCTCGTAGACCGGCGAGACGGTGTCGAAGGAGTCGAGTTCGAGCTGACGGAACTCGCCTGCACCGTCGACTTTCCCGGGGGCGAAGGAGAGCGCTTCGACCGGGCACTCGTAGTTGCGGACCTCGTTCGCGGTCTCCCAGCCGAACGACCGGTAGAAACCGTAATCGAACGGCCGGAGGATCGAGAACTGCCGGCCCTGCCTGTCGTACTCGACGAGGCTCTCCGAGAGTATCCGCTGAATGTAGCCGTTGCGGCGGTACTCCGGCGGCGTGATCACCGAGGTGAGGCCAGCCCCCGGGTGGGAGTTCCCCCGGATCTCGAGATCGAAGATGTAGTGCCGGCAGATCGACACCGGCTCCGACCCCTCGACGGTGTCGTCGTACAGTCCGCGCCGCTGGCCGACCGGTCGCCGGATGTCGTCCGGATCGAACTCGACCGGGCCGTTCTGCGGCCTGAACCCGTACTGCATATACTCGTAGAACAGTTCTGTCTCGTCGTCGTCGATCGGTCTGTATTCTAGCATGCTCGTCTTGATCACCACAGTTGGCCGTCGAGTTTGAAGTCGATAATCAGGATCACGCCGACAGTCAACACCATGTAGAGGACGCTGATAGCCGCGATCGACGGGTCGTAGGAGTACCTGAGCATCGAGAAGATCAGTATCGGGACGGTCTCGGTCCCGGGACCGCTCACGAACAGGGCGACGAGGTACTCGTTCAGCGAAATAATGAACACGAAAAGCAGCCCGATCGTGACGTTCGAGGCGATCAGCGGGATTGTGATCGACTTCAGCGTCTGGACCTTGCTCGCGCCCAGAATCTGTGCGGCCTCCTCGAAGGCGGTGTCGACCTCGTCGAGGCCGGAACTAATCATGATGAACGGGAACGGGGCGAAGATGATACCGTGTGCCAGGACGATCGCCCACGGCGTCCCCCAGATCCCGATCTGGAGGAAAAACGACATCATCCCGACGGCGATTATCACCGGCGGGACGAGAATCGGAAGCACGGCCAGTCCCCAGATCGGTTTCGAGAGACGGATCTCGTACCGGTTGAGGCCGAAGGCGAGTGCCCCACCGAGTATGGTCGCGAGCACTGACGCCGCGGCTGCGGTCCACAGCGAGAGCTGGATCGCGCTGAGCCAGCTCGGACTCCCGAGTATGTCGGTGTAGTACTGCAGGGAGAACCCCTCCGGCGGGAAGTTGAGAAACTCCCCCGCGGTGATCGACACTGCCACGATGATCACCAGCGGGATCGCGAGCACCAGGATCATCAGTATGATATAGAGATTCCCCAGGAGCTTGCCGATCGTCTCGATGGGCAGTGACGACCCGGGGAGAGAGACCCCCGACTCGTTGCGACTAGCCATCGGCATCACCCTCCGGCGTGTCGCCGACGAGTTGATCCGAACCGAGGCCGAGCATCTTCACCGCGAGCACGAAGAAGAAGATTGTGAGCCCGGTCAGCACCATCGACAACACCGCACCGAACGGCACGTTCAGGTTCTGGTTGACCGACTCGGTGATGATCACCGGGAGCGTCCACTCGGAGGGGTTTCCGAGCAACATCGGAACCACGTAGGACCCGATCGCGAGGATGAACACGAGCGCTCCTGCGCCTGCGATCCCGTTTTTCGAGAGCGGGAGCACGACATGTCGGATGGTCTGGATCCGGGACGCTCCGAGGTTCCGCGAGGCTTCCTCCAGTTTCGGGTTGATGTTCGCGATGCTCGTGTACATCGTCAGGACCGCGAACGGGAGGAACCCGTACACCATCCCGATGATCGTCGGGAGATAGCCGGTCCCGCTGGTGACAGGGTTGTTGATTGGGGTCCACGCGATGAGGAACTCGTTGAGGATTCCGTTACTCGATAGCACCACCTGAATCGCGTAGGCACGGATGATGACCGTGATCCACATCGTCGCGACGATCATGAGCAACAGCGCCCGCTTGAGATTTTTCGATTCCACACGGGCGATCCAGTATGCGATCGGATAGCCGAAGACGACGCTTATCACAGTCGTCACGGCCGCGAGTTCGAGCGTATTCCCCAGGTACTCGCGGTAGATCGGCGAATCGAACAGCCGGGCCCAGTTGTCGAGCGTGAACCCGAAGTGGTAGTAGGCACCGATATCCCGCGGGAAGAAACTGGTCGCGAACAGATACAGCGTCGGCAGGAGGAAAAACACCGTGAGCATCGTCACCGGGATCCCCACGACGATGTATTTGAAGTGATCCTTTACCCGGCCAAGGACACCGTCGAAGAGCCGCTGTCCGTAGCCGACGTTTTCACTACTCACTGGCAAACACCCCCATTGCGGGCTGATCCGCGACCTCCCTCTCCGAGGGCTGTGGATCCGGAAGGACACGACAGGCTGACGGCGGGAACGAGACGGTGATCTCTTCGCCTTCCCGTTTTTTCACTTCGTCAGACTGGACTTCGACGACGAGTTCGACGTTGTCTTTCGTCCGGACGTGGTACCGCGTTATCGAGCCGAGCAGGTGGACGATTTCGACGGTCCCGTCGAGTGTGTTTTCGGATTCGGCACCCGCCGCTGCCACCTGCATCCCTTCGGGTCGGACGAGTACCTGGACCGGCCGTCCCTCCATGAAGGAGGTGTCAGCCGTAACGAACTGACCGAGCGGCGTCTCGACGACCGACTGGTTGGAGTCGTTGCGCAACACTTCGCCGGGGAACAGGTTCGATTTCCCCATGAAATCGGCAACGAACACCGATTCAGGCTCGTTGTACACGTCCCCCGGGCTACCGACCTGTTCGAAGTTGCCGTCGTTCATCACGACGATCCGGTCCGACATGGTCATCGCCTCCTCCTGGTTGTGCGTGACGAACACCGTCGTCACGCCGAGTTCCTGCTGGATGCGGGTGAGTTCGGTCTGCATCTGTTCGCGGAGTTTCTCGTCGAGTGCCGACAGGGGCTCGTCGAGGAGCAAGACTTCGGGCTGCAGGGCGAGCGACCGCGCGAGGCCGATCCGCTGTTGTTGGCCGCCGGAGAGCTCCTCCGGGTACCGGTCTTCGGTGCCGGGCATCTCGATGAGTTCGAGCATCTCCTCGACGCGTTCGTCCATCTCGGACTGGCTGAAATCCTCCGCTGACACCTTCATGCCGTAGGAGATGTTCTCCGCGACGGTCATGTGTGGGAACAGTGCGATCGACTGGAACACCATCCCGATGTCACGTTTGTCGGGCGTGAGTTCGGAGATGTTCCGTCCGTTCATCTCGATTGTCCCCTCTGTCGGGGAGACGAAACCGGCGATCATCCGCAGCGTCGTCGATTTCCCACAGCCACTCGGCCCGACGAGTGTGACGAACTCGCCGTCCTGAACCGCCAGGTCGACGTTGTCGACGGCCCGGAGAGTTTCGTTGTACACCTTGCTAAGCCCGTTGAGGGTGAGGTGTGGCTCCGAGCTCATAGGACGATCTCCCTCCATTTCTCGTTGATGAACTGTTCGTTGTCGAGTTTTATCTCGTAGTAGGCACGGAACGCCTCCTCGGCACCAGGGCCAAAGATACGATCTTCGAGCTCATCGCCCAGATCGATGTGTTCGGTTTTCAGCGTCGGGTACGTGTAGAGGTTCTTGCTTATGTTCTCCTGGACCTCCGGCTGGAGCGTGTAGTTGAGGAACTCCTTGGCTGCGTCGGGGTAACTGGTTGAGTCGAGGATCACCCAGTTGGCGTCGTTCTGGACCGCGCCCTCTTCGGGGAACTCCGGTGTGACCGGTGCACCGTCGTCTTCCATGACGAGCGTGACGTCGTTGAACAGCCACGAGGCGTCGACCTCCTCGTTCAACAACGCCTGCTGTGCCTGTGCTTCCCCGTCGTACCAGAGACCGACGTTACCCGTGGCTTCTGCAATTTTTTCCATCACTCTGACTATCCCGTCCTCGGTTTCCAGCGTTTCGCGCCCGTCGAAATACATGTTCGCGGTGAGATCGAGCAGGCTGGAGTCCGAGTCCTGGCCGAGTGCCCACGTGTACTGGTCGTCCCATATCGCTTTCCAGCTGGTGATCGGTTCGTCCACTAGGTCGGTCTGGGTCACCGGCACGGAGAACCAGCCGTAGGCACCGATCCCGGAGACAGCACCGCTCTCGTCGGTGGAGACCAGGCTTGGCAGCGCCAGGTCACTGTTCGGGATATCGTCCTCCTCGTAGGTGTGCCAGATGCCGAGGCGCTCGCCACGGATCCGGTTGACCGGGGAGGCGGCAACCATATCGATCGGTGCCTCACCGGCGTCGACCGCCTGCTTGAGCTGGAGCGGCTCCCCGGCGCTGGTGCCGGCACTGCTTTCGATCGGGATCCCGGTGTCTTCCCGGAACGGCTCTACGAGATGTTCGTTGAGTACCTCCTGAAACACGCCGCCGAAGAACTCTACTTTGAGTGGGGAGCTTTCTGTCGGTTCGTCGCTCCCGCCGCCGCCGCCGACACACCCCGCAACACCGAGTGCTGCGAGGCCGGCCCCGGTTTTGAGAAAGTTACGTCTTGTTCCATATTTCTGCTCATCCGTATCGCTTTTGCTGCGCATGTTGTCGTTTTGTTCGGGTATCCAGTGACACTATAACCTTTCGTATAGTTTGTGAGTAGGAGTACAATTTCATCGATAGTCTGCATGCGTAGTTAAGTAGACTGCGACACTATCCAATTCCTATTTCGAATACTGATTATTTTAGGACTTCTAGGCACTGATACTGGTTTCTTGTGCTTTTTCTCGGATAAATATTGTTAGCTGTCTAACTCGGTGTCTGATAGTGTTTGTTGCGAGTCTTTACCGCCGTAGTTCAACAAGACATCGATTACACCGCTTGAAACACCGATATTTGCACCGTGGTCACGAAAATTACCGCAACAAACACTATGATGCAGGAACACCACAGCGTCGGGGTTGATACTGGTGGTTATACATTCGTACAGATATGCACCACCCTGGAGTGGCGTAATTTTTCAGTTTCTTGTAAACTACTATCTGACCTGCCCTCCCGACCGGTATGTGCACTGATCGGGGCGGCTACCAGTCGTAGAGCATTACGACTGCGTGATCGTTGGAACAGTTTATCTTGTGTTTCCGACGTCGGCCCGCGTCGGTGGCGTCCTCCGCTCCATTCTGTCCGGGGGAGCTGACAGAGACAATCTCCGCGGATCTGGGCAGGGAGGTCGCAACGTTTGTCGAACATTCCGGGCACTCGACATCTGTGATAGCATTGCTCTGTGTAACCATACTCAAAAATAACTGTACCTGATATAAACAATGTCCGGCTCGGTATCATTTCCGAGAACCGAGATTAGTTACTGGAGTCAATAATTCACGAGATAGCGTCGACTCCTTGTCTCGGCACATCACGGCGTCGTCAGTGCTGTCCCTACCCAGTACTCCGAGACGCTGGCGATGGTCAACCACAAAACATATACTGTACGTAATCCCCATGCTATCTGCCGGCTTTGCCGGTACAGTATCAAAGAGAAAATAGAGGGCCGGATACCCAACCCGCCTCCAGCCGAGGGCGGGACGTTAGTACCCGGATACTGTCCGTAACGAACCGCCTCCGGGGCGGCGGCATGACACGTCCCCCGAACCGTTCGCGCTCGGGGGCCACAGCGCGAACCCGTTCCGGGCTCGCCCCGGATATTGACTCATGCCTCCGGGTGGGCATAGTAGATAGGTGTTGGACACAATTAAAAATTACAGTGGTTCGTACCGAACGCTCAGAGTGGTTACTGCGAGCCTTTCCCGCCGGGTAAAGAGATCTGCGCTGTCAAAGCCCGAACAGCCTGGGTTTCCTGGCCGTGCCGAAAATTACCGCAATAATCAGTATCAGTTGTACGAAACATTCGATCTACGACGGCGATCGGGACCGGTCGTAGCTCACGGGTCTGCTGGCACGCCAGGCGTCGATCCCGTCCCGCAACAGCTCCGTACCGACCGCGTCGTTGCGCCAGTCAGCGATCAACTCCCGGAGCCCCGAGGTATCCACCACCCCGTTCCCGTCGCCGTAGTAGTGGTTGTGTTCGATCCGGACGGTTTCCGGGACCCTTTCGTCGAAAGCTGCGACGAGGCTGTAGCCGCTGTGTGTGACGACAGACGCACAGGCATCCGACTCGGTGTCGGCCACGCTGGCCACCGTGGCGATAAACCGGCTGTCTGTACACTCGTAGCCGTTGATGGACGGCCCGTGGCAGGCGTTTGGTCCGACGACACAGCCGAATACTGTGACCGTGTCGTCACAAACCGTGACTTCGGGTGGCGACTGACACCCGCCATGCGCTAACAGTTCGACTGCTACGCCCGGGGCAGAGCCGGACTGCGCTGTAACTGCCCCGACCCCGAGGCCGGCGGTGGCTGCTGCCGCTGATAAGAACGTCCGTCGGTGCATGTGTTAGGAGTAGGAGAGTACGGTAATCAAATCCGCGGTCCCATTTCGACGGCGAAAACTCCTCGCTGTCGCTCGCCGAAATTGTAGTGGGTTCGGGCGGATTTGAACCGCGAGAACTTCGCTCCGCTCGTTCTCTGGGCTCAAAACGCCCTCACGACAAATATGCACGTCTCGCTGTCGCTCGACGAGAATAATATGGGTTCGGGCGGATTTGAACCGCCGGCCTCCTCCATGTCAAGGAGGTGTCATAACCGATCTAGACCACGAACCCTGGCGCACCTACTGCTACCGTGCAGGGATAATTGAAGGTTACGAATTCCCCACGCCCCGCGGGCACGCTACGGCGTGTAGTAACACAATCTATTTCACATAGCCATCCGACGACTCTGGTATGTTCGTACTTGTCAACCTCAAGGCGTACCCGTGTGACCCGGTCGAGGTCGCCGAATCCGCAGCATCGGTCGAAAGTGACGAGGCAGAAATCGCGATCGCGCCACAGGCGGCACACCTCGAACGTGTCGCGGACACAGGCGTCCAGACATGGGCCCAGCACGTCAGTCCAGTCGAACACGGTAGCCACACCGGTAGTACACTCGCCGAGGCGGCGGCCGATTCGGGGGCGGAGGGGACCCTGCTCAACCACTCGGAGAACCGCCTCAAACTCGCTGATATCGACGGCAGCCTCGACGCTGCGGACCGAACCGGTCTCGGCACCTGTGTCTGTGCGAACAACCCGGACCAGATCGCCGCGGCCGCCGCGCTCGGCCCCGACTCCGTCGCCGTCGAACCGCCGGAGCTGATCGGGACGGGCACGCCGGTCAGCCAGGCCGACCCCGACATCGTCCGGGACGCCGTCGAAGCGGCCGAGAACGTCGACCCGTCCGTCGACGTCTACTGCGGTGCCGGTATCTCGACCGGCGAGGACGTCGTCGCGGCGGCGGAACTCGGCGCTGACGGTGTCTTGCTGGCAAGCGGTGTCGCGAAAGCCGACGATCCCGCCGCCGCGCTCGCGGATCTCGTCGAACCGCTGTAGAACTAGTCGAGGACCGACTCCTCGATCCTGTCGGCGAACTCGTCTATCTGTGCGTGGTCGAACGACTCGGGCAGTTCCTCGGCAAGTAGCCCCCGGAGCCGGCAGTCGTAGTTACCGCGCCCGACGTGTTCGATAACGCCACGCGTTCGGAGCCGCCGGTTGTGTGCGTAGGCGGCGGTCCGGCTCCCGTCACCGCCCGCCGAGAAGTGGGCGTTCAGCGGCGTCTCCGGCCCGGATTCGTGATACACCGCGAACATCTCACGCGTCCTGGTCGGCCAGCCGGCGATCTCGGCTTTCAGCTCCCGGACCGTCAGCGGCTCCTCCTCTTCTCCCTCCAGGTCGGCACTGTCGGCCGCACTCTCCAAGTCGGCACCCTCCGCTTTCTCCTGGTCGTCGATCCCGTCCTGGCTCTCTGTCGCCGTCGGGTCGGGGAGATAGATCGTCTCCCCCGAATCGTCGGCAGTAGTCTCCGGGTCGCTCTCGGCCGCTTCCTCGACCTCGGCGGCGTCAGCTCCCCGCTCGGCTCCCACGAACTCCGTCCCGTCGTCTTTCGAGTGTTCGATCTGCTCGCGGGGGCTTTTCGAGGCGTAAGACTGGCCTCGCAGTTCCTCGAGGGTCTTCCCAGCAGCCGAGTCTAGTGCCGCCCGGACCGCCTCCGCGCTGAACTCGCTGGCGTGGCTGTCGCCGTTCGTCTCTACCGCCGGCCCGCCGTCCGTCGTCGCTCTGTCGTCGTCGAACTCCGGGAACTCGTCGATCGAAGCCTCCGCCTCGACGGACGTCTCGTCCGCACCGCTTTCCGCCTGGTCAGCGTCGGGCTGATCACCGAAAAACTCGAACGCGGTGTCGCTCCCGTCACTCTCCGAATCTGCCAGCGCCGAGACGAGGTCCTCGGCCGCCGACTGGTCGTCACTAACTTGCTCGTCCCCACCCAACTCTCCGGACTCGGTTTCGGCCGTGGATCGATCCTCCGACTCTCCCTCGGCGACGGGGGACTCCCGCATCCGTTCGCGCTCCGTCTTCCCTGGCTGTGGACCGTTGACCTCTTTGACCAGGGCGTCGACGAACTGCTCGGCCATCCTGCTGAGATCGCGGGCGTCCCTGAGTTCCCGTTCGAGTTCCGCGATCCGGGAGTTTTTCTCGTCGAGTTGCGCGCGCAGTTCCGCGATGCGGTCCTCGGTCTGCTGTTGCTGTTGGCTTATTTCCTGTAGCTCCGAGACGAGGTCGTCGCTGACACTTTTCAGCTCCGGCCGCTCGAAGTCGTCGAGACCCGGCGTCGCACCCGCATCGAAGGTCTGTTTCCGGTAAAACTGCACGCGCTGGACCGTCTCCGCCCAGTCCGTCATCAGGAACCCTTCGCCGTCGTCGAGATCCTCGACGGCGGTCGCGTACTCCCCGTCGAGGATGCGGCGGACGACTTTCGTGTCGTTGTTCCAGGTCAGACGGTGCCAGAGCAGCCAGTCACACTGCGTGATGAAATCTTTCTTGACGTCGGCCGGGCGCTGGCTGATCCCACAGATCCCCAGCCCGTGTTTCCGGCCCCGCTTGCCGATCTTGATGAGCATCTTCCCGCACTCGCCGACGGAGCCGTTTTCCGGAATGTACTCGTGGACCTCCTCGACGAGCAACAGAAAGGGCTGTTTCTGCTTTTTCGCCTTCGCGAAGAGGCTCCGGGCGACGGCCGTCAGGATCTCTTCGGCCTCCGACTCGTCGAGATAGCTCGACACGTCGAGGATGATGGGGACGTTCTGTTCGAGCGCGAGGGAGGCGATCTTTTCGGCGTGGTCGGCCGTGATCTGGATGTCACACTCCTCGTCGCCGCCCGCGTGGAGGATCTCGTACTCCTCTTTGAGCCCGTAGTACTCCCCGTCGATGTCGACGATCAGGAGGCCGAACCCGTTGTCGAGCAGTTTCTCGGCGATCACGCTCGCGGAGTTCGATTTCCCGCTCCCAGATTTACCCGTCACGAAGCCACGACCGGTCAGCAGTTCCACGACAGGCAGGGGGACGTCGCTGCCGGGCGTGGCTTGCCCGCCGAAGCCGTCACTCGCTTCGGCGACAGTAATCCGTTCCGTTTCAGCCATGTACGTGTCTGTACGGCCGGCTCGTATAACTCTCCGTCAGACGGGCGACAGACACCGCCGTTGCTCGGCCTGTGACGGTGCAAAATACATTTGGCTACCTGACCGCGTAGTTCCGGTGTGGACAGGCAAACCGCCCTCGTCACCGTGATTGCGCTCGTTTCGATCCTCTCGGTCGGCTTCGCGGCAGCGACCCTCTCCGAGACGGTCCAGTCCGGCGAGGGCGGTGAAAGCGGCGTCAGCGGCGGCCTCATCGATCTCAACCCGCCCGAATCCGAGCGCGGATTACCCGGCGCGGCGACACGCATCCTGATCGTGGCTCTGGCGCTTTTGATCGCCGGGCTCTTGCTGTATCTCTCCGACAACCGGCGACACACGGCGGAGATACTCGCGCTCGTCTTCGGTGTCGGCGTCGTGATCTGGTTTCTCGTCCAGCTCGCGGCTGCACTCCTCGGCTCCGGGAACGTCCCGCTTTTCGGCTCCGGCTTCCCCGGCGCCAGCCAGAAGGCGGGCGAACGCGCAAGCACTGCCGCCTCGGTCGCTGTCATCCTCGCCGTCCTCGCGTTGCTGGTCCTCGGGATCGGGGCCGTTGTCCGCCAGTCCCGGGGAAGCGACGCGCCCGACGCCGACGAGGAGGAACCAACCGACACGACCCCCCGACCGGAACCGGACGATACCGAGGCCGTCGGCCGGATCGCCGGCCGGACAGCCGACCGTCTCGAACACCAGGACGGCGACAGTTCACTCGACAACGAGGTGTACCGCGCCTGGGCCGAGATGACCGAGCAACTTGACATCCCCGACGACGAGTCCACAACCCCCCGGGAGTTCGCCACTGCAGCAGCCGAGGCCGGGCTCTCCGCCGAGGACGTCGAGGAACTGACCGAACTGTTCGAGGCGGTCCGGTACGGCGGCTACCCGCCGACGGCCGACCGCGAGCAGCGTGCCGTATCCGTGCTCCGCCGGATCGAACGGGGGTACAGATGACGAGCAGGCCCCTCTTTCTCGTGCTCGGTCTGGGGCTTTTCGCCCTGGCCGTGCTGGAACTGGCCGCCCCCGGAGTGCTCCCGATCCCGGTCTCCGAGGGGCTTCTCGCCGTCTTCGGCCTGATCGTCCTCGCCTACGCCTACACCGTTGTCCGTCTGCGGCGCAGTCGGGGACCGGATCCCGTGCGCCCGCCCGACGTCGAACTCCCGCGGCTGACGACCGTCCCCGGGGAGCAGGTCGACACCGTCCTCGAAACGTTTCCCGGCACCGACGCCGTCGACACCACCAGCCTCTCCTCGCTCAGATCGGGGCTGCGGCAAGCCGCCGTGACGGTCCTCACGAGATACGCGAGCTACTCCGAGCAGGAGGCTACCGACGCCGTCCGGGCCGGCACGTGGACGAGCGACACGGACGCGGGCGAGTTCCTGGGCGACTCGGGGGGGTCGGTGACCGACCGAGCCCGGCGGGAACGGCTCGTCGACCGGAGTATCGACGCGGTCGTGTCGGCCTCGAACCTGGCCGACGACTCCGGGGACGAACCCACTGACGAACCCGACGACGTCGAAGCGACCGGGATCGATCCAGACACGGGTTCCACCCCGGCGAACCGCCGGGTGACTCACCACTGGCTCGGCGTCGGCTTCGTCGTCCTCGTGGGGCTCGGTGTCGGCACGCTCACCCGGAGCCCGGGGGTCCTGCTCGGGGCGGTCGTCGGTATCGGCTACGCCGCTTACGCACGCTCCACACCGGTCGGCGCGGTCGATCTCTCCGTCGAGCGATCGGTCAGCGAGGCGGAGCCGGAGCCGGGCGAGGCGGTAACGGTCACCCTCGATGTCCGCAACGAGGGCTCCCGGTCGGTTCCGGACCTGCGACTCGTCGACGGCGTCCCGGAGTCGCTCGCGGTCACCGACGGCGCTGCCCGCCACGGGACCGCGCTCCGTGGCGGTGACTCGGTTTCGCTGTCCTACACTGTCACCGCCCGGCGGGGCAGCCACGAGTTCGGGCCGACGCTCGCGCTCGTCAGGAACCGGCCGGGTTCCGTCGAGGAGGAGCTGTATCTCCCCGAGCGGACCACGATCACCTGCCGTCCGTCCGTCCAGCCGGTCCGCGAGTCGGTCCCGTTGCGGAGCCAGGCGACCCAGTACACCGGCCCGGTCGAGACGGACACACGCGGGACCGGCGTCGCCTTCCAGTCCGTGCGCGAGTACCACCCCGGTGATTCGCTGACACGCATCGACTGGAACCGCCGCGCCCGGACTGGCGAACTGACGACCGTCGAGTTCGCCGAACAGCGGGCCGCCACAGTCGTGATACTGGTCGACTGCCGGGTGTCGGCCTACGTGGGACCGGCCGCCACCGCCCAGACGGCCGTCGAACGGGCCGTCTCCGGCGCGGAACGGACCATTGCGCGCCTGCTCGACGACGGCAACCAGGTCGGGGTCGCCACGGTCGGCGCGGCCGACCACTGGCTGGCGCCGGGGACGGGAACCAGTCACCGCCACGAGGCTGTGGAATTGCTGTGGCGTATCCCGCTCTCCGCGCCGGATCAGTCGACCGGTTCCGAGCCGCTGTGGAGTCACCGGCTCGGACGTCGCCTGCCGGAGACGACCCAGTTGCTCGTCTTCACGCCGCTGGTCGGTCCGGAGACGCTCGCCCAGCTTCGCCAGTTCGAGGCCCACGGCCATCCCGTGACCGTGGTCAGTCCCGACCCGACGGCCGGGACGACGCCACCGCGGCGTCTCGCGCGTCTGCGCCGGTCGATCACCACGACCGATCTCCGGCAGTCGGGGATCCCAGTCTTCGACTGGGAGCGGGATCGACCACTGGAGACAGCCTTCGCGACCGGGGAGGGGGTCGGATGACACGGATCGATACTGCACCGGCGGTGACAAGCAGCGCCGCCGCGACACTGCTCGGGCTCATCGTTCTGGTCGCCGTCGGGCCGTTCTCGGCTATCGCCCTCAGCCTCTGTGGCCTCGGCGTCGGTGGCCTCGGCGTCGGGCTCCGCCGGGAGGGACGGACGGCCGTCTCGGGCGGGGCGAGCGCGCTGTTTCTCGGTGTCGTCGCCGGCGCCGTCGGTGGCGCGCCGGTCCTGGTGACGCTTTTCGGCGTGGTCAGCTCGGTACTGGCCTGGGAGACCGGACAGCGCGCCATCGATATCGGTATTCAACTCGGACGCGGGGCCGAAACCGATCGGCTCGAACTGCGCCGGCTGGCGACCAACGGTGTCGTCGGCCTCCTCACGGGTAGCGGCGGCTACCTCGTCTACTTGCTCGGAGCGAGCGGACAGCCCCTCTCGGCGCTGGTTCTCGTGTTGCTCGCGGTTCTGGTCCTGTTCGTCACGCTCCGTCGGATCCCGACTCCGACCGGTGAGTGATCCCCCTCAGTTGACTGTCGGCACGGGGGTCTCCGCGAGTATGTCGCTGATGACCTGCGATTTCTCGACGTCTTTCACCTCCGCGTCGGGCGTCAACACGAGCCGGTGAGCGAGCACCGGTTCGGCGATCCGTTTCACGGTGTCCGGCGTCGCGTACTCGCGGCCGTCGACGATGGCCCGGGCACGGGTCGCCTCGAACAGCCGCTGTGAGCCACGCGGGGAGACCCCAATCTGGACGCGGTAATCAGAGCGTGTGGCCCGCGTGATATCGAGGGCGTACCGCATGACGTCCTCGTCGACACGGACCGTCTCGACTGTCCCCTGGAGCGCCCGGACACTGCCGGCCGAGAGCACCGACTCGACTGTCGGGCTGCGCGTCGTCCGGTTCGCGCGCCGTTTCATCAGCGCCAACTCGCCGTCGAAGGCCGGATAGCCGAGACTCGTTTTCACCATGAACCGGTCGACCTGTGCCTCCGGCAGCGCGAACGTGCCCTCCTGTTCGACCGGGTTCTGGGTGGCGATGACGAAAAACGGCGTCGGGAGTTCGCGCGTCTCCCCGTCGACTGTCACCTGGCGTTCCTCCATCGCCTCAAGCAGCGCGCTCTGGGTCTTCGGCGGCGCACGGTTGATCTCGTCTGCCAGCACGACGTTGCTGAAGATCGGCCCCTCCCTGAACTCGAAAGCCCCCGTCTGCTCGTTGAAGACGTGCGTGCCCGTCACGTCCGTCGGGAGCAGATCCGGCGTGAACTGGATCCGGGAAAAGGAGAGCCCGAGCGCCGTCGCCATACTCCGGGCAGTGAGCGTCTTCCCGGTCCCGGGCACGTCTTCGAGGAGGACGTGGCCGCGTGCGAGCAGGCCGAGCAGGACCCTTTCCAGAAACTCCCGGTCGCTGATAACCGCGGTTTCGATCGCATCGAGCACGCTGTTTGCGGTCTGTTCCGCGTCGGCGACTGTGTACTCCGTGGGCATCGTGTTCCTCGGACCGCACACCGATGGGGGACCTGTGGTGTCTTGGGCGGTCTACCGGCCGGTTCGAGTCCCAGCTGTATTATACTGTCTCTCCGTTGCACGGCAAGCGACAGACATACGTTTGCGAGGTCAAAGCCTCAGCTATGAGCACTGGTGTCGTCCTGTTGAACTTCGGTGAACCGGCCACGCCCGAACGGGACCGCGTCGTCGACTACCTGGAACGGATCTTCTACGCGAACGCGGACCTCGAGGAGGCGGAGTCGGAGCAAGCGGCACGCCAACGCTCCAGGAAGCTGGCGGAGCGGCGTGCACCCGGGCTGATCGAGGAGTACGAAGAGATCGGCGGCTCGCCGCTGAACGAACAGGCAACCCACCAGGCCGAGCTCGCCGAGCGAGCACTCCGGGACCGCGGCTACGATGTCACGACATACCTCGGGACACAGTACACCGAGCCGTTCATCGACGAGGCGGCCGAGCAGGCGATGGCCGACGGCGTCGACAAGCTCGTCGGCCTGCCGATCTACCCCCTCTGTGGCCCCTCGACGAACGTCATCGCGCTGGACGAACTCGACGCGGCTGTCGTGGATCTGGAGTGGGACGTCGACCAGGACGCGATCACCGGCTGGCACAAACACCCCACCTACAACCGCATCCGCGCGGAGAACATCGCGGCCTTCGTCGACGAGCACGGCCTGGATCTCACTGACGAGGGGACCGCACTCGTCTTTTCGGCTCACGGCACGCCACAGCACTACCTCCAGGAGGGGAGCCGGTACGATATCTACGTCGAGGAGTTCTGCGACGTCGTGAGTTCGCTGCTCGGCGTCGAGGAGTACCACATCGGCTACCAGAACCACGAGAACCGGGATATCCCCTGGACCGAACCGGAGGTCGAGGAGCTGATCGAGGATATCGACGCAGAACGGGTCGTCGTCGAGCCGATCAGCTTCCTGCACGAACAGAGCGAGACCCTCTCGGAACTCGACGTGGAACTGAAAGAGGAGGCGGAGGCGGTCGGCCTGGACTTCTACCGCGTGCCGATCCCGCACGACGACGAGCGGATGGGCGAACTGTTCGCCGACCTGGTCGAACCCTTCATCGCGGAGTTCGAGCCCGAATACTACCAGTACCGGCAGTGCCAGTGCCGCGACGAGCCGGGGACGATGTGCCTGAACGCACCGCGTGAGTAACCATGCGTGTTGGAATCGTCGGCGCCGGTATCACGGGACTGGCGCTGACACATCACCTCGCCGAGGCAGGGATCGACTCGGTCGCCTTCGAGGCCAGCGACGAAGCCGGCGGTGTGATCAACAGCCGCCACACCGACGGGCGCGTCCTCGAAGCCGGCCCACAGCGGATGCGAAAGACGCCCGGTGTCGCCGAACTGGCCGCCGCGGCCGGCGTCGAAGACGAGTTCGTCGAGGCCGGTGAGAAGCCACTGTTCGTCTACGCCGACGGCGAACTCGGCAAAGCGCCCCTCTCCAGAGCGGCGTTTCTCGAAACCGACCTGCTCTCCTGGCGGGGGAAACTCCGGCTGCTCGCCGAACCGCTCACCCGGCCCGGGATGGCCGAGGAGACGGCACGCGATCTGTTCGTGCGCAAGTTCGGCCGGGAGGCCTACGAGAAACTCGTCGGGCCGCTGTACGGCGGCATCTACGGCTCGGATCCCGCCGAGATGCCCGCCGCGTACGCCCTGGAGAGCCTCATAGAACGGGAACGGGAAGCCGGCAGCTTCCTGCAGGCGTTTCGCAAACGGATCGGGAGCGGACAGAAAGCGCCGCCGGTCTCCATGGCCGCGGGGATGCAACAGCTCCCGAACGCGCTCGCGGACACCTACAGCGACCGCGTTCGACTAGAAACGCCGGTTACGGACGTCACCCGACAGGGGAACCGATACGCACTCACGACGCCCGACGGGACCGTTCCGGTCGATCACCTCGTCGTCACCACACCGGCGTCAGTGACGGCGGAACTCCTCGAGGGGATCGTTCCCGGGGCCGGAAGCCTCCACGAACTGCGGTACAACCCGCTCGCGCTGGTCTTTCTCGACGCGGACTCCGGCCGCGAGGGTTTCGGCTACCAGGTCGGCTACGGCGAGGAGTTGCACACCCTCGGCGTCTCCTGGAACGCCAGCATGTTCGACCGCGACGGCGTCCACACCGTCTTCCTCGGCGGGATGCACGAGCCGGAACTGCTAGAGGAGTCCGACGACCGCCTCGGGGAGATCGCACGCGAGGAGTTCGAGACGGTGATGGGGTCTGCGGCCTCGGTCATCGACATCGCACGCCACGATGTCGGCTTCCCGGCGTGGGACCACTCCTGGTGGAGCCTGGAGGAACTGGAGCCACCCGAGGGCATCGACCTCGCGACAAACTACACCTCCCGGATGGGGATCCCGAGCCGCGTCCGGGAAGCCCGTGAACTCGCGGCGGCCATCGAGGAAAACGCAGGCACGGAGTCCACGACGGTCGACAACGAGCCCCGAGCCGTGACGGCGGACGACTGATACCAGCTACCGGTCGGTCTCTTTCGCCGTGTCGACGAACGCTTCGACGGAGTCGACCGGCGTGTCCTTGTTGACGCCGTGGCCCAGGTTCAATATGTGTCCCTCTGAGCCGGCCTTCTCGATCACCTCGCGCGTTTTCTCCCTGACAAACTCCGGGTCGCCGAACAGATACGAGGGGTCGAGGTTCCCCTGGACGGGGGTGTCGCCGAGTCGGTCGCGTGCGTCGGCGATGTCGACTGTCCAGTCGAGGCCGACCGCGTCCGCGCCGCTTGCTTCGAGTAGGTCCAGCCGGCCGTTCATCCGCCGGACGAAGACGATCGAGGGTGCTTTCAGCCCGTCGAAGATCCGCTGGTGCAGCGGGAGGACGAACTCGCGGTAGTCCGCGGCCGTCAGCGCCCCGGCGTAGGTGTCGAACAGCTGGACGACGTCCGCGCCGTTACCGATCTGGAACTGTAGGTACTCCCGGATGATGTCCGCGAACGATTCCAGCAGCGTCCGGAACGCGTCTGGGTGTGCGGCACGGAGTTTCCGGAGCGGCATGTTGGTCCGGCTCGGGCCGCCGGCGACGGCGTAGGAGGCGAGCGTGAACGGGCCGCCGGCGAAGCCGATCACCGCCGTCTCATCGCCGACCTGCCGGTTCAGTCGGACGAGCAACTCGCCGACGTAGTCCAGTTCGCGGGCCACGTCGTCGAACGTCCGGTCGACGTCGTCCGGCCCCGAAACCGGGTCCTCGATGACGGGACCGACACCGCTCTCGATGTGATAGGAGAAGCCGAGCGGTTCGAGCACCGTCAGAATATCCGAAAACATCACGACACCGTCAGGGCGGTAGTACTCCCAGGGGAGCAGCGTGATCTCCTCGGCGATCTCGGGCGTCTTGATCGCCTCCAGGAAGCTGTACTCCTCGCGGATCTCGCGGTACTCGGGGATGTGCCGGCCTGCCTGTCGCATCAACCACACGGGCGGGCGGTCGGTCCGTTCCCCGCGGGCGGCGCGGACGAGGAGGTGATCCATTGTGTGGCCCTTCGGCCCCGGGAAAATAAGCACTTCTGATGTGGTCGCCCGCCGGTACCAGATAGCTGCGACGTACGTCCCGATTTGAACAACCATTTAACCGGCCGCCGGGAAGGGGAGTTCATGGCAGCGCCACGCATACTCATTATCGGGCCGCCGGGTGCAGGGAAAGGAACACAGAGCAGCAACATCGAATCGGAGTACGGCGTCGACCACATCACGACCGGTGACGCACTCCGCGCGAACAAGGACATGGACATCAGCGACATGGACACCGAGTACGACACGCCGCGGGCGTACATGGAGGCCGGCGATCTCGTCCCCGATGCGGTCGTCAACGCGATCGTCGAGGAGGCTCTCACCACCGCCGACGGCTTCGTCCTCGACGGCTACCCGCGGAACCTCGACCAGGCCGAGGAACTCGAGTCGATGACCGACCTAGACGTCCTCCTCTCGCTGGACGTCCCCCGCGAGGAACTCATCGACCGGCTGACCGGCCGGCGGGTCTGTGACGACTGTGGCACGAACTACCACGTCGAGTTCGATCAGCCCGAGGAAGAGGGGGTCTGTGACGGCTGTGGCGGTACGCTGATCCAGCGCGACGACGACTCGCGTGAATCCGTCGAGAACCGCCTCGACGTCTTCGAGGACAACACCGCGCCGGTCATCGAGTACTACGGGGATCGGGACGATTTCGTCGTCATCGACGGCGAACAGACACCAGACGAGGTCTGGGCGGACATTCGGGCGGCTATCGACGATCACATCTAGTCGCGTTCCGCCTGCACACCAGTCGGAAAAACCGCTCTGATCCAGTCGTGGAGTAAAAGCTTGATATTCCTCGCCGATTTAGGTTCCAGTAATGCCACGCACAGCACAGAAAGTAGACGAACTCGCGGACGAGGGCGAGCACATGACCGACGCCCTCGTGACCGTCCTCGAGGTCGCCGAAGAGGAGGGGACGGTGACCTGGAGCGCCGTCAGCGACGACATCTCCAGCGGCGAGTGGGGCCGGCTCATCGAGAAAGGGTTTCTCACCGACGCTGGTGGGGACGGGTTCGTCGTCGACGACCCGGAGGGTGTCCGCGAGGCACTCGAAGACGCGGATCCCGACTCGGTTTCGGACGAGGACACCTCCTGGACCAAGTACGACAAGATGGCCGGCGTCGCCGTGCTCGGGATGTTCGCCGGCTACGCACTCCCGTCGGCGCGGAACACGATCGGCGAAACGATGGACCTGTTCCTGGGGCCGCTCGAATCCACGCTCCCCTTTTACCTCGTCATCATGGTCCTGGCGGTTCTGACGGGGCTTTTCTCGGCGATCATGCAGGACAACCTGATGAACGCGGAGGTCATGGGGGAGTACCAGGAGAAGACACAGCGGCTGAAAGAACGCCGGAAGAAAGCCAAAGAGCGGGGCGACGAGGAGGCTCTCGAGAAGATCCAGCAAGAGCAGATGGAGATGATGACCGACAACCTCGGCGTCTTCAAGGCCCAGTTCCGGCCGATGGTCTGGATCATGCTGCTCACCATCCCCGTCTTCCTGTGGATGTACTACATGATCCTGGACGTGGGCGTCACGCAGAGTTCACCCGTTATCGTCATCCCCATCGCCGGTGAGGTGAGCAGTTGGAAGACCGGCATCGTCGGGCCGATGCAGATGTGGATCGTCTGGTACTTCCTCTGCTCGCTCTGTTTCGGCCAGATCATGCGGAAGTCCCTGAACGTCCAGACCTCGCCGACCGGCTAGCTGTCGGAGGAATCTCGCAACCTCTTTTACCCTCCCACTGTCACGTAGCGTATGTTGATCACTGTCTCCGGGCCGGCGGGCAGCGGCAAGAGTACACTCGCTGCGAACCTCGCCGAGGAGTTCTCTTATGAACACGTCTCCGGTGGTGACATCTTTCGCGACATCGCGGCGGACCGCGGGCTGACACCCCTGGAGTTGAACCGCCGTGCGGAGGAAGACGAACAGATCGACCGCGATCTGGACCGGCGACTGCGGACCGTGGCCGAACAACGGGACGACATCGTTCTGGAGTCCCGTCTCGCCGGCTGGATGGCCGCCGAGCACGCCGACCTCCGGCTCTGGCTCGACGCGCCGCTGGCTGTCCGTGCCGAACGGATCGCCGACCGCGAGGACAAATCGGTCGAGACAGCACGCTCGGAGACCACTGCCCGTGCTCGCAGCGAGGCACAGCGGTACGAGGAGTACTACGGCATCGATATCGGCGACCTGACGATCTACGACCTCGTCATCAACACCGGCCGCTGGAGCGTCGACGGGACGCTCTCCGTCGCCAGCCAGGCGATCGAGGCGTACGATCCCGACCTGAGCGAGGGGAAACAGCCGGTAACAGGGGTCGAGTACGACTTCGGCAGATGAGCCTGCGCCAACCCCCGGACCAGCGCGACGTCGAATCACTGCTCTCCTTTGGCGTCCTCAACCTCGACAAGCCACCCGGCCCGACCTCCCACCAGGTCGCAGACTGGGTCAAACGGCTGGCGAAGGAGGCGGCCGGGGCGGGGACGCTCGACCGTGTCGCCCACACCGGGACGCTGGATCCGAAGGTGACCGGCTGTCTGCCGATGCTGTTGGGCGACGCGACACGGCTCGGCCAGCTGTTCGCCGACAGCGTCAAAGAGTACGTCGCGGTGCTCGAACTCCAGGGGCCGGCACCGACCGATTTCGACGCCGTCGTCGGCGAGTTCGAGGGACGACTGCTCCAGAAACCGCCCCGGAAAAGCGCCGTCAAACGCCAGCTCCGGGTCCGCGAAATACACGATCTCGAGGTGCTGGAGCGCGCTGACCGGCGCGCGCTGTTGCGGATCCGCTGTGGGGCCGGCACCTACATCCGGAAACTGTGTCACGATATCGGCCTCGCGCTCGGGACGGGTGCACAGATGGGCGACCTGCGGCGCACGCGGACCGGCGAGTTCGACGATGCCGCCCTGTGGACGATGGAGGATTTCGCCGACGGCCTCGCCTTCTGGCGTGGGGACGACGACGAGACGCTGCTGCGAGAGATCTTGGCGCCGGCCGAACGGGTGCTGGGGACGTTGCCAGAACTCACCATCGCTCCGAGTGCGGCCACCGAAGTCGCGGCGGGTGCCCCCGTCTACGCGCCGGGTGTCATCGACGCCGAACCGGCGAGCGTCGGCGGGACACCACCGAAAGTGGGCGAACTCGTCGCCTGCTACACGCCGAACGGATCGGCCGTCTGTCTCGGCGAACTGGTCGGTGATCCCGACGCTACGGCCGGGACGGTCGTCGAACTGGAACGCGTGCTCGTCTGATCCCGAGAGAAACGCCTATCCCATTGCTGTCCAATGGCTCCGTATGAGCAACGCCTCGCTGCACGCGCCGGCGAAGACGGCGGTCGAACAGTGTCTCGACATCCAGTCCGGGGAGTCGTGTGCGATCGTCACCGACGACGAGCGGAAAGCAATCGCCCAAGCGCTGTACAGTGTCGCGACCGATATCACCGACGAGACGGTCCTGTTGCGGTACCCGCCCGGCGACCAGCACGGCGAGGAGCCGCCCGAACCGGTCGCGGCCGCGATCAGGAACGCCGACGTCGTCTTCGCACCGACGACCAAGAGCCTAAGCCACACGACCGCCAGGGTCGAGGCGTGTGCGGCCGGTGCGCGGATGGCGACGCTCCCGGGGATCACCGACGGTGTCTTCCTGATGGGGCTGGACGCGGACTACGACCAGATCCGGCGGGCGTGTGCTGACGTCCTCTCCCAGGTCGAGGGGGCGGCGGAGATCCGGGTTACCTCCCCGCAGGGGACCGATATCACGTTCACGCCGGGCGACCGCGAGTGGTTCGAAGATACGGGGATCGTCCACGAGCCGGGTGCGTTCTCGAACCTGCCCGCCGGCGAGGTGTTCGTCAGCCCGGAAACCGCTGACGGCACCGTCGTCGTCGACGGCACGATGATGCCCCACGGCCAGCTCGAAGCCGGCCACGAGATCGAGTTCACCGTCGAGGACGGCACCGTAACGAGTATCGAGGACGACGGGCTCCGCGGGGAAGTCGAGGCGGCCGCCGAGTCGGTCGGCGAGGACGCCTACAACCTCGCGGAACTCGGTATCGGAACCAACGTCGCGGTCTCGGATCTCGTCGGCTCCGTCCTGCTGGACGAGAAAGCCGGCGGCACCGTCCACATCGCGATCGGCGACGACCACGGTATCGGCGGCGACGTCGAGGCACCGATCCACCTCGACGGCATCCTCACCGAACCGACGGTGTACGCCGACGGCGAGGAGATCACGTTGCCAAGCGCGGATAGCTAAAAAGCTAGCCGCCGACGAGCCCGCCGAGCCCGCCGAACAGTACCGGATACACCGCGCCGACGAGGACGAGTGAGACGATCACCTGCGAACTCCCGCCGACAGAGACCAGCAGGTAGAGAACAGTGAGCGTCGTCATGGATCCGTAGCCGACGGCGATCGAAGCGCCAGATGCTGCTCCGCCACCGCCTGCCCTCGACGCAACGACGCCGCCGATGAAAAGCAAGACAATCATAATAAACGTGAACGGCAGCAGGCGGGCCACGAACTCACCTTCGGTGATCCCGAGCTCGTGGATGAACAGGAAACTCAACAGGTAGCCATCGAGAGTCGACCCCCCGAAAATCCCGAAAAAGGCTGTCAGGACTGCCAGCACTCTACTCAGTTCGAGCTGAATGATCACGAACGTGAAGATCACCCCGACGATGAAAACGGCCGCACCGACGATGCCACCTGCTGCCAGACTCGGCCCGCGTGAACCGCGCCTCCCACGTCTACTCCGTCCCATGGCACGCTGATTGGTTCACTATGATTTAAATTTTTTGTATATTCTATATTTATATCGTACTAAAGACACGAATACTACGGACGGAAGCGGCCGAAATCACCGGCTATTCTGCGTCCCGAACGGAAGATCCGATTTTTATAAATTCTCTTATATAAGGAATAATTATATACATTTATCCTGGGATATAGGGTAGCTCGGAATATGGGATATGTCTGTGACACCAGCAGTGCTGGCGACAGCGACGGCTGGCGTCACACCGTCCACTGTTCCTGCGTGTACGCCATCTCCCAGAACTGGTACTCGAAGCGCGCACTCGTCAGGAACGCCTCCCGCATCGCCTCGTGTTCGCCGGGGTACTGTTCGCCACACCGGTCGACGAACGCCCGCATGCGGTCGACGACCTCGCGGAACTCCTCGCTGGTGT
>Ga0207714_1000568_pt1 | contig 25199 bp, 38 predicted proteins | sample PonA232FremontCA_2_FD_187270 | JGI IMG/M metagenome (GOLD analysis project Ga0207714, IMG submission 187270) | Marine sediment microbial community from Fremont, CA, USA - Pond A23 Sediment 2 (SPAdes) | ecosystem: Environmental > Aquatic > Marine > Unclassified | place: USA: Fremont, California...
AAATGAATTTAATCAAATGCTTATGTTAAATAACCAAAAACTTGAGAACATGGTTAATGATTTACAGACTACACTTGACTCTATAGTAACAGATACACACTTTGTTAATTTTTACAATACGGAAAATGTATCATTTGGTGAGAATATAGAGATAGACGAAATAATGAAAGAGAATAGATGTATGTATGAGCCAGACTATAATACACTAATGCTTAAACCTCTTAACTCACGACCTAAAACATATTTAAGTAATCTAAATGACGAAATAACTGTACCAGAAGATTTAAATGTAGAGATAACAGATGACACTAGTACAGATAATTACACTATAGAAGAAAATGATATAAACAAAGCTTTTAATCAGGATTCTAATCAGGCATGGATAAGAAATTATATATATGATTCAGGTACAGAACCTAATTCTATAACAGTAATTATTGATATACAGATACCTAAATCTATAATAACTAATATGTTTGCTAATGCTTTATTTATATCACCTTTTCCTAAAAATACTATAGATATAAATACTATAGAATATTCTACTGTAAACAATAGTGGTTATGAAACACTAAGTAGTTTTTCTGGTGTAGTCAATTCTAACAACACCGTGATTTCATTTTACGAAAAACAAATAACTAATATAAGAATAACTTTAACTCAAGATAGTTATAACGAAATAGACAATGGTAATAAAAGAGTATTCACTATAGGTGCAAGTAATATAGCAGTATATGATAATAAGTATTCTAAAGAAAGTACAGCTTATGTAAAGTTTGACCCACCTGTTGCAGTAGATGAAATAACAAGCTTAGAGCCTATAGTAGATAATCCAGAAGATTCAGATAAAATAGAAACTAAAGTATATGGTATAAATATACATGATAATAGTATGATGTCGAGTGTTAACTTAAATGAACCTATATCATATAATAATAATGAAGTTTTCTGGATAGAGACGACTATAAAATCTGAAACAGGAACATACTCACCTGTACTAAAAGGGTTTGATATACAGATAGACCCTGTTTAGGAGGTAATAAAAACAATGGATTTAGCTAGGATTATAAATAGTTTAAGTAACTTAATGAGTACACACGGTACAGATAAAGGTATTATAATATTATTATTAGCTATATTACTTTATTTCATAAGATACCATATGAACTTCAATAAAACTATTACTGAAGAATTAAAAAACAATAGAGAAGTAATAACTGATACAGTAAATGTATTATATATGTTATATACATCTAATTATAATTACAATAGAGATAATCAAGAAGCTGGTGATGATTTAGCTAAAGAAGCAGCCGAGAAGATAGAGGAAATAAAAGAAACATATGGTGGTGAAGAAGAAAATAATGAAAATTGACTTAAAGAGAAAAATAAGCCTAATACTGTTTGTTATACTAGTCGGTTCTCTGTTATTTTTTAATCATAGTTTTTACTTCGGGAGTATATTTATATCGTTTGTAGTAGTAAATGAATATCTTTACGAGAAGTTTAAGAAGGAGAGAAGAGAACATTATAATGAGACTACAGAAAAACTAATAGATGATTTAGAATGTATGATTAGTGGTACTAAGATAGAGGAAGATAGTGATACAGAAAATAATAGTGAAAACAGGAGTGAAGAAATTTGTTTATAGAAAGTATTAACAGTATAGCATTTATATTTATAGGTATCTTCTTATCCTTCTATGCTATTAAATCATATATTGAATATGTGAAGGAAGGTAATTTAAAACACGATAAGACTTTATATTGGGGAATGGGTTTTGTAGCTCTCTCCTTAGCATTTATAATACGTGTTGCATATACATTATATCCATCTTTATGTATAGAAAAAATATTTATGTACGAGAACTTACTAGTAGGTCTTTCTACTTGGTTGCATGCCTATGCTATAATGCTTGTAAGTTACAAGTATAAAGAATTTACTAAAACTAAGTTAAGTATCGTTTACTGGCTGCTTCTTATTATAGTTATTCCTTTAATGACTATAGTATTTACTAAACCATTATGTGCTTCTATTCTTAATATATCAATGATAGGATTAATATTATACACACTTGATAAGGTGAGGATGAAACACTTCCTATTCAATGGTTTTTTACTAATGATTATAGCAAGGATATTATACTTAATAAGAACAGTAGGTCAAGTAGGTGGACATATAAACGAAATATATTTAGGGATGATGACAGTAGGAATAATTACAATAGGATTTAGTTCATATAAAATAATAAAGGATAGGAGGAAGTTAGATGAATAATATAATGAAGTTTCTTAAAAGACATCTCAAATATCTTAAGTATATAGTAGTAGCAACTATTGGTTTAGTGTTACCTTTCCTTTTTAATAATGATAATGATAGTGATGAGGATACTGAATATCTTGATAAGAGAGAAAGTGAACTTAAAAAGGAACTTGAGTTGGAAGAGAAGAAACTTGAAGAACTTAGAGAAGAATATGAAAAGAGTAATAATACTAAGAAACTAAGAAAGAGATTAGATAAGCAACAAGAAAAAACTAAGAAACTTAAAAGGGAACTAGAAAAAATAGGTAGCAACAAGAAGGAGAGTGATTTTAAAGATGGTGAAGAAGCTAGTGGTTTTCTTAATGATACTCTCGATAATAATGATACCGAAAGTTAGTTTTGCACAAGAAGATACAGCTGAAGATATAGGTTTTACTAAAACAGATAAAGGTTATATCATAAGTGAAGAACAGCTTATAGAACATGCCAATAACTATAAAGACTTACAGAATAAAGTAAAAGAATTACAAGCTAAAGTTGAGAAACAGAATGAAATAATAAATAGTCAAGAAAAAGAAATAGCTTTACTTGAAGAATTAAATAAAAATCTTAATAAGGATATAGAAAGACTAGAAAAGATAGTTAGCCAACAGGATAAAGTTATAGATACTAAAGAAGAAATTATAGAAGTAAAAGATGCTAAGATTAAATCACTGGAAAATAATATACAGGATTTAAGAGGTACTGACTTTGAAAGAATACTACAGAATATAGGTATCTTTGGTACAGGAACTACTTTAGGTATAGGTGTAACATTTTTAATGATGTCTTTCTAGAAACGTAAACCTGCGACAGATATTAGTCGCAGGTATTTTTGTATCTATTTAATATTATATCTTTCTCTTTCTTAAAATAAAGCAACCTATCATTATTATTATGTTCATTGGAATATCTATTATAGAAAGTCTTTATTTGATTAACAACTTCACCAGCTGACAATTCTTCTTTTAATCCTATACTTTTAAGTCCTGGTGATGTATTAAAATCTATAGCAAGTAACTCATTATTAGAGATTACAAAATCTATAGCATATAAAGGTTCGGGTATTTTAGTGAATGAATAATTTATATCTTCATTAACTATATCAGTTTCTACATAACCGTAGTTAGACCTCCAACCATCACGTGATTTATATTCTATCCAATACCTATACTTACCTATTTGTAATAATCTGTATGATATAGCACTATAGTTATCAGTACTCATATCTATATATAAACTGGCTAAGTCAGAATTATATTTCTGTTTAGCTGTATCAAAATCTACCAACTCTTTACCTTCACCTCTATGTTTATATAAATCCTTATATATAACTAATCCATTATAGTCATCTTTATATTTATATAAATCGTTAGGATAACCATACTCTACTGTATTTATATCTTTATTGTTCATATACTTAAACATATCAAATCTAGATAAAGAGTTTTCTGAATACCTATAAAATGGTGTTCCTTTCCTATCAAAAAGATGGTCATAGTAATCTATAAAATCTGTCTTTAGTTTTATATTCATATAATCACCTATTGTATATATATACTTTTAATTAAATTTTCTATAAAATCAGTATCTATATCATCACTTATAAGATTTGTATTTTTTATTTCATTTCTTACTAAAGAAATAGTTCTCTTTAATTCTTCTGACTTATCAGTAAGTCTAATATTATCGTTCTTTAAATCTTTAAGAAATTTAGTTTGTCTATCGTCAAACGGTATAGTAACATCACCTTCTGTAGCTAATTGTGATGATAAATATAACATTCTATAAGCGTGGTATACAGATTTATTATCTATACCACCGTCTACTCTATCACCATATCTATCTATCTGTGCTTCTATACTATCTAAAAATTTATATATAGGTGTGTTAAGATGATACTTTCTATTATTTATCTCATACATTCTACCTTTTATATCATCTTCTATTATAGAAACAACTTCTTCTGTGAAGTCACCCTTGTTTACTAATAAATATTTCTTCATACCCTGATAATAATCTAATATCTGTTCGTTTGAATTATACTGTATCTGTTTATTAAAATAATCTTTTATACCTTTAAGTATATTAAGTCTATTATTCTTCTCATAATATTTCTTATATTGACCATAAGCATAACCTAAGAAACCATCTATTATATTATCTTTATTTATAAGTTTATTTCTATTTTCATAAATTCTTTCCATAATACTACTGTTTTTTATTATAGCATCTTTATTAGAGTATCCATATATTAACTCATACATATTAGTGTCACCTTTTTTAAATAAGCTAAAAAATCTATGGATACTATATAAATCTATATCTACATCGTCTGAACTATTAGATTTATTTTTACCACTACTACTATAGCTTATATCTTTTTTAAAATCATTTAGTATAAGATTCTCTTTAGGTGGTAGATAGATACCCTTTATATCTAAATCAGAGTCTTCATCATCCGTGTTATATAATGTACTACCAGTCTTTATTAAATATATAAGTTTCTGTTCACTAGATAACAAATTCCTATTAACTGTTTCTAGTACAGTATGTTTATTCATCTAATCCCTCCAATATTTCTGAACGCTTTTTATTAAGCCAGTGACATCTATGTTGAAATAACTGCTCACCAAATTCTTTACCAGAATATCTAGTTGAATCAATATCCTCTCCACCAGTATTATCAAACATAGAATAATATAAGTCTATTATACCTTCCATATTAGTATCTACTTTATTAAGTGGTTCATCTTTACCTCTGGCACGATAATCTATTTCTACAAGGTCTACCATATCATCTATTAATAACGGTGAGCGTTTTATTCTTTTAAATAATCTAACAACTTTACCAGGTTTCATTTCTCTCCACTTTTTTATACGCTGATGTTCTTCAATAGCTAGCTTTGCTGCATTAAACCATTTAGTAGGTAAAGGTATACTTGCAGCTAAACCATTCAATGCTTTATAACCTATTCTATCGTGCTTGTAATGATGTGGTAGTTCTTCCTTAGGTGTTAACCCTTTACCTATATCATGCATAGCTACAGCAAATCTAAAAGCTTCACTACCATTATATTCTGGTAATAACTTAAGTGTCTGTAAAAAATGTTCTCCTACATCACCTTCAGGATGATATTTATCTGGCTGTGATTTATTCCAAAAATCATCTATTTCCTCGAAGTGTATATTCAAACAGTTTATATATTTAAGTATACTAAAAAACTTATCTGGCCTATCACTAACTAGTACTTTTCTAAACTCTTCAAATATCCTCTCAGGTGCTATATTATTAAGTCTATTACTTAAGCTGGACATTGATATAGCTGTCTCATAGAACACGCTAAAATCCAATTCTGAAGCGAATCTGGCTACTCTGTATACTCTTAAAGGGTCTAGCTTTAAACTACTATTACCTTCTAATATATTATCTCTTAGTATACCTTCTTTTAAATCTTCTAATGCTATACCTTCATATACTATATGTTTATTTAATATATCTATAGCTATAGAGTTAATAGTTAAATCTCTACTCTTTAAATCTTTCTTAAGACTATTATCTATTCTAGGAAAAGCAAATTCTTTACCTTCCAATAAAAACACAGGAAAACTTTCTCCCACTAATTTAGCATCTTCAAATAAATCTTTAAATTCTTCTTTACTTAAACCAGTAACTAAGTAATCTTTATCTCTAGGTGATTTATCAATTAACATATCTCTTACATAACCACCTACTATATAAAGCTCACCACCTTTTTTATCTATCTTTTTAGCTAATGATATATCTTTTTTAGTTATATAATTCTTTATTTTAGGGTATATTATTCTATTCATATCTACCCTCCTATTATTTCATCTATAATACCATACTCTAAAGCTTCCTCAGTATGCATATATTTATCATCTATAATATCTTTTTCTACTTTTTCTTTATCCTGACCAGTATGTTTACTAACTATTTCTATTACTCTATCATTATGCTCATTATAAAAATCACTTCTCTTATTTATTTCACTTATCCTATCATAATACATACCAGAATGTAATTGGTGTAACATTATTGAAGAGTGTTTATATGCTTTTCTATCACCTGTACCAGATAACAATAACATAGCACCAGCACTATAACTTCTACCTAAAGATATAGTATTAACATCACATTTTAAATTCTGTATAATATCATAAACAGCGAAAAAATCAGTCGTACTTCCACCATCTGAATTTATATACAAATTAATAGGGTCTCTATCTTCAAAGTTTTCTAAATCTTTTAACCATTTAGTTAAATTAAGAGAAGTTTCTTTATTAAAATCATCGTATAAATATATATCTCTACCTTCTAATTTCATATTAGTATTATTATCCACTATTTATTACCTCCCTAGTTTTCTCTATAAGTAACTGGTTCTATACATCCATTATCTTTTAGTTCAAATAGTTCAACAGGATTTAATTTTACAGTAAACTTTTCTCCGGTATCATTATCATATAATTTAATAGTAACTTCATAACCATCAAATCTAGTCTCCAATATAGTATAAGGACTCATATGTTAACCTCCTATTATATAATTTATTACATAAAAATCGGTGTTAAATATTCTACCTATAGCATTATAATAAATATATAAGTTAAGCGTAAAAGTAAGTATAGATATAAATACTCTAAGTAATATCTCTGTTTCATCATTATCATTTTTTATCTCTTTTATACTAGACCTAAGAAACATTACAAAAATTACTGTTAATATTAATCCAAAGATAAGCAAGAATATTCCTTTAGTCATAACGTGTCTTGCTATATGTTGTTCCATAGTACTATTCATTATCTTAACTATTAAATCTATATCTTTAATAATAAACACCTCCTATTAAAAATCAACCTTCTGTAAAAACATATAAAACTTAAGTAGTATAGTATTACTTGCCAGTGCATCTCTACCATCTAATACAAAATCAGCTATATGATAGTTATTAAATTCACTATTCTTTACAGCAGTATATGTTCTTTTAAAAGCATTTATTAAACCTTCACGTCTAAAGACACGGAAGAATGATGTTGTTGCAGGTATATTAACATAAATAGCTCTTATTAAATCACCGTATTTATCCTTCAGTGATTTGATACCATTAATATCCATAACACATATAGCATCTTTGTTGTTATCAATATACTCCTGTATTTCATCTTTAGATAATGAATAATAGTTACTGTGATATTCAGTAGTTTCTAAAAACTGACCTTGTCTTTTCTTCTTCTTCCACTTATTTTTATCTATAAAGTAATAGTCTTGACCATCTGTTTCCTCTTCTCTCTTATCTCTAGTAGTATAGGTAGTGAGTCTATCTATATGCATCTCATTAGCAATAGTACTTTTACCAGAACCAGAAGGACCATATAATATATAAATCATATATACCTCTCCTTAAAATTAATAATTTCTAATATTATCTTTGTACTTATTTTTCTCGTGTATTATAATACACTTTTCTTTCATATGATTAAAAGGTATTACATTAACATTAAAAACAGAACGAAGTTCTCTATAATTATCTATTCCCTCTTTAGCATATCTGGGCAAGTTATTAAAAATTTTTTCAAGTGGTTTATCTTTTATTATCATAGTCATATTCATAGTAGAAAAATTGTAACGTGTTACTAAATCCTGTATTATATGGTATATAGAACCTAAGTCTATATCATCATTGTATTTAAATATATCTATATCAGCTATTTTCTGACCATATTTAGTAGTCTGTTTAAGTATATTAATATATTTCATTCTTATCCTATCTATACTTATATCTATATCCATACCTTTATTATTTTTAAATTCTACTGCTTTATATTCACTCAAATTCCCACCCCTTTTTAGTTATCAAGTTTATATATATTACCTTTATATTTTATGAATTCTCTTACCTTGTCTTTATCTACCTCTTTTATATCATCCATTAACATAAGTTCTTTTTCTTCATCATCTAAATCTTCTATTAAAACATTAGCTTTTATATTCTTATCAAAAACTTCGTCGTTATAAACATCACGTAACTCTTTATTGTTATTGTGTTTACCTACATTTCCTAAAGTTGGTACAGTATAGATACTCATATCTTGTATATCTAGTGACATAAAATTATATATTTGATTTAAGTTATCAAACATACTATTATTATCAAGTAAATTAAAATCATCAAAAGCAACTTCGTCTAGAATCACTTTATCATATTTTATTTTTCTACCTTCAAGAAAAGTATCTATATATTCACCCTCGTATGCAAAATGTATAATATTAGAATAATTATTTCTACCTATATATAATATATTCCTTTCTTTATTATGAATAATTTCTAAACGCTCATCTTCTTCTATTATTTTATATACTAATCTATAAGCATTTAATGCCATATTATATGATTGTGTTATATATAAAAGTCTTTCATCTTGTGGTATATAAGGTGTTAAACTAGTAGCACCTATCTGTCTACCTTTATTAACCTTTACTTTATAACTATCATCTTCAAGTACTTTCTTTTGCCATTTTCTTAACTCCATTAATATCACTCCTTTATTATAGGTTCTATTTTAATTCTTAAATCACCACTAAACTCTGTCTTTAATTCAACTAAATCCATAAAAGAATCAAGACTATTATCACTACTTATAATAAGTGTATTACTATTTTTATTATATTTTTCTAATACATCAATATCTATATCATTAATATTTACTTCTAACTCTATATCTTTATTTATAATTTCTATTACTATAAATTCATCTACTACTTTTTTAGCATCTTTATAAGCCATATACTCACTATTATATAAATATTCAGGTAAAGAATCTTTTATATTTTCTATATCATGATGATAATCTACTTCTAAATCACCATTTCTATCTTCCTTTAAAACTCTAAAAAACCAGTAACCATTTTTATATTCTTTAGTGATTATATCATAACCTTTATATTCATAGTATTTTTTAATAGGTTCTAACTCTTCTCCATTCTTATATAAAGAAACATCACTATTACCTTCTACATATAAACCATTTTCAAATACAGTTTTTATTAACTCTCCCATATATACCTCCTTTTTAATATTCACTTGATAATATAATATCTTCACATCCTTCTCTTTCTATAACAGTAGCTGGTGGTTCAGGCTTATTATTTTCCTCATGTTTTAAATTATATTCCTCTATTAAATCTCTATAATATAAACAATCATCTTTCATATAAGTAACACTTCTAACAGTATTTATTTTCTTTTTATTACTCTTAAACTTTCTACTATCTCTATATTTATCTTCCATTTTATCAGCAGTTTTCTTTAATTTACTAGCTTTCACTCTATCGTTTTCTTCTAAAGCCCATATAGCTAAATATAATGCTGCATCATTACCATACTTTGTATAACCAGGTATATTCTCTTTAGTAATAATATCTTTACTCATAAATAATACCACCTTATCCATACCATTTTGGTTTATTCTTTATAATATTAACACTTTCTTTATAACCTAAATTCTCTAACAAATTAAATACAATATTGTCTAAAAATCTATGAGCATAATCTTTGTCTATACCTTTAGAAGTTAGTGTTTGATAGCTAAGCTCTATTAGCTTAGATAGTTCTTCATCTGAGAAAGACTTATCTTTATCAACAAAACCATAACAATCTTTAGGATTAAGTTCATACTCTTTAAAAATATTATTTTCTTTTCTATATTCTTTATTTTTTTCTTCAAATGATGTGTATGGATGACAACAACTTTCTTTATTTAAAAGGAATATATTATTATGATTTACAGAGTTCCAAATACAATTTTTATTATTACAAATCAATTATAACACCACCTTAATATATATCTATCTTATATCCACTATCAGATTCATTAATATTTATATCATATACAGGTATATCTTCTATACCAGTACATCTATCGAACTCTTCAGAGTAACCAGTATAAATAAAAAATACTGTAAAATCATAGTCGTTAAGTATTTCTCTATCTACATCAATTACTATCATATTACTCAATACTTCTCTAACTAAATCAGGATTTTCCTCTATATATTTTTTAGAAAATTTAAGCTTGCCCTTTCTTCTAAATATATCCTTCAAGACTATACCTCCTCTAATGTAACTCTAACAATTCCATATTCCTCTTCTTCGTTTAAACTCATAATATTAGATTCTTTAATTTCATATTTTTCTTCCCAACCAACACCTTCTTTTTTATCAATACCTTCTTGAATATCTATTTTGTTATCGTTTTTATAATATTCGCCCTCAATTAATATATTTTTAGTCATATTTATACCTCCTTAAATGAAAACCTATTACCATATACAGTTTCTATCGTTCTCTTTCTTGCTACCTTTTCTATAAAAGACTTAACGAAAAGTTGTCTATCCTTTATATCTTTTAATCCTTTACTTTTATTAGTAGTTGCTCTCTTAACTATATCAAGTCCTACCACATGTACTTTAGGTTCTGTTATTATTTCTAGATTATCAATATCAACTTCCATAAGTCCTATGTATTTTTCCATATCCTCTTTAGGTATAGTACCTTTAGGTGTTATAATATATGTTATATCTGCTTTAGTACAATAACCAGACTTGAAATCACTGCAACTAGCTTTTGCTTCTATACCTCTTATCTTAGCATTTTCTATATTAGCATAACTAGCTTTATCTATACCTGCACAGTCTATACGTTTTTTAACACTATTGCTTTTACGTTTTCTATACCAATCACCGTCTTTTTTCCAAAAATGACCATTGCAATATTCATCATTTATATCCAGTGATTTATACTTATTTACTATACGTTTAATTTGCTTATCAGAATAATACTTCATCTTATTTTTTCTAGGCATATTATTAGCTACACAACTATAACCATGCTTATATGAATACTTATCTTTCTCTATATCGTTACCACAATATGGACACTTACCATTATTAAGTTTCTCTTCTCTAATACCTTCTATCTTTATAGTAGAACGATTATTATATCTTTGATAATCCTTATCTGACATAAATCCATATACTTCAGTATCTAATATCTTACAACCAACACTATATAAATAGAATAAACCTGCTAACTTACACAAATAATGTTCTTTGCTTTCGTTACCAGGCTTATTTTTTAGAGTTTCTTCTATATCAAGTTTCTTCTTCAATATTAACCTCCCCTTTTTTTATCTCATAATGTTCTTTCTCTATTGTATTTTCTATCCAATCCATTTCTTTTACATTAATAAAATAGTTATCTTCTTCCGTTACTCTAATTCTGTAAAAGTTATTACCATCTCTAACCTCAAAATTTATTTTTTCCTCGTTGATATAACCTTTTATTGAAGTACCATAATAAATAGCTTTAAAACTTACACTTTTAGAAACATTACCTATACTAAAACTAAGATTAATATTTCCTAAATCTATAGACTCTAAGTTATTTAATATCTTATTTACTAACACCTCTACCTTATTTAAACTGTTATAAATTTCTTTCTTATAAATATGATTCACCCCCCTATTCTATTTCTCTTACTATTGTTTCTACTTGGTTGTTTCTTATTTGAGGTTCGTATACTATTTCTATCTCTTTACCATTTTCAACCATATCTCTTTTATGTTTCATATTAAAAGCTATTGAATCTACACCATTAGCTTTGAATTTAATATGTCTCCCTTTTATTACATACATATCAGAGACTGTTACACGTGATTTAAAAAGAGGTTTCCTATTATTCTTACCAAAAGGCTTTAGTCTATTTATATCTTCTATTAAATCAAAGTCTACTTCTTCTACAGGTAACTTTATATCATAACGTTTGTGTTTATATTCTACACCACTGGCTAACTCATTTATTCTTTTATCAAACTCTTCTATCTTATCCCTATCTATACTTATACCTGCTGCCATATCGTGTCCACCTGCACTATTTAATATACCTTCCTTCTCGCATATCTTTAAATTCTCGAATATATTAAAAGGTTTTACTGACCTTGCTGAACCTTTACCAGTGTTTAAATCTATTACGACAGTAGGTTTTCTAAAACGTGACTGTATCTTTCCTGCTATTACACCTACAAGACCCTGTCTTATATTATTATCATAAGCAACTATAACTTTCTTATCCGTATTTACTTTATCTATTAGTCTATCAAATATATTATTGGTTATCTTCTTACGGTCTTCATTTATTTTGTTTATCTTATGTGCTAAACGAAGTATACTCATTTCAGTTTCTCTTTCTCTATATAGTAATAAATCCAGTACTGAATCTACACCATTTAATCTACCTACAGCATTTATAGCAGGTCCTATACCATAACCTATATCAGATGCTTTCATATTACTAATTGATTTATTCATCTGACTTGCTAGATTACTTAAACCCTCATTAATATTTCCATCTTTAATATAATCCAATCCCTCTTTAACAATTACTCTATTTTCATCTTTAAGAGGTACAACATCTGCTATAGTTGCAACAGCTACTAAATCAATAACTTCCATAAAATCACTGTTGGTAAGTTTCTGACCTATTCTCCAAGTTAATCCTGCATTGCATAATTCCTTAGTAGGATAATCACCCTGTTTAGCTTTTAAGTCTACAAATTCTTCGTTATGCATATGAAGATTTTCATCAGGATTATGGTGGTCTATAACTAAATGTTCATATCCTCTATCTGCTAATTCATTTATTTCATCTGTACTTGTTATACCACAGTCAAGTGTTATTACTAAAGTAGTTTCTGGATAGAGCCTATCTATTTCATCTATAGCTTTATGTGATAGAGAATACCCATCTCTATTTCTGTCACTAGGTAGTATATTAACATTAGCTTCAGGCATAAGATTTTTTATAGCCTTATACATTATAGTTGCTGATGTTAAACCATCAACATCATAATCACAAAATAGTAATATATTACCTAATGTAGCGTGAGTGTTTATAGTTTCTACTGCTTCTTCTATATTAGGTATATTATTTACGTCAGCTAAATCACCTAAAGAAGAGTTGAAGAATAACTCCAACTCTCTCTCGGTATTAATACCTCTACTATCTAATATCTCTGCTATTATATAATTTATATCATATCTATCTGATATTTCTTCGGGTGTCAAACTCATTATTATTCCTCCCCTTTTAAAGAAAACTCTAAATCCTCTTCATCTACTTCTTTTATCTTATCTAGAAGTAATGAATTACCATCTTTTTTACCCTGTACTTTTACAATACTATAATCTTCTATAATATGTCTGTTACTACCATAAGTACTACCAAAGATTACTAAGTCTATACTATGATATTCTAGTTTTAAGTCAGCAAAAGCCATTAACTTACCCCTTTTATCTTTTACTTCCTTTACATTTTCTAAGTAACCTTTTAATCTTATACTGTCTCCACTACTGGTAGTATCCCATTCAGTAGGATGTGTTATCGCTGCTCTCAATACTTCACTTTCATAAGCAACAATATCTTCTTCACTTGTTTCTTCGTCACCAACTATTTGTTTAGGTGTAAACATACCCATACTGTTTGAATCTTTATTACCATTTAAAAAATCATAATAGTTTAACAACATCTTCCTATTTGAGTTTATTGTATCAAATGCACCAGCTTTTATCAACCCCTCTACAGTTGTTTTATCAACAGCTTTACCAGAGGTCTTTTCTACAAAATCTTCAAAGTCATTATAAGGTCTATTATCTATAATAGCTTTAGCTGCTTTAGAACCTACACCTTTTACACTTCTAAGTCCATACTGTATATCACCATCGTTGGTACTGAAATCTATACCTGATTCGTTTATATCTGGTGTTACTACATCAAGATTCTTTTCATAACACTCAGCTAAGTAATCATTAAAATCACTTTCCTTTGGTGATTTAAGAATTTCATATTTCATAATAGCACTGTAAAATTCAGCAGGAAAGTAGTACTTTAGAAACGCAGTGCAGTAACTTAATAATGCGTACGAACTAGCATGAGATTTATTAAAAGAATATCCAGCAAATTTTTCTATTTGGTCAAATAAATCTATAGCAAATTCTTCTGTATGACCATTATTTTTAGCACCTCTTATAAATCTATCTTTTTGTTTATCCATAACACTTTGCTTTTTCTTCAATTTTGTTACCGTAAAGGTTTTTTATCCTTTACTTCTTATAGTTACCTATAAGTTCGGCATACATTTTTACCATTTAAGGTATCGGACTCTCTTGGTGATATTATATTCTGTTAAAAAACAGTTTCAATCACTATGCTCTACGGTACTTAATCTTTTTTACAGATTAAGTTACCACGGTGTTGACTTAATATTTAAGCTTCCACCGTTTTAGTCCGATTTATTCATAAAGTATTTCTACTTTAGTGGGCAAGAAATTCACCCATTGCTCTCCTGAGCACATCAGCTTCACCTAGAGAATAACCTGCTATCTCTCTAGCAACTCTCATAACATTTTCCTGATATATCATTAATCCATAAGTTTCTTCTAGATATTCCTCTAAAGAAGGGTCTGGGTATTCAACTTTTTCTTCACCGTGCATCCTATCTATATAACTATCAACAAGACCTGCTTCTATAGGACCTGGTCTACCTAAAGATACTAAAGCAATGATATGTTCAAATTTAGATGGTTGCATTTTTTCTAGTATGTCTTGGAATAGATAACTTTCTACCTGGAATACACCACTAGTATCACCTTTCTGGTATATATTGTTAAAAACTTCTTTCCTATCAGTAGGTATTTGACTCCAATTACCTTTCTCTATCTCAAAACCTATTTTATCAACTACCCCTTCAGTACCGTATGTTTCGTATGCAAGGTCTATTGTTTGTTCAATGATGTCTAGTGTCTTAAGTCCTAACAAATCCATTTTAAGTAAGCCTAAAGCTTCTGTGTCGTGCATCTCTGTTTGTGTTACAAGTTCATCACCATTTCTGGCAAGTGGTATATTTTCTTCTACACTACCAGGTGTAATAACAGTTGCACAAGCGTGTGTACTTCTATGTCTTGGTCTACCTTCTAATTTAATAGCATACTTAAATAGTTTAGGGTGCTTTTTTCTATACTTCTGTAAATCTTCATTATCTTCTAAAGCTTCTTCTATACTCTGACCAGTCTCTATTTTATTAGTAATTTTACTTTCAACGTAATCGTGATTTATACCTAGTGTTCTAGCAACATCTTTTATAGAACCTTTAGCAGCCATACTACCGAATGTACATATACTAGCTACACTATCTTTACCATATTTATCTTTTATATAATCAAACACTTTGTGTCTATCTTGTTCGCTTAAATCCAAGTCAATATCTGCAAGACTCTCTCTTTCTGGATTAATGAAACGACTGAATAATAAATCATATTTTATAGGGTCTATATCTATTATATTGAGTAGATAGGATACTAAAGAAGAACCTGCACTACCTCTACCTGGACCTACCATAACTCCGTTTTCTTTAGCCCACTCTATAAAATCGTGTACTATAAGGAAATAACCTTCATAACCTTTTTGTTCTATAATATCTAACTCGTGTTCTAACCTATTGGAGTATTTCTCTATATCTATATCGTTCTCCATAGCAAACTCAAATAATCTTTGAGTTGTTAATTGTTCTAAGTAATCTAACTGTGTGTTACCTTTTGGTACTTCATAATCTGGTAACATAAATCCACCCATATCTAACGTTGTGTTACACTTCTCAGCTATCTCATTGGTACTCTCTATAGCTTCATTTATAGCATTAGTGTATTCATCAGGGTTTCTAAATAAACCTTCTCTTACCTCTGTCTCGTCTTTTAAATAGAACTCATCGTTGTCAAACTGTAAAGACCTGTTATCACTATCTACGAAATCACCTGAATTTATAGCCAACATAACATCGTGTATTTCAGCGTGTTCTTTTTTAGTATAATGTACATCATTTGTTGCAACTAATTTAATATCTAAATCACGTGCTAACTCTACTAAATCTTCATTTAAATCATATTGGTCTTCTATCTTATTAGTCATTATCTCTATATAAAAATCATCACCGAATAAATTCTTATACTTTTTAGCTATCTTTTTAGCTTTTTCTGTATTATTCTGTTTTATATAATAAGGCACAACACCTTTTAGACAAGCTGACATAGCTATTAATCCTTCACTATTTTCTTTAAGTTCATCAAAATCAATACGTGGTTTATAATAAAACCCTTCTTCATTAGCTACTGTAACTAGATGATATAAATTTTCTAACCCCTTATTGTTTTTAGCCAGTAATACAAGATGCTTTTCATCTCTTCTATTCTTATTATGCATATCATCAGCAACATACATTTCTACACCTATTATCGGTTTAATATCTCTTTCTCTAGCTTCTTTATAAAACCTTACAAAACTAGACATTGTACCGTGTTCTGTTATAGCAACAGCTTCTTGTCCTAATTCATCAACTCTTTCTATTATCTCTTCTGGAGAATTATATCCATCTAATAAACTACCTAAATTACTGTGAACGTGAAGATTTACAAAGCTAATATTAACACCCCTTTCAATACTAATTTTATCTTCTATTACATCATTTTTCAAGAGTTATACAATCATATCCTATTAAATCTGCATATCTTTTTATAGTATTCTCTTCATCTTCTGTTATTTTTACTTCTATATTTATACCATTACTGTTAGCTACTATAACTGACTTTGTTATACAGGTGTCATAAAAGTAACCTTCTTTTAAATCAACTACTAATTTATCCAATAAATCATCAGATATAAACTTCATAATCTTTCTAGGTGATAAATCCTGTACTTCTATTATTACATAAGTATCTTCATCTACGCTTAATAATTCACTATATAAATCACCTCTAAGTTTTTCTCTTACGTATCTTTTTCGTTCGATAGATTCATCACCTCTTCTGCCATATATTTAAATGTATCAGTAAGTTGTTCTCTAAGTTTTTTATTAGATACTTTTTCATTATTGTCTACACATAGTGTATTCCTTGCTTTATACTGCTGTCTAAAATCTTCTGATACCGAACAGGCTTGATGTATATTATAGTAATAACCGATAACTTCTTCTCTTTTATCAAGTACACTTTCCTGTACATTATCCATACTTGTCGAGTCGTGTGGTTCATTAGACAGTATTATAAAAAGATAATCTACCATAGGTATATCAGCTTTATCCATAAAAGAAGTATAAACCTTTCTAGCACCATTAAATACTTCTTTAATAAGTCTCTGATATATATAAGTTGAATACCAAAATCTATCTGATACAACTATCTTTCCTTCTTTTAATGCAGGTTTAACTACTTTAGTTATATGTTCATATCTATCAGCTAAAAATAAGTAGAGTTCAGTTATATCTGATATTTCATCATCATAATCTTTAAGTATTCTACTTATATCTCTTGTTACATTTAATTCTGGTGAACCTGGTTCTTTAGTAATTATTATATCTCTAGGATTATCTATATATCTTTCCTGTTTTAAATAATCTGTGAACATTCTCATCACCGTGGTTTTACCAGAACCATTAGGACCTTCAAACACTATTAGACTACCATTATTTTCTTCCACATTCATTCCCCCTTTACCTCGTGACATTTTCTACATCTTGCTTCATAACTTTCACTAGCACCTACAATAACCGTAGGGTCACTATAACTAGCAGGTTCTCCATCTACTATCCTCTGTGTTCTAGTTGCTACATTACCACACTTATTACATATAGCTGTTAATTTATCTACTTTTTCTGATACAGTTATTACTTCAGGCATATTACTGAAAGGTTCACCTCTAAAATCCATATCTAGTCCAGTAGTTATTACCCTTATCCTATTATTAGCAAGTGTATTTAATAAGTCAGTTATGTTATCACCTTTTATAAACTGTATTTCATCTATAGCTATAACATCATATTTATTATAAGGTTTGCCTATGAAAGATAATATATCTTGAGTATTATCTACTACATATGATTTTATTTCATTACCGTTATGCGAAACTATCTTATCGTTTTTATATCTATTATCTATTTTAGGTTTAAATACTAATATATTTTGGTCGGCTATATCAGCACGAGTTATCCTTCTTATTAGTTCTTCAGTCTTACCTGCAAACATTGGACCTGTAATAGTTTCTATCCAGCCACCATTATATTTGTACATATTAATCATCACTACCTTCATCTATTTGCTGTAACCATTTTTCTGGGTTATATCTATTTTTATGATATTCTATATCTCTTTCTACAAAATCATCTTCATTTAAAACTTCAAAAGAATCAGTTCCACAAAATAAACTATGCTGTCCTAAAAAAGATTCAAAGTTTTCTTTTTGATGTATACTAACTTCTTTATCTCCCCAAAATTTAACAATAGGCATAACAGTTCCACATTTTGTACATCTCATTGTTATTAAATCATTTGCCATTTTAACCCTCCTTATTCTATATAATATTCAATATTTCCATCTTCTTTATTAGTAACTATGTCTCCATTATAATCATGTTCTTCATTTAAATGTGTAATCAATTCACTTAGACTACTAGTATTTACTTCACATATAGGACATTGATGTCTAATCTGATTCATAACTTCTTCTGTTTTTATATGTTTGCCATCATTATATTTAATCTTATCTATTCTACCACATGACATATCTCCTTCAGGGCAATAACCATCTACAACACAAGGTGGTCCAGCATTTTTAAATATTGATGGTGCTACCTTCTTTACTCTGCTTAGCATCTGCTTTGCAATACTTCTTATCTCCCACTGAGCACGATTACAGGTGCGTACTCTAAAGAAGTCAAGTAATGCTCTAGCGTTCATAGATACTACTATATTAGTCTTTATAGTAGGTAATACGAACCTAGCATCTTCTTTAGGTATTCCTTTATCTACTAACTTTTTATAAAAATCTCTACCTTTTTCCATCCACTCAATATATTCATCTTCCATATCATTTTCTTTTATAGAAGGTGGTGTAATAAAATCAAAATCATCTTCTTCCACATAACGCTGACTACGCTGAGAGTAAGATGCACCTATACGCTTTCTGACCAATTGGTGCGTCATAACTTTAGAACCTACTATATGAAAATAAAAATAAGTATGCTCTAGAGTTGATGAATTACCTGAAAGAACAACTTTATTATTTCTTCTTACTATTAATAACCCTTTTGATACTGAAGCAGAATAAATATAACCATTATAATCTACCCATTTATATTCTTTATAATTATTTCTAGAATCATTAACATGAGGAAATTTTCTAGTATTAAAATTTAATGTATAAAGTGTATTATTATTTTTTATATTACTTTTATTTATAGTAAAAGGAACATTATTTATTGCACCTAATGCTTGTATTTTATTAGCTAGTTCTTTACTTGTAGTAAAATATTCTAAATTATTAGATGTATCACTACCATCACTATTAAATAATCCATCCCAAAAATAATCGAATTGTTTAGAAGACATCTTTAATAATGAGTTTGGAAATGTTTTTTTCTTTTTATTATTATAAAACATATCACGAAATTCATTTCCTATATTATTTTTATGAATTATATATTTATTATTTTTATTCTCTTTAAATTTATAATCTAATTTATTAGCTAATTTTCTTAAATACTTAATTTTTCTTCCTTTTTTTAAGTGAAAATATAATTTATTTCCTCCTTGTGAATAACCATCTCCTATAAAAAAACCATACAATGAGTATAAATAATTATTTTCATTATGATTATTATAATTTCTATTATTTATTGCAGTTCTAGTCATTCTCATAGGTTTTTTATAAACTTTACTATTATTCTTAGAATATTTAGTTTCACTAGTAGCTTTTACTAAACTAAAATTAGGATTAATTCTTTTTTCTGCTGTTCTTGATAGTGACGCATATAATTTATGTTCTTTAGATACTTTTAAATCTATTTTTCTATTTTTTATATGAAGCATTTTATCATTATATTTATATTTTATTAATTCATTAGGTTCTTCAAAACCAATAAACTCTCTTGTATTTGGGTCTACAGATGCTATTAAATCATTTTTGTTAACATTAGACCATTTTTTAAATCCTGAATCTGTTAGTACTTCTGTTTCTTTATCATAACAATGTCCAAGGTCTGTAAGCATTTTTACCATATCTTCTGCATATTCATCTGTCATTTCTTCCATTAATTTATCTGCACCGTCTTCTGAATAACATAATCTTGCTGATACTGCAACATTTTTCTCTGGTTCGTGTAAGTAATTTATTAACTGTGCACTAGGTTTTACTTCTTCCATATATTATTCCTCCTCTTTATTTGCTAATACTGCCATTTCTCTTTCTGAATCAAACATTTTAAATCACCTTAAATAATATTTATTTGTTATATCTAGCAAAAATATGATTTATCAAATCATTTTGATAATTTTTTCAAATTTTACACTTTTATTACAGCTTCACCATCTTGATTTTCGGATACATTTACCACTTCACCTTCTATTACCCCTAAAGAATCTGTAACAATAACTTTTTTATCTTCTTCAAAATTATTTAGGATACTTATTAATTTTTTAGCTTTCATATTAATCACCTCTTTAAAATTATTTAAAACGAAACTATACCTTGATATTGTTTTATTAACTCGGAAATTGAGTAGGTTTAATTTTATCCCAGTCTAAATTATCTTTGATAAATACTGGTATATTATATTTATTTGCTTTTGATAAAATATTAAGTACCCACTCTTGTTTAGGCTGTTTAGGATTATCCCCTGTTTGAGCACCTATGATAATCCAATCAATAAAGTCAAAACAATCAAGAATAACTAAATTACTTATACTGATTATATCCTCGAGTAAGGGCTCAAAACTTACAAATACTTTATTAAGTTTATATTCTTTTACTTTCTTTAATTCTGCAATCCTTACAGACTCTTTTGACTTTGTAACAGTAGTACCTAATATTACATTATCGGGGAAATCAAAACGTAAATATCTGTCCGGGTTTTTAGTTAAAAATTGAAATGTATGTTGTGGGCATTGTTCAACTATTGATAATACTTTTTCTATCCAATTTTTAGATACCCAACTACCAAACAAATCACCCATTGATACTGTGAATATTCTTCTACCACTTTGCACTTGCTTAGGTTCATCAAGTCTATTTTCCCAAAATGTAGGCTCAAATCCATTCGGGTAGATATGTGCTAGTCTAGTTTCTGCTAATTTTCTAGCATAACAGTAGTTACAACCGTGTTTGCAACCTGTGACTGGATTCCAAGTATAATAAGTCCAACCAATATTCGTATTATTCACTTTATCCCTCCTTAAATTATGACACATCACTGCCATATTGTTTTAGTCTTTTTTACCCATCTTAACTAATTCTTTTGCGTTATCTGTTAAATAATCTCCTAATAAGACAACCTCTCTATCACCACATAGACAAATTCTTTGTGTCTCTGTATAAACACAACCATCATAGTAAGTGCCTGTTATTTTCTCTTTCTAGTTTCTTCTATTTTCTTTATTATTTTTATACCAATTAGAATCTAAATTAGCTTCTCCACCTAAATCAAAGATAAGATTTGAATGTAGTTTCCTGTTGTATTTATAAATGAATTATATTTCCAGACATATCTTCTAAAACAAAACCATTTAAATATAAACTTATTTCATTAATATCTTCTATATCTACAACTTTTTCCATTACAACATCATCTTCATACTTTCTAAATATTTTACCTCCTGTCATATAATATTCTTCAGTACTTTCATCTCCTTCATTAACCATACTTAATATTTTGGATATTCTAGTTTTGTAGATATCTCTTCTTTTTCTCTCATCATCTATTTGATTTAATCCACCATCTGGATTCATTTATATACCTCCCTATCTAATATGTTATTATTCAATTACTCTACCACATATAAAATCATTACATCCATCACTAGGTGATTTTCTTTCTGGATGTTTTGGATGCCAACAAACACCTTTACCTATATATACATCATTATCATCACCATTAAAATCATAGAACAGACAGAAATCACATATAGTATAACAACCCTCACTACAATGTAGCATATTATTTAATATACCTCTTTCATTGTTTTTTATTTCTTTCCGTAACAGTAAATATTAAATTACCATTATCAGTTCTATCCATTGATAAGCTGTTATCATCCTTAAAGGTAACAACACCGTCATTGTTTGGTTTAATTGCACTATAACCATTAAGTACATACCACAAAGCTTTTTCAACAGATACATAACCATTTATATTAATATTAATTCTATCCATTAAATCATCCCCTTTATATTAGTATTCACCTTTAGCATAAGCTTTTTTATAATACCATTTACCAAACTGTTCTAATTTACATTCACCTATACCTTCACATTCTTCATACTCTTCATTATAATATTTACATCCTATTTCCTTACAGAACTCATTAGCATTATTCTCTAACTTATCTAAAAAATTATCTGACATATTTATTACTCCTTTGCTATATATACTCTTGAGTTAATATAATCTCTATCCTTAGTAAATATAGGTATATTAGTATCAATAACAAACCTATTTCTATAGAACTCTTCTTCAGTACTAAAGTCTTTGACAAGTTGTTTTTTCTTGATTACACAACTACCTCTTTTCTTCCATATATCTAAGTTATTCCAATTTACATTGTACTTTTCCATCAACATATCCTGTACATCACTGTTGGATTTATTCTGCAAATCATTGTGACTGAAGTAACTATAACCTAAGTTTCTTATACTATTACGTACAGCATCTTTTTGTCTCCATACGAAATAGTTACATACTTCTTTTTTAGTTAAGTTAAATGTTCTACTATCAAATACTGCTAAATCACTATGCTTAACTTCTTTTACTAAATCTAAACTATTAAATTTAGCTGTCGCATAACTTGCTGATACAGATGTTAATTTCTGCTGCTTATAATCAAACCACCCTTGAGTATTAAATTTTTCATAATCAGTAAGTAATAAACTTATTTCATCTGACTGTACATATGCTAGCCTACATCCCTGTATATTATTACATAAATATTTAGCAGTAATAACCATTGCTGAATGTAGTCTCTCTGAAAATGGTTCATCAAAATCACTGGCATAATTATGAAAAGCTTTACCGTCTATACGTATAATAACTGGCATCCTACTTATTAACTTATCATTCCAAACATTTTCATAACCTTTCATCCTATCTCCTAAACTAGACATTTATATTCTCCCCCTTTTTCATTGATAGATATAAATCTTTATCACCAAATTCTAACTCTTCACCAAACCATATAGGTGGTATAAAATTATTCATAGATTCTTTATCTGTAAATTCTAGTTCTATTTTATTATGATTAACTTCTGGTTTTATATAAGTGTCTATTATAACTTCCTTTATTTCATCTAGTTCAAGTAACTCTTTTGGATTCTCTAGTTCATACCTATTCTTATATATATATGTTCCACAATTATCGAATAATATCTCTCCACTTTCTTTACTTATAGGTATAGTAGTTTCTTTTCTTATATTATTACCCTTACCTTCTTTTCTAGTTATATAATATTTCTTATCTTTATCATTATCTATATTATTTTTAGAACGTACTCTTACTTCTATATCATCACTAATAGCTATATAAGCCTGCTTTATTTTATACTTAAGTTTAAACCTGTATTTACTTATTATATCTTTAGATACTGTCCATTTGCGTTCAAGTTCTAACATATTATCAACTCCATTTATAGATAAAAAAAGTCAGGAACTAACCTGACTAATTTATATTAAAAAGAACCTAAATCTAAATCATCATCAAGAGTGAAGTCAGTATCAGTTAACCAAAATAAAACAACTACTTTATTATCTTCATCTTTATTCTTATTTGTATACTTAACTTCTACTTCCAGTGATGTATTATATTTATCATATTGTTCTATATGTATTTCATAATCTTTATTATTTTTTTTTGCTTTATATTCACAATAATTTATAGCTACATCTATAGTATCTTTTACAGCTATTTCTTCATTAGTTTCTTTATCTCTTATTATATATCTTTCATCCCATTCTCTATCTACTTTTATTTTATCTACAACTATATCTTTTTTATCTTCTTCTCTTACATTGTCTAATCTGAAATAACCTATATCTACTATATTAGGATTATAACTTCTTAAATCTTCTATATTATTTTCTGTTAATTCTATTACCATATCTTCCATACTTTCTTCTAGTTTATCTTCTTTTATTTCAAATTCGTGTTTATTTATTTGAGGTATCTCACCTAAATACATTTCTACTATTTCTCTACAGGATTCATCTATATCATTAGTTTCTACTAGTGCATATTGTACTGCTAAACTCATTATGTTACCTCCTATATTCAAAGGAAACCTTCATACATAATAAGTATGAAGGTCTCCATATAGTTATTTATCTTATTGGACAAGCACCTGTCTCACAACTAGATTCTTCTATTTCTCTATCGTGTTTCTTTTTCTCATATTTGTTAACGAGACTAGGTTTAAATCCATCTATCTTATCTACCATTTCTTGATATTCTTCTTCCGTGATTTCTTCATAAGGCATTTGGTCATAAAAGTTATCATCATAGGATATAAATGAAACAGCTACTACACTATCCCAATTATTCCATAACCATTCTTCAACATCATCCCATTCATCATCACGAACATGTACTGTAATAGAAGCATTATGGTCAACATAATTTTCCATAAACATTTTATATACTTCAAGCTGTTCTATAGCTGATACGTCATCTTTAACCTTACCACTAGGTGCTTTCACTGGAAACTCAGCTACAACTGTACCAGGATTACC
>Ga0207714_1000569_pt1 | contig 25198 bp, 23 predicted proteins | sample PonA232FremontCA_2_FD_187270 | JGI IMG/M metagenome (GOLD analysis project Ga0207714, IMG submission 187270) | Marine sediment microbial community from Fremont, CA, USA - Pond A23 Sediment 2 (SPAdes) | ecosystem: Environmental > Aquatic > Marine > Unclassified | place: USA: Fremont, California...
CGGCGTGCCTCGGAGCGTAGTCACCGTACTCGGCGAACTCCTCCTGTTCGACCGCGACCCGACCGTCGGCCGCCTCGGTGACCGCCGACTCGAACCGGTCGAACTCCTCGGCCGGAAGCCACCCTTCCGCGACGAACGCCCGATTCGTCGTCGCAAACCGAAGCGGTGCCTCCCGCTTCTGCACCTCGATGTTGAGCGCCTCCTCGACGGCCAGGAGGAAGTCGGCGTGTTCCTCGCGGATGGCCGCGAGTTCCTCGTCGATCGTGTCCAGTTCGTCCAAAAGCTCGTCGCGTTGGTCGGCAAGGTTGTCGGCGTATTTGGTCGGGTCCCCGTCGCCGTCCGGAACGTCGTACTCGGTGAATTCGACGCCGACCAGCGCGTCCTCGAGGGACGCCTCCGACGGATAGGCGAACGCCGCGAGCACGTCCTCCCCCGTGAAAACCTCGAAGGCGTCGACTTCTTCGGCCTCCGCTAAGGATTCCCGAACCGCGTCGGCGTCGCCGGCTCCAACCCGAACGGCCAGGGAATCGTAGCCACCCAACAGGTCGAGGTCGATGCCGAGATCCACAAAGGACTGGACCGCCGACAGATCGTCTTCGACCGAGGACAGGTCGCTCTTGACCTCGGACCGGCGGTCATCGAGGTCAGTCACCTCGGTCCGGATTTCCTCCAGTCGTTCTGGAACCGTATCCCGGTCGAGGATGCGGCGCTGGTCCGGCGTCTCCTCCTCGATGGAAAGCATCGACTTCAGCGATCGCACCGTCACCAGCCTGTCAGCCGCCGATTCCGCGCCTGAAAGCGGCGTCCCGGTGTCGAAGCCCTCGATCTGCCCTTCGTACTCGGAGAGGTGGACGAGTTCGAGGTCGTAGATCGCCTCGATGACAGGCTCGATGACCCCGTTCGAGCCCGCCACCGAGACCTTGCTCATCCGCTCAGGTCTGAGCATGGACCGCCTCCTCGAACCGATCGAGTGCGAATTCCACTGCCTCGTCGATTCGGGAGTCGGCCCGTTCGACGAGTTCCTCTCGCCGGTCGCGACCCGCCTCGACGATCGACTCTCGTTCGGCCTCGATTTCCTCCTGGGCCGATTCGAGCCGTTCTTCGCGGAGTTCGCGGGCCTCCGTCTCGGCCCGCTCTCGGATCGCCTCGGCCTCCTCCTCGGCCTCGGCGACCAGCTCCTCGGCCTCCTCGCGGGCGGCTTCGACCGTCGAATCGGCCTCCGCTTCGGCCGCTTTGATGGCTTCGAGAACCTCTGGTCGCGGCATTTTTACTCCTATCTGGATACCACAAGGGCATATTTGTGGGTTGCGATAGCGTTCGATTACGGCCTCGTCGGGTCACCGGAAAGCAAGCGCTTTAGGGAGCCACCGCCGAACTGCGAACAATGGGCGTCCTGGAGGACAAATCACGGGCACGGCTGTTCTACAAGTACCTCTCGAAGGTGTACGACCAGGTCAACGCCTTCGTCTTCACGGAAGCGATGCGGGAACGGGCACTCGAGCACCTCGACGTCGACGCCGACGATCGCGTCATCGACGTGGGGTGTGGCACGGGCTTCGGAACGGAGGGGGTAAAGACACGGACCGATCACATCCTCGGTGTCGATCAGAGCCCCCACCAGATGGCAAAGGCCCGAGAGCGTCTGGACGAGCGCGAACTGCTCGGGTTCACGATGGGCGACGCCGAGGAGCTCCCAGTTCGCACCGACTCCTTCGACGCGGCCTGGTCCTCGGGGTCGATCGAGTACTGGCCGAACCCGGTCGAGGGGCTGGCCGAGATGCGGCGGGTGGTCAAGCCGGGCGGCAAAGTGGTGGTCGTCGGCCCGTACTATCCGGACTCCTGGATCGGCCGGAAACTCGTCGACGCTATCATGCTCTTCTACGACGAGGCGGAGGCCGAGGAGATGTTCCAGGCCGCGGGCTTCGAGGAGATCGAACACGAGGTCGTCGGCTCGAAGTACAAATCCGACCTCGCGATCGTCTCAGTCGGCGTCGTCCCCGAGAACTGACGTGCTCGTCTGGGCAATCTGACGGCCGTCTTTTTGCAGCGTCAGCACCACTTCGTCACCGGGGTCCGGCATCGGGGAATTCGACTCGCTGATCGTGAACGAGGCAGTCCCGCCGGCCGTCCAGGTCTGCTCAGCAGCCGAATTGAACGGCCCAGTCGGCCCGGCCTCGAATCCAGCCGTGGAAAAGAACGGGACTGGCGGCTGTTCCTCCAGTGGGGTCCCATCGACGGTCACGCGAACGCTGATTTCGTCGACGTCGATCGATTCGCCACCCTCGTGCGTGAGGATGACGTCACCGTCGGCAGTTGCCTCGGCAGAAATGCGTGTGAAATCAGTCATGGAATTACCGCCAGTCGAATCGACAGGCCCTCCGAGCGCCGCCGATCCGACGGTTGCAGCGAGGATTCCGGCGGCAGTGACAGTGATCATGACGAGCAGAAGCGTGCCGACGACTGGTGAAATGGCGCGGCTCATGCGCCGGGTTGGCCCGGCGTTCCGTGATAAAGTTCAGGCCGGCGTTACTGGCGGGACTCGGGCTGGACTTCCAGTTCGAGGGTCTCGCTGGTGGTGCTTGCGGTCACGTTGAACGGTTCAGTCGGACCGATAAGCCACACTGGCCCAGCCGCGGTGTCACCGAGGGTCCGCCCATCGACGCTGACCGTCCCGGGAAGCGGCGCTCCGCTCCGATTGACGACCTGGATGCGGACAGGTTCCCCCGGCTGGGGTTCCGATACCTGGAGCGTGGTGTTCTCGACGGTCTTGGACGGTCCAGGACTGACCGGCAAGTCCTGGAGGGATTTCCACTGTATCTCCCGGTACACGTTCCCCGAGGAGGTGTCAAGGAGACTGTTCAGCTCGCCGTGGCCGTGGGAAAGTTGGAAGCGGAAGACGTCCTGGCCGACCGTATTGATGCTCACGTCCCCCTTGTGCTCCCAGGCCCACGGGTAGAGTTCGGCGATACGGGTCTGGGCGGCGTCCAGGTCGACGCCACCCACGGCCTCGTCGCGTGCGTCCGTCCGCATGACTTCTCGCGTGTAGCGCTCCTCGGTCAGCGTCGCAAGCGCAAGGCCGTTTTCGCCAGTGGTCACGAAGACCGAGCCCGATTGCTCGCCCCCGGTCACTGCGGCCCCGACGTCGTCCCCGATCGGCCCAGTATACCTGACAGTCCGGGTTTCGAGGGCTGCGACCTGATCCTGGAGCGATGGATGGTCCTCGGTCAGTTCCTCGTATCCGGCCAACGTCCGCTCCATGGCCTGTGCCTGGCGATTGACCGCACCGAGGGTGTCGAGATAGGTTTCCACGTCGATCTCGCCGCCCCGGAAGCGATCGCGAGCGGCCGCTTCGCGGGTCTCGATAGTGTCCAACCGGCCGTGAGTTCGCTCGAACGCGGCCGCCAGAACGGCCTCCGCGTCGGTGTCGGCAGTCCGGAGTTGATTCTCGACGGACTGTTGGTCGAGCTTTGCTTCCACGGTCCCGGTCTCGGCCTGGAGCGCCTTCGTTACGGAGACCGACGCCGATCCGGACCCGGTCCCGTCCACTGAATCCACCGACAGCGATCGGGTCGTGTTCGGCGTCGTCTCGACGGGCTGAAGAAGTGTCCCGTCGCCATCTGTGGCCGCAATCGGCGCGCCGTCCGCACTCACGGGGGCCCCACCGGCCGCGATGGCCACGCCAAACCCGACGACGAGAAGGGAGAGGATGATCGCTCGGCGAGGGCCCGTCATACCCCTTGCTTCGACACCCCTGCTCAAAAACGATGCGGAGGATACGACGCGAGTTTGGTGCTTCGAAAACGACGACTTCGACGGAAATCGTTGTAATGGAAAGGTCTTTGCCCGTCGGCTGGCCACACTTTACCAATGCGAACGGCCGTCCTCGCAGCGATCATCGCCCTCCTCGCCCTCCCGCTCATGGCCGGCACGCCGGCCGCGGCCGCCCCCGCCCACGAGGCGACGGACTTTGCGGTCGAAATCCAAGAGGACGGCAACGCCGTCTGGACCGTTTCGACGACCTACCGTCTGGAGAACGAGTCGGACCGGCAAGCGTTCGAAACGATCAGTGCCGACCACGATTCCGGCGTCGATCCGACCCCGGATCCAGCCCTCTTCCGGGCAGCCGTCGACGAAGTTGCAACGAATACCGACCGTGAGATGTCGATCAGGGACGTGAACACCACCAGCGAGATACGGTCGGTCGAGAACGGGAGCCTGGGGGTCCTGAAGCTCCGGTTCACCTGGACGAACTTTGCGGTGGTGACGGAGGATCGGGTCTCGGTCGAGACGGCCTTTGCGGGCGGCTGGTTCGGCGATCTGGCGCAGAATCAGTCCCTCGTGATCGAACCGCCCTCCGGCTACCGACCCTTGACGGTCACGCCCTCGACTGACATCGTCGGCGGCGGCCTCCAGTGGGACGGGCCACAGTCCTTCGGAGAGGACGAGCCCATCGTTGTCTTCGAAGCTTTCGCCGCGACGCCCCCAGGGCTGCCACAGATCCTCTCGCCGATGGCCGCCGGTATCGGTGGCGTCATCCTCGGCGCCCTGTTGCTAATCGGCTGGCGGAGGGGCTACTACGGCGGTGTAAGCCTGTCCACGAACGGAGGAGACGAAAACGGGGACTCGACACCCCCGGAAGCGCCCGCCCCACCGACCGGGCCGATGGTGTCAAACGGGTCCGAATCGGACGGGGAAGCGCCCGACGAAGAGGCGGACGTCGAGCTTTTGAGCGACGAGGAACGAGTCGAGCGGCTGCTCCGACAAAACGACGGCCGGATGAAACAGGCCAAGATCGTCGAGGAGACCCGGTGGTCGAACGCCAAAGTCTCACAGCTCCTCTCGGGAATGGCTGACGAGGGTCGGATCGAGAAGCTCCGGATCGGCCGCGAGAACCTCATCTCGTTGCCCGACGAGGACATCGAAGAGTAACACAAACCGGAGTATCACAACCGTTTAGCGCCGGGGCGGCAAAGTGAGGAGCAATGAAGGTTCTGGTCACCTTCGCCGAGGTGGCAGCCGTCGCCGATAACTTCGAAATCGAGGATGGGGCGGTCGCTGACCGCTACCTCGAATACGACCTCAACGAGTGGGACGAATATGCCTTAGAGGAGGCCGTTTTGCTGCGTGAAGCGGGCGTCGCCGACGAAGTGGTGACCCTCACGATCGGCCCACGGCAGTCCGAGGACACGATCCGGATGGCCCTCGCGAAAGGCGCGGATCGGGCGATCCGTATCTGGGATGATTCACTCGAAGACGGTGCGCTCGAGGACGTAACAACGCGTGCGGCCCTCATGGCCCCAGTCGTCGAAGCGGAAGATCCGACGCTGGTCCTTTCCGGCGTGCAAGCCGCTGACGACGGCTATGCAGCAACGGGCGTGGCCCTCGCCAAAACCCTTGGGCGCCAATGGGCGGCCGTCGTGAACGACCTCTCGCTGGACCGCGAGGCCGGGACGGCGCGTGTCAGACGCGAGCTCGAAGGTGGTCTCGAAGAGGTAACGACCGTCGACCTTCCGGCCGTGTTGACGATCCAGACCGGAATCAACGACCCTCGCTACGCGAGCCTTCGAGGGCTGCAAGAAGCCCGCCAGCAGGAGATAGAAGTCCATACGCCGGCGGAATTGGGCCTCGATGAGGACATTCTGACGCCGACACTGCACCGCGGAGAAATGTCCGAGCCGACACCCAGAGGCGACACGGAATACGTCGAGGGCGAGCCAACGGACCAAGCCGAGGCCATGGCAGACTTGTTCGCCGACGCGGAGGTGATCGAGGAATGAGCGACGTGCTCGCGGTCGTCGAACACCGCCGCGGAGAGCTCCGGCCCGTGAGTCTGGAACTCCTTTCGGCCGGCAGCGAGATTGCCGAGGATCTCGGCGGTGAGTTCCACGTCGCGGTTCTGGGAGGACCTGTCGAGAAGTACGCGGAGCGGCTGAACCGAGAGGGGGTCGATTGTATCCATACGGTGGCAAACGGCTCCGAATTCAACCACGACGTCTACGTCGAAACCGTCGGCGCCCTCTGTGAGGATCTGGCGCCGGACGTATTGCTCGCCCCCCATACGGTCAACGGACTCGATTACGTCCCAGCGGTCGCCGTGGATCGAGAGATGTCACTCGTGACCGACGTGATGGAGGTCGAAATCGAGGACGGGGAGGACGACGAAGACGATGAGGCCGACCAGCACCTCGTCGCAACCCGCGGCTTTTTTGAGTCGAAGGTCAGAGCGCCGGTAACGGTCGACGAATGGCCGGTCGCCCTCACGGTTCGACCGGGGGAGTGGCCGTCAGCGGACGGGGTCGAAGACGTCGAAGTGAGACCATTCGACTATTCCGTCAGTGCTGAATCGATCGGGTCGACCGTGGAAGGGTACGAAGCGGCCGGGAAGAGTGACGTAGACATAACGGCCGCTGACTTCCTCATCGGCGTCGGTCGGGGCGTCGAATCGAAAGCCGACCTCTCGTTGATCGAGGAGCTCGCGTCCGTGACCGACGCGACCATCGGCGCTTCACGCCCGCTGGTCGACAGAGGGTGGTTCGAGTCGGGGCGACAGATCGGCCAGTCGGGGAAAACTGTCAGCCCCGACGTGTATCTCGCCGTCGGGATTTCTGGGGCGATCCAACACGTCTCCGGTATCAAAAACGCCGATCGTATCGTCGCGGTCAACACGGATCCACACGCCCCGATTTTCGACCTCGCGGATCTGGCGATCGTGGGTGACCTCTACGACGTGATCCCGGCGCTCATCGAGAAACTGCGATAGGCCTCGCAATTCGTTTAACGCACCAGCCCGAAGTACGGATAGATGGAGTACGTCGAGGCGCGCCGGGACGTCGTCGAACGCCGCCTCAAAGAGGTGGTCTCGGCGGTCGAACCGTCCGAACTCGAGGACGAGTTGGCCCACGTAGTGCTGGCCGGGGGCAAGCGGGTCAGACCGACGCTCACGCTTTTGACCTGCGAAGCGGCCGGCGGCGCCGTCTGGGAGACGACCGGAGCAGATGACACGGCGTCGCTGGGCCCGGACGGGGAGACCGCCCTGGATTTTGCGGTTGGGGTCGAGCTGGTCCACAACGCCTCCCTGGTCGTGGACGATATCATCGACCGTTCGGAGCTCCGCCGGGGCAGCGAGAGCGCGTGGTCGGCCTACGGTCACGGTCCGGCACTGGTGACGAGTGACGGACTGCTGGGCGAGGCATTTGCACTTTTCTCCGCGGATTCCCGTGCGCTGGAATCAGTCTCCAGGGCGCTGGTCGAACTCGGGGAGGGAGAAGCGGTCGAATTGGTCGATCGGCCCTCGACACGGGAGGAATACATGGAGTTGGCCCGCCGCAAAACGGGGGCGCTCTTTCGCACGGCCGCTGAACTCGGCGCCATTGCGGCAGACGCCGAGCCCGGAACCATCGACGCCTTCGGGGAGTACGCCGAGCGGGTCGGGATCGCGTTTCAGATCCGCGATGACGTGCTGGACGCCGTCGGCGAATCGGGCGATCTGGGCAAGCCGACCGGCCAGGACGACGAGATGGACCGCCCCTCGATCGTGCGGGTCACCGACGAGGACCCGGCGGCGCTGACGGAAGTGGCCCGCGAAGAGTCCAAAGCGGCCCTCGCAGCGCTCGATCGGGTTCAGGCCGGAGACGAGCAAGCAATCGGTTACCTGAAGGATCTCGCCGAGTTCGTCGTCGACCGCGAGCGATAATTAGGCCTGTGTCCCCCGGGTTTTCCGCCGCTGTGACTCGACCACCGCGATGGTCAAGGTACTCACGATGCTCAACAGCGTGCCAGCAGTGAGCACCGTCGCGAGGGTCACGAGGGCGGCGATGTCGAGGAAGAAGGCACTCATCGTGTGGAGAATCGCGCCGATAGCGAGGATGTAGACCGGCGCGTTGAGATATCGCCAGCGGAATCGGCCGCGGAGAAACTCGTCGGTGATCTGGCCCAGACTGGTCGTGAAGGCCGCGGCGGTAAACCACCTGATGGCCCCGTAGAAAAGCGCCGCGAGCATGGTCCCCACGTCCGCGGCCTGCTCGACCCGGACGGTATCGAGCATATCGATCCCCTCGACGCCGCCCACGACTAGCAGGGCCGCGGCGACGATGTAGGTGATGAGGGTGATACGGCCGGTGTAAAGGCTCTCGCGCGCTCGGGAGGTCCAATCGTCGATGGCGTCTTCGAGCCCGAGCCCACGAACCAAGGCGTACAGGCCAACGGCCCCTGAGCCCACACCCAGCACCGACCCCGGTAACCCGGCCATGTCGGCCAGGACCGCGAGGGGATAGATGAGGAGCAACACCCCCAACGGGACCAGAATCGTCCCCCGCGTTTCCGGGTCGTCCAGGACCTGTTTGATCGTGTAATACATCGATTCGAGGTCCTGGGCCTGCCTAACGACGACTCGGCGAACCGAATCAATCTGCACTCGCGAGCGGATGACCGGGATCACGCTCTCGTCCTGGGCGCCATCGGTCACGACGATCACGCGGACACTTTCCTCGGCTTGCAGGGTCGCGAGGACTTCGTCCAGTTCGCGGCCCACTGCTCGATTCGCCGCCACGTCCCCTCGCTCCTCTCCCGTCACCGCCGCGACTTCGACTGGTTCATCCTCGCTGGCGAACCTGTCGTGGAGATGGACGCCCTCGAAGAGGACGTTGACGTCGCTGTCCTCGGGGTCGGCCTCCGCCAGTGAGACCGCGGCGTGCTCGATCTCGTTGCGGCCGACGACGGGGGTCGGAATGCCGGTTTTCCGCCCGAGGTCGTCGTCGAGGTCCACACACAGGACCAGCAGCATCACTGAAAACTAGGGAAGGGGGCCGGTAAGTACCTTCGGCCGCCCGGCCGTCGACCGGCCGTCGATTTCCCAGACCGGGGCCCTTTTGAGCCGCGATTTCCAATGACTGGCCATGCATTCCCGGGGGTGTGAACAGTGTGCGCTGGGCGGGAAGCTCGTGCTGTTCGTCCACGGGTACTGTGACGAGCGAGACTGCTTTTACTGTCCGCTCGGGGAAAACCGGAAAAACGTCAGCCAGGTCTTCGCGAACGAGCGCCCGGTCGAGGAAGACTCGGACGTCCTCGAAGAGGCCCGGAAGATGGACGCGATGGGGAGTTCGATCACGGGCGGTGAGCCCCAGGAGGTCATGGACCGGACGACTCATTACATCGAACTGCTCAAAGACGAGTTCGGATCGGACCACCACATCCACCTCTATACAGGCATTACCGGGGATCGCGAGTCGATGCGCGAACTCGCAGAGGCAGGACTCGACGAAATTCGGTTCCATCCGCCGATCGGGCTGTGGGGGAACCTTCACGGCACCGAATGGGAGGACATCCTCTACGTGGCTCGCGAAGAGGGGCTCACGCCCGCGTTCGAGATTCCCGGCGTCGAGCCCGAGCCGGAGTTCCTGGAGTTCATCGAGGAAGGGGCCGCGGACTTCGTGAACATAAACGAGTTCGAATTGAGCCAGGGCAACTACCGCCGAATGGACGAACACGGCTACGACCGGCTGGAAAATCACATGAGCGCCGTCGACGGGAAGCAGGAGGAAGACCTCGAAGAGGTCGCCTCCCACCCGAAAGTCTACTTCTGTACGAGCACGTTCAAAGACGCCGCCCAGCACCGGAATCGGCTCAAGCGAACGGCGCCGAACGTCAGCCGGGCGTTCGAAGAAGTCACCGACGACGGCACGCTGGTGTACGGCGTCACCGAGACCGACCCAGGTCGATTCGAAGACCTTGGGGTGCCCGACGAGTACTACGAAGTAACTGAGGACGGCGTCGAAGTCGCCTGGTGGCTGCTCGACGAGATGGTCGAGGAAGGCGACGTTGAGGACGGGGCGATCGTGGAACAGTACCCGACCTTCGACGGCCAGGTCGTCGAGCGAACCCCACTTTAGAAAATCGTCGCGTCGTCGTAAACCGAGAGACCGGAGTTCGTAATCTCGTAGGGTTTAGTCTCCCGTGAGTGGTTGGCGTCCCGGATCTTCTGGATCTCGATCGCCAGGCGAGTCTCCTGGAAGTCCTCTGGACGCACGTACTGGAGGACGAACACGGCGTCGGTGAGATACTCGATGATGCCAAACCGGGACGCGTAGGCCGTGGTTTCGGCGGCTTCGCTCGTCACCAGGGTGGTGACGCCCGCTGACTTCAACGCGCGGGCGAAGTCGTAAATCTCCGTCCGGCGGGTCGCCTGGTCGTCGTACATCATTTCCAACAGCGACACCGAGTCGAGCACCAGGCGGTCGGCGTCGTAATTGCCGACGAGCCGGGGGAGTTCGCTGCGGATGCTCGTGAGACTGTTGGCCATCTCGACCGGGTCGAGATCGAGAACGGCGAGATCACCGCGTTCGGAGGCGGCCTCGAAGTCCCAGCCCTTCTGCTTGGCGCTTTTGAAGATGCGCTCCCGGCTTTCCTCGAGCGTGATGAACACCCCTTTTTCGTCGGCTGCGAGGGCTCGCTGGAGGAACTGTAAGGCGAAGGTCGTTTTGCCGGTCCCGGCCCCACCGATGACGGCGATGAGCGAGCGTTCGGGCACGCCCTCCTGAATCATCTCGTCTAGGCCCTCGATGCCTACTTCGAGCCGCGGGATCGTCGACCGGTATTCCTCTTCTTCAAAGCTCGTGTCCCCACTGCCGGAATCGAACCCGAAACTCTCGCCCTCGTCGAGGTCGATGTCCATTGGCTCGGCGTCCTCGCCGAATGGGTCTTCGGCCTCATCCGAGGATTCGGCTTTCTCAGCGAATGTGTCATCCGCTGCATCGGCTGACTCGGCTTTTTCGGCGAACGGGTCGTCCGCCGGGTCGGAGGACTCTGTTTTTTCCCCGAGCTGGTCGGCTTCGGAGGGGCTTGCCTCAAGATCATCGCCCTCCTGGCTCTCCTCACCGAGCGAGCCCGCCTCGGTGTCGTCCTCGTCCGAGAGGGCCCGTTCGAACCAGTCGGCCTCGGCCGCTTCCTCGTCGTCTGCCATGCGCTCTCTTCCATCTCGGTCTCTCTGGCTCAAGTAGCTTTCCCGTGTAGCGTGTTTTTTGTAGCGGCGGCACCGACAGCCGGTATGATCGTCGGACTCGTCGCCCAGCGCGAGAACCAGCGGGCTATCGACCTTGCGGCGACGATCGCCGACCGCCTGCGGGGTGCTGACTGCAGCCTCCGGAGCGATCCCAAAACAGCCGCGGAGATTGACGTCAGGAGTTGTTCGGTCACCGCCATGGACGAGTGTGACCTGGTCGTCTCGATCGGCGGGGACGGAACCTTCCTCTTTGCGGCCCGCGGCGCGGGATCGACGCCGATTCTGGGGGTCAACCTCGGGGAAGTCGGGTTTCTCAACACCGTGTCGCCCGAGACCGCCGTCGAGACCGTCGAGGCGGCCGTCGAGAAGTATCGGGAGTCCGGATCGATTCCCCACCGTGAAGTACCGCGAGTGGAACTTGCCGGCCCGGATTGGTCGCTCACGCCGGCCTTGAACGAAGTGCTCGTCCAGGGCCAGCCGCGCGGTCACGCCGACGGGATCGACGTCGAAATCAGGGTCGGCGGCTCGGAGTACGAGAGGATCCGGGGCGACGGCGTCCTCGTCGCGACCCCCACTGGGAGTACGGCCTACAACTTGAGCGAAGGCGGGCCGATCGTGCATCCGAACGTCAACGGCTTCGTCATCACGCCGATGGCAGCCAGAGAGTCGATGCCCCCGTTTCTCGTGCCGCAGAAAGCCGACATCGAGATCGAGGTCTCGGGCGCCGAAGATGCAGTCGTCTCGAGCGACGGGTCCGAGCATCGAGCGGTCGAACTGCCAACGAACATCGCCATTTCTGAAGCAGACCCGGCGAAGGTAGCGGGGCCGGGGGCGGCCTTCTTCGAAGCGCTCGGGAAACTCGAGTGATCAGGCTCCATCGGCCGCAATGGAAAGGGTAAACGTGGGGAGTCCCCAAGCGATTCTGTATGAGTCACGAGCTGCCGGACGTCCAGGCTACTGAGCCCGACGTCACTGTGGGACTCGAGCGGGTGGGGGTCACTGGTGTGGAGAAACTGGTGAAGATCAGCCGATCAAGCGGCCGGCCGGTCGTCTTGATGGCCGAATTCGAGGTCTACGTGGACCTGCCGCGAAAGCGGAAGGGGCTTGACATGTCTCGGAACATGGAAGTCATCGACGAGACCCTGGAGGACGCGGTGAGCGAACCCGTCTACCGGGTCGAGGAGATGTGTGGGGAAGTCGCCGAACGGCTCCTCCAGAAACACGAGTATACGACCCAGGCCATCGTGAAAATGGAGGCCGATTACATGATCCGGGACGAGACGCCCGCGACCAACCGACCGACACAGGGGCGGGTCGACTTCCTCGCGAGCGCCACCGCGACGGAAGGCGAGGAGACCCGGGAGGAAATCGGGGCGCGGGTCGACGGCATGACCGTCTGCCCGTGTTCGCAGGGCATGATGGAAGAGCGAGCGCGTGAGAAACTCGAAGACCTGTCCGTCGATCCGGCGGCCGTCGACGAGTTCCTCGCAGAAGTGCCACAAGCTGGCCACTCTCAGCGTGGCCATGCCACGCTCACCGTCGAGGAATCTGGGGACCCCTCGGTGGACTTCCGTGACCTGGTCGAAATCGCTCGCAACGCCATGAGCGCTCGCATCTACAACATGGCAAAGCGACCGGACGAGGACCACATGACCTACCAGGCCCACGTCCACTCCCGCTTCGTCGAGGACTGCGTGCGGTCGATGGCCGAGCAGATGGTCGAGGAATGTGACGCCGTCGGCGACGACGCGCTCATTACGATGAAACAGGAGAACAAGGAGTCGATCCACCAGCACGACGCTCACGCCGAACGGATCGCCACGATGGGCGAACTCCGAGGCGAAGTCACCGGCGAGTAGGGGCCGGTGCCGAAAGGTTATACACGCCACTCTGCTAGCGACTGCTATGTTGCGTTGGCTGCTCGCTGGCCTCCTGCTCATTCCCCTGGCCGACATCGCCCTGCTGGTCGTCGTGGCCGGGTCGATCGGCTGGGTGCCGACGGTCGCACTGGTCGTGCTGACCGCACTGCTTGGCATGCTCTTCGTTCGCGCGGAGGGGCGACACACGCTCCGCCGCATTCAGGCCTCGCTCGCCCAGGGCGACATCCCGACGAATCAGATGGTCGACGGCGGGCTCCTCATTGCGGCCGGCGCGTTCCTCCTGACGCCAGGCCTAGTCACTGACGCGGTCGGGTTCCTGATCGCACTGCCACTGACACGCATCCCGATCCGAACAGCGCTCAAGCGCTTCGTCATCACGCCCATGCTCGATAAGCAGACTGACGGGTTTGCCACGGGCCAGGTGTACACGTTCGGCTTCCCGAACGACGGGGGACCAGTCGGTCCGAACGCCCCAGGCGGCCCCGGCCCGAACGCAGGGGACAGTCCCGGCCCCTCCGAGGGCGGTTCGACCGTCGATCTCGGACCCGAGGACTACGACGTTTCGGACAGCGAGCGGGATTCCTGAGGCGTGGGCGATTCCCACGCCCGCGGCCATCGAAAGGAAACCCTTTTACTTACCAGCGGGCAATCCGGAGTTGTCAGGGCCAGTAGCTCAATTAGGTAGAGCGCCACTCTGATAAGGTGGAGGCTTCCGGTTCAAATCCGGACTGGCCCACTTCTGTTGTCCCAAACCGAAAAGCGATCAGCGGGCTGTTTCGCTACTCATTTGCTCGGTGCTTTAACGTGCCACGCGATTTCGAACCCCATCAGTCAAGCGAGTCTTCCAACTGAGTCTGGTTTTGGTTAATATCCGCACTGGCGAATCGAACCGCTGTGACGCCGCAAGTCCGCGCATATGCCTCCGGCGGAGCCGGAGACGCAGTCGTGCACCAGCGCGGGCGTGACGCCACAAAGCGTCGAGAGGGGGCACCGATCGATCAGGTGCCAATATTCCCGTCGTTGTTGCGGGCCTGCTCGGTGTAGAACCCGATATTGAACTCCGCGGTGTCGCTCTGGATCTCATTACCGACGCCGAGCGGGAGCCACCACTCGAGGGCGACACAGTGGGTTTTGTTGCCGCCGGCGAACTCGTCACGATCCTCGTCGGCAGCGCCACCAGTAACCTCCTCGGTGAGTTCGTTGTCCCCATCGTCGTCGATGTCCCGTATCATCCCACTGAACTCGTTGAAGGGGGTGCTGGTGTCGCCGTCGAGCGGGATTCCATTCCCCGAAGAAAGAGCGTTCAGCGCATTCCGGAGCGTTCCTTCGAAGAACAGATCCTCGTTCATCGTGGCCGACGCCAGGTCGTTGGCCACCGCGGCGAGGTCGTCCAGTTCGACGTCCTTCGCGTACGCCTGCGAGGACGCAATCTCGTTGCGGAGGTAGGTACCTGTATCGAGGACCGGATCGGTCGATCCCTCCGGGATTTCGACGTCGACGGTGATGATGCGGGTGCCGGCGTCGCGGATGGCCTCGGCGATCTCCGCCGTTTCGACGAGTTCGCTGTCGCTGATACCGCCGGGACGCCCTTGAGCGTCGTTTCCCCCACCTCCACCAGAATAGGAGCTAACGACACTGTCCGCACCGCCGGGCGAATCGTACCCATCGGCTGAATACGTCTTGTTACTGTAGTTCGGGCCCCCATCGGTGAACGCGACGATGACCTGCTCATCGTTGGCGCCGTTGGCTTCCAGTTCCTGGTGTGCGATGTCGAGTGCGGGCGGGAGCGGGGTGTTTCCGCCGCCGGAACCGGTTGCGACACCGTCGGTGACGAGGGCTCCCGGACTATCAAGCCCCTGGAAACCGTCCACGTTTCCGTTGCCGAACTCGAGGAGACCCACCCGAGCGGTGCTCGACAATCCGGAAACGAACTCCAGCAGTCCGTCTCGGAGGGCCTGCTGGTCGGTAGATTCCTGCGATATCGACTTGTCGACAAGTATCATCACATCAACAGTTCCTGTCGCGAGCTGATTGTCGCAGTTCCCATCGTACCACATCCGCGTGCGGACAGCATCGAGGAGTTCGACCGTGCCGGATTCTTCGTCGGGGTCCTCACCCTCGGGGTCGGTGACGCCGTTCTCCGACGCACTCACGAGGTCCCCCTGCATCCAGACGTACCCGGGGTTGTCACAGAGGTGGAAGCTGAACGTGACCTCGCCAAAGTCACCTGGCTTGAGGTCGTCCAGTTTGATCAACGGATCTCCCTGACTATCCGAGGTCCGGCGGTTGGAGTCCAGCGCGTTATCGACACTCTCCAGGTCGCTACACGTGACTGATCCGTCCTGGAGCCCATCGTCATCAGTGTCCGGAAACGCCTCGATAGCGGTCGCGTTCCAGAGGGCGTCCTGATCGCTCTCGAAGTTCAGGGCCAATGGATCCACGTCCGGTGCCCCAGTCGCCGGCAGGTAGTAGTCGACCTCCGAAGGGTTGGGGTCACCCCCGACGACCGTGGCTTCCGAGGAGCCGTTCTCGTTTCGGCCGCCGAAGTAGTGTTCCTCCCAGTCGACTTTGAGGTCGAGTTCACCTGCAGTGATGGTGTTTCCGTTGAACGATTCAGTATCGGAATAGAGGGCACTGGTGCCAAAGCCCGCGCCGGCGCCGGCGAGGCCCACCGCGCCCAGGCTGCCCAAGATCTTTCGCCGCGTCAGTTCGATTTGTTTGTCTGTCATTGGTTGTGCCCTCTCGGGAAACCCACCGGCGGAGTCGAACCGCCGTTCTCCGAGTGGGTGATGTCGAGTGCCGTTCAACTACTGGGTTCCGGGTAGCTACCCTGCTCGTACAGCATCCCCTCGTCTGGGTCGTCTATCTCGACGTCGACCGTCCGTTCCGTGCCGTCTGCCTCAGAACAAGCCGAAGTGTACGAGATGACGTACGCTTCGTCAGTGATATCCGCAGTGATGTCGTCGATGACTGGGGTAAGGTCGGCACTGCTACTGAATTCGATCCAGGTTCCGTCGTCGACGTTGTCGGCAATGTCCCTTTTATTCACATCGGCGGTTTCGCGGTCGGGGGCAACTGCGTAGTAAGCGAAGTTACCGTCGTTGAGGAACCCTTCCACATCCGCCTGGCTGAATCTCGTCCGGGTATCAGTCTCGTCGTGTGCTCCCACGTCGGTAATGTCGATAAGCACGCGCTGCGCTCCGGGGCGGAAAGCGGAGAGTTCGCCACCAGTAGCTGGATCTTCGTTGTCAGTCACCTGTGCCTGTGCGTTGCCTGTTCCGACTGCAAGTGCGTCGACGTTATCCTCCGACCGGTCATCGCCACCGGATGCGGACAAACCGCTGACCGCACTCTGGAAGTTCGAAGCGGTGGTAAGGTCGGTGTCGACCTCGGCATTATCTTTGAAGGAAACGAGCGCATATCGAGCGTCGACACCTTCGGCTTCGAGGTTAGAGGTGAAATTGCTGACTTCTGTTTTCAGATCCTCAATTGCACCGCCCATACTCGCGGTATCATCGAACACGACAACGATATCGACTGCACCGCCCGACTCGAAGGCGACATCCTCGATGGTCTGACCACACCCGTCCTCGTTGATCGCGAAGTTCGACGCCGTGAGATCCCCGCCATTTCCGGCTGGCGTGTCGATCCGCAGGCGCGCGTCGATGTCCGGGAAGCCACTGTCGGGATCGGGACCAACCGAGAGGAGGTTCGAGAAGTCGTCGTCGGTCGATCCAGGCGTGAACGATGGCTCAGGACACTCACAGTCCGCTCCATCGCCCGTTAGGTTACAGTCGGAGTTGTTCCGGGCCTGGATGGCCTCGAACCGGAGATCCCACTCGACGGAGTCGCTCTGGACTTGGTTGCCGACATCGGCTGGGAGTTCCAGCAGCAGGTAGAACTGGCTCGTGTTGAAAGCAGTCCCTCCACCGACAGTGACACCCGTACTGTACGTGTTGTCCGCGTCGACGAGCGTCGTCCCCGCCGGAGTCGTCGGGTCCCGGTTCATCAGGTAGTCCTCGGGGTTCTCGCTGCTCACGGAGCCGTCGAAGTCTTCCCACACTTCTGCGACCAGGTGTTCTTGCAATTCACCGTTACCCTCCCCATCAAGCGGTGACCCGAGAGTACCGCCACCCGTCGAATCAACATCCTTCTCCGGTTCTGTCCGGCCGTTCTCGTAGCTCGTCAGGTTCTCCGTCGTGATCGTCACACAACCGGGGTTATCCTGGACATCGATGGTGAAACCGATGATGGCCCAGTCGCCGGGTTTGACGTCTTTGGCCTCCACGCCGACGACTGGTTCACCGTCGGCAGTCTCCGCGCCGCCGATAATACCCTCGTCCTCCCAATACTGATTCGCTGCGACAACCTCAGCGGTCACGCTCATGTCGAGCGTTCCTGCCGTAATCGTGTTGCCGTCGAACGATTCTTCATCGCTGAACAGCGCGCTGGTGCCAAAGCCCGCGCCGGCGCCGGCGAGGCCCACGGCGCCCAGGCTGCCCAGGATCTTCCGCCGCGTCAGGTCGAATTGTTTGTCTGTCATTGGTTGTTCCCTCTCGGGAAACCCACCGGCGGAATCGAACCGCCGTGCGCCGAACGTGGGCGTGAGGTTGGGAGTGGGCGGGACAGGCGAGGCGTTACGGCCCCATCGCGCCGTCGTCGTTCCGGCACTGCTCGGAGTAGAACCCGAGATCGAACGAGACGGAATCGCCTTGAATCTCGTTGCCGACGTCCTCGGGCACCCACCAGCCGAATCCAATGTAGTGGGTCACGCCGACCGGGAAGCACTCGCGGTTCGAATTATCACCCCTCCCGCCGAACTCGGTGAATTCACTAGCCAGATTCCCATCCAAGGGTGCAGGCGACGATTCAAGTGACGTGATGTCATCCCTGAGATTGTTCGCGCTCCCCGAAATCTCCGGATTTCCGCGGCGGAAGACCTCGCCACAGAGCTGTCCGGAAGTCATGTCGCCGAAGGTGTGATCGGTGAGTTCCCCCGTCATATCGTAGTCCCCGATCACACTGCCGTCTGTCCTGTCAATTTCCATTATAGAATCCGTTGCATTGTCCGAGACGACGACATTACCAGTACCACCATCGCGGATAGCCATCCCGGTCACGTCGGTGCTCATACTCCCGATGTTGCTCGAATCAACCGGAGAGGCAGTCGAGTCACTACTTGGATCGAGCACTTCGTAGAGGCCGTTGGCGGAAGACGACGTCCAGATGTACAGCGTCCCATCGGCTGAGAACGCCAAGTCGGCGCCACTGAGATCGATCCCGGTACTACCCTGGGAGGTCGCTGTGGGAGCCGAGGGATCAACCGTATACAACTCGTTGCTGTCCTGGCTTGCTGCCCAAAGGGTTCCTGACGCCGAGTATCCGGCCAAAACAACACCGCCGGGATCGCCGGAAATCGAGCCTTGGTCCGAGAACGCGCCCGTAGCGACGTCGTATTCCCCCAGGTGCCCCGAGTTCTTGTCGTAAAAGATGATTTTGTCGCCGAATGGAGTGGCGGCTATCGCATCGGTCTGGGTGAAATTCCCGTTACTGATGTCGCTGCTGTTCGGTTGGCCGTTCGGCAGTAATTGAGTGAGGACTGCATCCCCATCGAGATCGACCTCGTACAATTCTGTCGCGCCGTCGCCACCGGTATCGGTCAGATAGAGTTTCTCCTCGCAGTCGGTTCGTGGCGGAATGTTGTCGCCTCTCGCGTCGTACCACCAGACGGTCCGAATGTTCTCCGCGAGGTTGGCGTCGTTATCCTCGTCTTCTTCGGCCTCCACCTCAGGATCGGGGTTCGAGCCGCCACTTTCGTTAAAGTTCGCCGCCTGGAGCCACACGTATCCAGGACTGTCACAGAGGTGGAAACTGAACGTGAACTCGCCGAAATCACCGGGCTTGATGTCTTCTAGTTTGATCAACGGATCTCCCGGATTGGTAGCATCGTTGTCAGTTCTGAGATCCGAACTGAGGTCCTCGGGCAAATCTGCGCCGTCTGCACAAGGAGAGTACGAAAACGATTCCATCTCGACCTCCTGAGAGCCGTCGTTGTCGGGATCTGGGAACGCCTCGACCGCCGTATTCGACATGTACTGGCCGAGGTCGTCTTCATGGACCCAGACGACCGGATCCTCGGGGTCCGGCAGGCCGACGTACGAATCGCTCTCTGGATCCGACCGCGTGACGTCGAGTTCGACGGTCGGGTCGTCGAACCCGTACAGTTGCGGGTAGGAGTAGTGCTCCTCCCAGTCGACCTTGAGGTCGAGCTCTCCAGCAGCGAGCGTGTTCCCCTCGAAGGATTCTGCATCGCTGAACATCGCGCTGGTGCCAAAGCCCGCTCCTGCGCCAGCAAGGCCCACCGCTCCCAGGCTGCCCAAGATCTTCCGCCGCGTGAGTTCGAATTGTTTGTCTGTCATTGGTTGTCCCCTCTCGGGAGGACCCACCGGCGGAGTCGAACCACCGAAATGCCAGCGTGGGTCGAAGCGGATGTTTTCCTCTGGCAGTTTGATATGGCGATCAGCCACTTCTCGCGTCGTCGTTGTTCCGGACCTGCTCAGCGCTGAACCGGAGGTTACCTTTCACTCCGTCACCCTGGACTTCGTTGCTAACCTCCTCGGGGAGCTCAAAGAGGAGGTAGAAGACGAGCTCTGCTTCATCGTCGCCATCGGGGTCGCTCATGCGAGGCCGACTGAGTTCGGCCGAGTCGGTCGACCCGATCTCGACGGGATCAGAGGACCCACCAACGAGGATGCCGTCGCCACTCGCGAAGCCGTTCCCGAGCGGGTCGTTGCTGGTCACGCTGTTCGCGGGGTCCTGGTCTTTCCCGAAGTAGAACTCGCGTGCGTCCGTGTAGCCGAGCGTCCCCGCGGTAACAACCCCATCCTCGCCCGGTTCCTGATAACTACTGGCGGACGGGTACGTGTTCGACTCCGTGTTGGTGATGTTGTCCATCCGACCCAGGCCCCCCTTGCCTCCGGTCCCGCTGTCCCACTCCTCCCAATAGCTCATGAGGAGCTTGTCGCCGAGTTCGGCGTTAGTGTCACCAACCGGCTCCCAACCGTTGTTCGAAACGTTACTGTCCGCATCCTTCTCGGGTTCTGAGGTCTTTCCTTCCTTCTCCCGGTATTTGTCCGCGTCCCCGTGGATCGTCAGGTAGAACGGATTCTCAGCCACCGAGTCGACCATAAAGCTCGCGATGAACCAGTCACCGGGCTTGAAGTCGTCGAGCTGGAAACCCACTTCAACCTCACCGTCGGCCGTGATCGGATCCCCGAGGATGTCCTGATCTTCCCAGTACTTGTTTGCCGCGACGATTTCGCCGGTGACCGCCATGTCCATCGTACCGGCCGTGATTTGGTTATCTTCGAAATCTTCCTCGTCGCTGAACAGTGCACTCGTGCCGAGTCCGGCGCCCGCGCTTGCGGCCCCGATCGTTCCGAGTCCGATAAGCGCTTTCCGCCGGGACAGTTCGAATTTGTCTGTCATAGTTGGTCGGCCCGGACCGTTTCGAAGCGGGTCCGGACTTGGTGTGGTAGATAATACCCACCACATTAGCTAATCACCAGTTTGAAAATCCGATGAAATCACAATCACCCCTAATGGCCAATCAAACGGGTCATTAGCGGCCCGTAATCAGTGGTTGTGAATAGTGAAATTTCGCGTTTCAAGCGCCAAAATGCGCTTTTCCGCCTTTTTGGAGCAAGACCAAAAAATCGGGTCGAGATGTCTCCCGTCAACTCAGGAGTCGTTTGCCAAAATCGTGACAGCTCCGTTTCGATGAGGCCGCCACCATCGCCGGCCGAGGTCCCTTAGGGGGACGACGTGGGCTCCGAGGTTGTCGTCGTGGGCTCCGAGGTTGTCGTCGTGGGCTCCGAGGTTGTCGACGTGGGCTCCGAGGTTGTCCTCGTGGGCTCCGAGGTTGTCGTCCTGGTCCCCGAGGTTGTCCTCGTGGGCTCCGAGGTTGTCGTCCTGGTCCCCGAGGTTGTCCTCGTGGGCTCCGAGGTTGTCCTCGTGGGCTCCGAGGTTGTCGTCCTGGTCCCTGGGGTTGACGTCGTAGTATCCGAGGGGGACGCCGTGGTCCCCGGGGTTGTCTTCGTGGTCCCTGAGGTTGTGGTACCCGAAGTGGTGGTCCCTGAGGTTGTGGTACCCGAAGGGGGCGTTGCGTCGAAGTCATCCGACGCGCTGATATTTATCTCGACGGTCTCCGTATCCGAAAACCTGGCAAACGTCGCCGTCCCGCCAGCTGCCAGGGCCAGTATTACCACTGCGACAGTCACCGCGACGGTTAGATACACCCGCCGATTGCGATCAGTCATCGTCACCACTCCCCTGGATATCTGCGCTGAATGGTGGCTCAACACCCTCGCCCTGGGCATCAACTGCGTCCTCGCGAGCTGTCGCCTCTGAGACCGCAGTATCCACCGATTCGGATGATTCTGTCTCCGCTTTTCGTTCAGTGCCCGATTGAGAGTCCTGCGGCGAGGATGGTTCGGAGCCGGTCAGTTGCCCCTCAATGTCATCTAATCCTTCGCGCTCGCTCGCGCACACGTATATGTTGGATGGTGTACTCACGCGGAAGGTGCCATTCCATGGCCGCCATTCGATCGGTGTTTGGGTGGAGATGGCCGTATCGATGATTTCGCCCACAGTCCCGACCGAGCTGGGCTTTCGGCCAGCTTCATCAAATTGCATCTTTGTCGTCCCGGGATCTTCCCGGACACCCGCAGAAGCGGAATGGTCCTGAGTGCCTGGGCTCCGCTGGGGCTTTGAAAGCATCTCTTGGTGGTCCTGCTGTGTCGAAGTCGATTCCTCGCCTTCTGGTCGTCCTAAATATGCGACAAGAAGCACTAGCAGACCCGCGGTCGTCGCAATCGCCGCCGAGAGTGGAACCGGTGTTCGCTGACCGGCAACGATCCAGCGTTGATAGAATATCCACACCGCATACGCCGCAAAAACACCCATGACGGCGAGGGTTAGTTGCAGGTCATCGCGCGTTATCGTAACGGTTGCTTTCTCATTAGCTGTCTCAGCTGTCCCAGCCCCAGAAGCTGCCGCTTGCCCTGTTTGTTGTGGCTGGCTGGGACCTTCCTCAGCCGCCTCATTCGGCTCTGAGTCTTGAGCGCTAGTGTTGGATTCGTCGGGAACCAACCCTCGAATGGCTTTTGAGATTGGCTTCCCATCGAACGCCAATTTCCAGATCTCGGACAATATCAACAAGGCGAACGGCACACCCATGAAGAGGAGTGCCCCGAGTGGTTCTCCCGCGAACGCAATAACATGGCCGATAAATGGGATGGTGAGAAGCACTTTCCCCTCAACGTTTGCCGCTGGGACTGGGGTTGCATCAGCGTCTTCGTTAGCATCTCCTTTTGTCATGAAGGCGAGACTGTCCTCTTCATTGAGGACTTCGACCACGCGATGCGTGACAGGGATATCAGAATCTCCAGTCCCGTAGGTGATGATGTCTCCCTGCTCTATATTTGCGGCCTTGACGTCGTTGACGATGACGGCATCTCCCGGACTGATGGCTGGCTCCATGCTTCCCGAGAGCACGACGTGACTCGCATCCGCCCCGATACTGGCAGGAACAGCAAATATGACGAATGGGATCACGAGAGCTACTAACACGACCACCCCGACGAGATTCAAAACGCTGTAAATATCCAGGTCAGTGTTCATGCTGGTTGCCCCCTCCATGATTGCTTCCCAACGGATGCAGTGACGGACGTTGTTCGGCTAGAATACGTGTTTCGGGTCATTGTGAACACTGGGTGGCGGTCATCGTGATCTCGAGGCTCAGTTGGTCACCTGGTGCAATTTTGTGGGGTTCGGATGGAAGCGTGAACTCCATACCGAAGCCGCCGGTGTGTTTGCAGGCGGTTCTTAGCAGGGTGTCCTGATCGACAACGGACAACGTTTCTCCGCTCGCAGGATACGCCGCCCGCGGAGCGACCCATTCGTCGATCTCCCAACATTTGAGTTCCGTTTTCTCGACCAGTGGCGACTCAGAGGGGCTAACCGAGCCAGTGAGTTCTACCTTGGCCCTGGTGTTTGGTGGTTCACCAGAATCAGTCCCCGTATCAAGAGTGAATGCCCCATACACCGTTCCGGTCGAACCCGGATCCATTCGTCCTAATGGCAGTGATATGGATGGAGTTCTGTCGTAGTTGGAGGGTGGGTTGAAATCTGCTTTAGTTGGTTCCTCAACAAATTTCCACGCGGTTTGGAGCTCGAACTTTCCCGATTCAATCAGATTGCCGGGGAAGGCTTCCCTGTCCATGACCTTTGAGAGAGTGCCAACCCGATTCGAAAGGAGTGTCCCCGTTATTCCGCCCGCAAGCGCAACCCCTCCTCCCACACCAACTCGACGGAGCACTGTCCGACGGGAAAGGGTGTCCTCAGAATCCATTGTCGGTTGAAAACCCCCGGTTACGAGCGACGATGATGCTTGATTGGTAGCGAGTCTTGATTGGACACATGTCCCCCATTGGTAGCAATGTTAACGAGTCACAGTACAATGGTTATTGATTGATTTGGGCGTTCACAAGAGGCTATTTCGGGAAAAGGCCCCAACCAAAATCACCGATTTAGAAGGCCTCTTCAGTTGCGTTCCATTTCTCAATCAGCGATTAAATTACACCCTCCGTTCCCGAATATCGTGACAATTCTTCACAATGACTCAATACCTACGTGCATACCTCACATGGTAGCGAGATGCATGATACAGGGAAGGACGTGTATGGAAGGGGGTTGGCTATATGGCAATTAGACAGCAACAGGGACCAACCATCAGCGAAACGGAGGCGTACAATATCCTTCGGAACGACCGACGCCGAGAGGTGATTCGCCATTTGCAATTGAACGTGGGTGCTGTTTCGCTAAACGATCTGGCAGAAAAGATCGCTGAGCGCGAATCGGGGACGTCGCCGCCGCCTCGAAACAAACGCCAGAGCGTCTATAATTCGCTCCACCAAACCCATTTGCCCAAATTAGACAAGCGAGAAATTATCGAGTACGATCAACGTGGGAAACGCGTCGAGTTGAATGACACGAGGAATATCCACCGATATATGAACGTCATGACCTCGTATGGAATTACGTGGGGGGAATACTACCGAACCATCGGACTCGTTGCATTATTGGTTCTGTTAGCCACGGAGCTTAATGCACCGGTGATTGGGTCGGTTGACATGCTTTTGTGGCTGAGTGTGTTTTTGCTCCTGATTGGTGCCTCGACACTCTACCAGGTCCATGACCATCTGTATCTCCTGTATCGGCGGATTCGGTTAGCGACCTAGAGATACTACGGTGGGTTCACCAGACTATGACAACAACCGATTCACAAACCTCGGAAACGTCCCAGTTCAATGACCAGGGTTCGATAGGCGCGGCCATTTTTGAATCTTTGAGACAGCCGGAGTATACCGGCGAGAACCGGTGTGGGCTATGCACCATACTCAATGTGATAATTGCGGCGACGATAGCAGGGTTGGTGGGGCTTCGTTCACCCTCAGGCGGGCTATTTTTCTTTCTCCTCTTTGCAACCACGATTTACTTCCGCGGATATTTGATCCCCTATACACCCGAATTGACAAAGCGGTATTTTCCAGACTGGATCCTCGCCTATTTCGACCACCACGAGGTCGGTACGCCTCAGCAGAGTACGAGTCCCGCTGTTGAATATGATCCAGAGATAGTGTTACGTGAGGCCGGGGCGATCGATCGGTGCGAGTCAGGCACCGATCTGTGTCTCACCACGGATTTTAAACGGGACCTATACACCACCATCACCCGACTCAAAACTGATGGGACCGAACGAAGTGCATTGGCCTCAGTGCTCGACGTCGATGCCGAAAACTTGGATTTCGTCGAGTACGGTGAGGCTTTCGCCGCGTTTTTCGATGACCAGAAAGCCGGGCAATGGGAGTCGAGGGCGGCGTTTCTCGCTGACGTCGCTGCCGCGGACGTGTTATCGGACCGGTATGATTCCTGGGCCGAACTCCCGCCGCCCGAGCGTGGGGGTGTGCTGGGAGCGCTGCGTGTCTTCCTCACGGAATGTCCGTCCTGTGGTGGGCCCGTCTCTTTCGGGCGAGAGACGGTAGAATCGTGCTGCCGAGAAGTCGAGGTCGTCGCCGTCACCTGTGAGAGTTGTGGCGCTAGAGTATTCGAGCAAAACGCGGGACTGCTAAATCTGTAAACCGAATCAGCGACAGGGTATCCAACTGGTTTTGCTTCGGTCAGGAGGTTACTCGGGTGGTGGGTCATCGTTGCCAAGTCGAAATTTGGAGCGATATTCGAGTGTGAACCATGCGGAGGCTCC
>Ga0207714_1000570_pt1 | contig 25193 bp, 22 predicted proteins | sample PonA232FremontCA_2_FD_187270 | JGI IMG/M metagenome (GOLD analysis project Ga0207714, IMG submission 187270) | Marine sediment microbial community from Fremont, CA, USA - Pond A23 Sediment 2 (SPAdes) | ecosystem: Environmental > Aquatic > Marine > Unclassified | place: USA: Fremont, California...
GGCTCGTCCTCTACCGGATCGAACAACATGTTCGCGGGCCGGTAGTCGTCGTGGACGAGTTTCGGTGCGCCGGTGCTCTCGATGTAGTCGAGCGAGCCGTCCAGAGCCTCTCTGGCCCGGTCCTGCAGATCGCTGAACGGTGTGTCGGCCAGCCGGTCGACGTGGTTGTGGGTCACGTCGGCGAAGTACTCCCCCCAGTCCCAGGAGAAATCGTCGACCACGAGCCGACCGTTCTCGAGTGCGAGGCGGCCGAAGCCTTCGAACTGGATACCGGAGTGCATGTCGCCGAGCGTCTTCCCCGCGTGGGCGATCACGTTCTCCCGTGTCTCCGGGTCCATCTCGCCGAGTGCTGCTGCGAGATTGCTCCCCCGGATCCGTTCGGTCACGAAGTAGGGATCGACGTCGAGATCCGGAGTCTCGTTGAACACCAGGATCCGCGGGACCGGCACGTTCGTCCGTTCGGCCACGAAATCGTGGAGGAACGGTTCGAGAGCGAAGTTCGGATCACCCGACTGGAACTTGACGACAACCTCGTACTGTTCGCCGCCGACCCGGAGTGTGACGAAGAACACCTCCCCCTGGTGACCTGCGGTCGGCCGCTCGTAGGAAAACGAGTCGTAATCCGGGCCGGATTCGTCGAGGACAGCTTCGAGGTCTCGCTCGGGAGTCGACACGGTACACCTTTCTGACTACCGGAAAAAAAAGGTATCTGTCCCGCTCTGGCGGCCTGAGGCGGACTCTGCCGGTCGCCGCTACGGTCGATCCTCGCCGGTAGCGTTTCATACTGGTGGCTATATGACGCTGAAGAATTAGCCACCCCCGGGTGGCGAATATGTCCACGAGTTTACAGCCACCAGTATCACCGAGGAGTCCCCCGTTCCCAGCTGTCGATCGCGGTCGCCAGCGGTGGCGAGTCGGCCGCAGTCTCGGTCAGCGAGCGACCGACGACGGTCCCCTCGACTGCGTCCCTGAGCGCACGTGCGCCGGCGTTCGTCCCGTCGGGGTGGCCGTGGATACCGCCGCCAGCCTGGATGGCGATGTTCGTGCCCAGCCGATCCAGCAGTTCGGGAACCAGTCCGGGGTGGAGTCCGCCGGACGCGACCGGTAACACGTCGTTGAGCCCCCCCAGGTCGCTCGATAACCACTCGTTGATGCCGACCGTGTCTTCGTTTTCGAGTTTGCCGAGATCCGCGGTGCCGGTGTGGATGTGATCGACGCCACAGAGCCGGGCGATCTGGGCGATCACCCGCATCGAGACGCCGTGGTCGGGGACACGGTCGAACGCCGCGTGCATCGCCCGGTGTGCGTGGATCGCGAGCCCGTGGCGGCCACAGCGCTCCCGAATCTGCTGGAGGGCGGCCCACCCCGTCGTGACGATATCGACCATGACGAACTCACAGCCGTGTTCGGCGGCCAGATCGACACGCTCCAGCATCTCCGCGCCGGGTGCGGTCACGTTCAGGAGGTAGCTTTTCGTCTCGCCGGTTTCTTCCTCTGCCTGATCCCGCTTCGCGAGGCTCGCTGTCAGCCGGTCCTCGAAGGGGTTGAACGACTGATCGGTGAGGTTCTCGTCGTCTTTCAACAGATCGACACCGCCGGTCCACGCCTCGTAACCGATCGCTGCGTGCTGTTCGGTCGAGAGGCCGACTTTCGGTTTCGGAACCGTGGCAAGCGGCGGCCGGTCCCCGGCATCGAGCAGTTCGTTTCTGACAGCGCTCCCGTACTGTGGCCCCGGGAACTCGCTGACGACCGGTTCGGGCCACTCGCAGTCCAGCAACCGGATCCGGTCGACCGCTTTCATCCCCATGATGTTGCCGGCGATACAGGAGAGGATCTGTGGCATACTGCTGGGCTCGAACAGTACATCTGGGTATGCCACGGTGACTCGTCCCCGCTCGCTGTCGATGTGGCAGGCAGTCGCGGAGAGATCCGTGACCGACCCCTCTACCTGCAGTTCGGCCCAGGTCCCGTTCGAACTCTCGCTTGCGACCCGGCTCGCGGCGGCCTCGTACCCCATGTCCGCGGCTGGTTCGATCGAGAACTCACAGACGAGGTCCGACGCAAGCGGTTCGTACGTCAGGTCGAGGAAGTCTTCGTACGTGATGCCCATACAATAGTAGTTGCGTGTACACTGTGTTAAATTCGTGTGCGGCACGAGGCCGCTGACGGTACCACAGGAGAGACCACCGATCCGGTCGCATTCGTACGACTGAAATACTGCCTGCCCGTACTAACTGTCGTGTCGAAACAGCTCGCACGCGTCGATACCCTCTTCCTGCACGAAGCCGGCGACGACTACCGTGTCGTCGTCAAGCGGGAAGGTGACCGGATCTTCACGGGCTTTCTGGAGCTCAAAGAGACAACGGCCGGTCCACGACCGGCGCGGCTCCGGATCGTCGACGGCTCCGAGGAGAGCCGCCGCAGTCCGGACGAGTTCGTCGAGTTGGCCCGGCGTGCGACGCGGATCCGCATCTCGGAGCAGACCTCACAACGCGGCCGCGAGGAACTCCGCGAGATGCTCGACGGCTACCAGCTGACCGCCAAGGTGGTCCGGACCTGCCGACTCTGTGCGAAAGCCGGCCACTACTCGCCGATCACCGCGGAGACGGCGATCCGGACCGAGAACGAACAGATCTGCCCTGACTGTGCCCGTGAGGAACTCGACCGACAACTTGCCTACCACGGCAACATCACCGGCACGGCACGCGAACGGCTCGACGCACTCCTGTTCGAGGTACAGGATCTGGAGCGGATCCTGAACCTCCTGAAAGGTGACCTTGACCCGGAACTGACGAAATTCGACGAGATAAGCCCCACAGTCGAGGAGGTCGACCCGGTCCCGGTGGACTCGCTGTCTCTCCATCCTGGAATCCAGTCGAAAGTCGAGGAGCGGTTCGAGACGCTGTTGCCGGTCCAGAGCCTCGCTGTCGAGAACGGTGCGACCGAGGGTAATGACCAGCTCGTCGTCAGCGCGACGGCGACGGGGAAGACGCTCATCGGCGAGATGGCGGGGCTGGACCGCGTGCTCAACAACGAGGGGAAGATGCTGTTTCTGGTTCCGCTCGTGGCACTAGCGAACCAGAAATACGAGGAGTTCCAGGACCGCTACGGCGATATCGCCGACATCACGCTGCGTGTCGGTGCCAGCCGGATCAACGACAGCGGCAAGCAGTTCGATCCGGGAGCCGACGTCATCGTCGGGACCTACGAGGGCGTCGACCACGCGCTCCGGACCGGCCGGAACCTCGGTGATATCGGGACGGTCGTCATCGACGAGGTCCACACACTCGGGGAGGGCGAGCGCGGCCACCGCCTCGACGGGCTGATTGCACGCCTCAAACACTACTGCCGGGAACAGGCAGGCGGGAGGACGCAGTGGATCTATCTCTCCGCGACTGTCGGCAACCCGGAGACGCTGGCCGCGGCGCTCGAAGCCACCCTCATCGAGTTCGAGGAGCGACCGGTCCCGATCGAACGCCACGTGACCTTCCTCGACGGCCGGGAGAAAGTCGACGTGGAGAACAAACTGGTCAAGCGGGCGTTCGACCAGAAATCCAGCAAGGGGTACCGCGGCCAGACGATCGTCTTCACGAACTCCCGGCGGCGCTGTCACGAGATCTCCCGGCAGCTGGAGTACGCCTCCGCACCCTACCACGCCGGCCTGGACAACAAACGCCGGAACCGCGTCGAATCTCGGTTCGCTGACCAGGAGCTGGCCGCCGTCGTGACGACAGCCGCGCTGGCCGCCGGCGTCGATTTCCCCGCCTCGCAGGTGATCTTCGACTCGCTGGCGATGGGGATCGAGTGGCTCTCTGTCCAGGAGTTTCACCAGATGCTCGGCCGTGCCGGCCGGCCCGACTACCACGATAAGGGGACGGTGTACCTGCTGGTCGAGCCCGACGGCGCGTACCACGGCAGCCAGGAGATGACCGAGGACGAGGTGTCGTTCAAACTGCTCAAAGGCGAGATGGAGCCCGTCCAGACGCGGTACGACGAAGCTGCGGCGGTCGAGGAGACGCTCGCGAACGTCACAGTCTCCGGAGCGAAAGCCAAACAGCTCAACGAGTCGATGGTCGGGGAGGTACCCACGAAACACGCGCTCGGCAAACTGCTCGAGTACGACTTCATCGACGGGCTGGAGCCGACACCACTGGGCCGGGCAGTGACCAGCCACTTCCTCTCGCCCGGCGACGCGTTCGCCTTGCTCGACGGGATCCGGACCGGCGAGAGCCCGTACGACCTCGTCGCGCGCATGGAACGGCGGGACCGCGAAGACTAGTCCGGGCGGAGTCACCAGGAGACGCGTTTCACGGATTGGAGGTGAGCACGAAGCGTGATAGCGAGTTTTTTGGAATGCATAAATTAAAATGGTAGTCATGCTAATGATTGATTATGTCCGTTGATCCGTTCGAACAGTGGATAGGGGGACAGATGGTTGAAGACGATATCGAGGGATTACTGGACTCTGTCGGCTGGGGGATACTGGCCCTGGCGAACGACGACGTCCCGTACAGTCTCCCGATCTCGTTCGGGTACGACGGTGAGGAGATCTACTTCGCGTTCATCAGATCCTCGCCGACGGATACGAAATTCGAGTACATCGAGGACGGGAAGCCGGCCCGCCTGCTGGTGACCGACGTCGACTCGCGGCTGGACTGGCAGAGCGTGTCGGTGGCCGGGACCGTATCGAGTGTGAAACGGGACAGCCCGGAGTGGCTGAAACTGCTCGACTCGCTCGACGACAACGCCTGGTTCTCCTCCGATTTCCGGTTTGCAACGATGAGCAAGGGGCTGCAGGGGTACCAGCTGGAGATCGACGAACTGCACGGGATCGAGTTCTGAGTGCCGGAGATCGAACGCGAATCCAGTCGGCCACCCGTCTACCAGGTGTGCGCTCGATACCCCTCTGACGGGTGCCGGTTCCGGCCACTTTCATCGTCTCCAGTAATTTTATTAATTAATGATGAGACAGGCAGACAAGATGAGCGAGAAAGATACGAAAGCCGAGTTGCACAACCGGTCGCTCGGGCAGGACATCCGGGAGTTCGGGGATCTGCTTGGGGAAGTAATCAGACGGTACCGGTCGGACGAAGCGTTCGAAGTCGTCGAGTCGTTGCGGCAGTCGGCGATCAGCTACCGCGAGGGAGATGACGACGCCCGCGGCGCGATGCGGGACCGGATCCAGGGGCTCGATCCCGGGGACAAACAGACGGTCGCCCGCGCGTTCACGACCTACTTCGAACTCACGAACCTCTCGGAGGAACGGGACCGGGTGCGGACCATCCGCGCAGGCTCCCAGGACGGGACGTTACAGGGGACGCTGGAGGAAGCCATCGAAGAGGTATCCGAGATGGAGCCCGACGTGGCCCAGCAGATTCTCGACGACGTGCTCGTCCAGCCGACGTTCACGGCACACCCGACCGAGGCTCGGCGGATGGTGATCAAGTCGAAACTCCGATCGCTCGCCAGGGAACTGGAAACCCTCGACGAGCAGACGCTCACCGACAAGGAACGCGACCAGATAAAACGCGACATCCGGGCGGAGGTGATCGGCCTCTGGAAGACCCCACAGATCCGCGAGCGACGGCCGGAACCGGAAGACGAGGCCAGTAACATCCGGTGGTATCTCGCGAACAGCATCTTCGAGATCGTTCCGGAGGTGTACGACGAACTCGAAACCGCCGCCGAAACCGGGCTCGAGACCGACATCGACGTCCCACAGGTGTTCGAGTTCCGTTCGTGGGCTGGCAGTGACCGCGACGGCAACCCCTACGTGACGCCGGACGTGACGGATACCACGCTGGCACAGCAGCGGTCGGTCGTCATCGAGCGGTACATCGAGATCCTCGACGAGCTATCGGGCGCGCTCAGCGAGGACGGTGATCGTATCACCGTCGACGAGGACCTGTTCGGATCCGTTCCCGAGGAACTCGAGGAGATCCGCGACTCGGCTGCCGACCGCTACCCGAACGAGCCCTACCGCCAGATGATCGTGCTCATGCGCGAGCGCCTGGACCGGGTGGAGGATATCCGTCCCGGCGGCTACGACTCCGCCGACGAGTTCCACGACGACCTGGCGGCGCTGGCCACGAACCTCCGCGCGAACGACTGTCACGAGGTCGCGGAAAGCTACGTCGAGAAGGCGATGCGACAGGTCCAGACCTTCGGGTTCACGCTGGCGAGTCTCGACCTCCGCGACCACCAGCAGAACCACACCTCGACGCTCGAGGAGGTCCTCGCCCGCGAGGGCATCGAGTACGGGGAGATGAGCGAATCCGAGCGGGTCGAGTTTCTCACCGAGGCGATCCTCCAGGACGAGCCCCTGATCGACCTCGCCGACCGGGAGGGGCTCTCCGATCTCGCGGCGCGGGTGCTCGAACGGTTCGAGGAGTTCGCCAACTGGCAACAGGAGTACGGCCAGGACGCGATCGACACCTACTGCATCTCGATGGCCGAAGAGCCAAGCCACGTGCTGGAAGTACTTTTCCTCTCCGACCAGGCTGGCGTCGTCGACCTGCCGGAGCACTGTGGGGTCGACATCGTCCCCCTGCTGGAAACCGAGCGGGCGCTGTCGGGCGCCCGTCGCATCATGGGGACGCTGTTCGAAAACGAGGCCTACGGACAGGCGCTCGCACAGCGGGACAACAGCCAGGAGATCCTGCTGGGCTACTCCGACTCGAACAAGGAGAACGGCTTCCTGGCCGCCAGCTGGTCGCTGTACAAGAACCAGCGACGCCTGGCCCGGATCGTCGACGACTACGACGTCGACCTCCGGCTGTTCCACGGCCGCGGTGACTCCATCTCGCGCGGCTGGGGGCCGCTGGACGAGGCGCTGCGGGCCCTTCCCAACAGTACGATAACCGGCGAGGTGAAGTTCACTGTCCAGGGGGAGGCCATCGCGGAGAACTACCGGAACCAGCGCATCGGCGAGCGGGAACTCGAACAGATGCTGAACGCACAGGTCTCGGCGCGCAAGGAAGCGATCGAGCAGCCGGTAGAGGAGACCCCCGACGGGTGGCTGGAGGCGATGGATACGATGTCTGACGCGGCCCGGGAGGCGTACATCTCCCTGCTGAACTCGGAGGGGTTCGTCGACTACTTCCGGCAGGCGACACCGATCGAGGTGATCGAGGATCTCAACCTCGGCTCGCGGCCCGCCTCGCGGTCGGAAGACCACTCGGTGGAGGATCTCCGGTCGATCCCGTGGGTGTTCTCCTGGACCCAGTCCCGGTGCATCCTGCCGGGGTGGTACTCGGTTGCGACCGGCATCGACGCCTACCTCGACGAGGGTGGCGACATCGAGACACTCGAAGAGATGTACCAGCAGTGGCCGTTCTTCCGGACGACGATCGACAACGCCGCGATGGCGCTCGGCCGGACGGACTGGGACGTTGCACGGACCTACGCCCAGCTCGCCGAGCCGGAACTCCGTGACGAGTTTTTCCCGCATCTCGAAAACGAGTACAAGCGGGCCGTCGATCTCGTGACCACGGTCGCCGACCGGGAACACCCCGTCGAGCAGGAGTGGCTGCGCGAGAGCCTCGACCGGCGCAGCCCTTACGGCGATCCGCTCCACGTGCTCCAGACACAGCTGCTGGCGAAAGACGACCGAACACCCGAAGAAGAGCGGACGCTCCGGCTCACTGTCAAGGGAATCGCCGCCGGGATCAAAAACACCGGCTAACCCCCGGATCGGTGCGGCTCGCCCGTTACCGCCGAACCGGGATCTCGTTTCACCCCTCCGTCTGATCGGGCGGCTCCAGATCCCGCCCGAACTCCTCGACCGTGTCGACTTCCTCCGGGAGTTCGTACTCTATCCGGCGGTCCTCGCGGTTGACCTCCAGTGAGCCGGGTTCCTCGGCGACCGACTGCCAGCCAGGTTTGACCCGGACACTCTCGGCGGGGATCCCGACCGCGACGTGGTGAGCCGGAACGTCCCCCCTGACGACCGCCCTGGTTCCCACCATGGCGTTGCGCCCGATCCGGCAGCCCGCCGCGACCGCCGCCTCCGAACCGAGTCGGACGTCGTCTTCGACGACCGTCCGGTAGATCGAGACGTCGTCCTGTTCCACGATGTCGTGTCGGTGGCTGTGGAGCGCGGCGCCGTCGGCGATGGAGACCCCACTCCCGATCGCCAGCTTGCCTCTGTCGTCCAGCACCGCCTCCTCGTGGACGACAGTCCGGTCACCGATCTCGATGTTGTGCCCGTAGGGGAACGTGATCCCGCCGAAGAGCCTGAGATCGTCCCCCGCCTCCGCGAACAGGTGATCAGCGAGCATCTGACGAAAGGGAAAGGCCAACGCGAGGTTGTCCGAGAGGACCGACGCGTCGAACCCGTGCCAGAGCCATCCGAGCGCTTTCGACTCGCGGAACGTCTCCTCGTCTTTTTCGGCCCACTCGTCAGCCTGTGTGAGCGCGTTTCGTGGGTGGTAGGCGTCGAGGCGGAGTTGCTCGGGTTGTGTCACGGACTCCCCCGCACGCCACCGGTCGTACAGGTCGCCGTCCCCGTGGAGCCTGGCGAGAATCTCCTGTACCACCTTCGACGTCTCCCTCGACGAACAGAGCCGCTCTTCCACCGACGAGACGTACTGATCGATGCGGTCCGCCACCGGTGGTGGCACCGAAGCCGGTCGCTTCACCATGGTGGCCACATTACACCGAACGCTAATAATTATTTATTAAGCTGTCACGTGGGATATGGGCTCGCTGCGTACAGTAAGAACCATTATATTATGCGTTAGATATAAGTACGTACCAACTCCCTCTGTGGAATAAGGCCGAAAAGCCAGGTACACCCGCCACAGCCAGGGGAGATCATGAAACTCTGTGTTCCATTCAATTTCACCGAAGGTACAGACTCGCTCCGGTACGCCTTCCGGGCCTACCGTGACACCGACAACGTCGAGATACACGCGGTACATTTCACCGATACCCCCCACGATACCGTCGAGAAAGTCATCAAGAAGGAGTTACTCGAGTTGCTCGAGGAGGAGAACGGGAACGACGAGACGGAATCACTGACCCGCGACCGGGTGCAAATCGAGATCGAAGTCGTGGACGAGACGGACAGGGAGAGCATTTCTGAGGCGATCGAGGAGTACACACGCGAACACGGGATCGACCAGATCATCATGTCCGAGGAGGAGCGTTCGGTCTTTCAAAAACTCCTCGAGAAAAGCAGCACCAAACGGGTGATCGAAAGCGACGTCGCCCCAGTGACGGTCGTCGACTGACCAAACTCAAAGCTTCTTTTCCATCTCCACGTGTGGAATGCCGGCCTCCTCGAACTGCTCGCTTGTGACCTCGTAACCCAGCCGCTCGTAGAAGTCGACGACACGTGTCTGGGCGTGTAACGTCGCCCGCGGACAGCCGTGGGCCCGTGCCTCGGATTCGACCAGTTCCATGAGCCTGCGCCCGAGGCCGCGCCCCCGGTACGCCGACCTGACAGCGACCCGTTCCGGTTTCGCGAGCGCCCCGTCGGGCATCCGCAGCCGGGCGGTACCGACCGGACTGGTGCCATCGAGGAGAACGAAGTGGGTCGCGTCTTCGTCTTTCCCGTCCATCTCGAGTGACTCCGGTACGTCCTGCTCCTCGATGAACACGGCACGTCGCACTGCGTAGGCATCGGACAGTGTTCCGTCGCCGGGGATACGCTGAACCTCCATCGACCGGCTGTTGGAGCCACTGCCCACTGATACTGTTTGTTGCGGTAATTTTCGTGACCCCGTCAGGAATACCGGTGTGTCACGCCGTGTAACCGATCTCTCGTCGCACTATCGCGTCAACGGCCGGCGGCCGTTTGCCTGGGAGATCTCTTTTCGGCTGTCGACGGCTTCGCCGTCTGCTTGGGAGAGCGTTGCTCTCCCGCTGGGAAAGACTCACAACAAACAGTGTGAGTGTTACAACAGCGTGGCACAACAGTACGATGGAAATTCAGATCATCTCGACGGCCTCGTCGACGGGGAGATCACCCCGCGACACCGCGTTGAGAATCCGACGGAGGTCTTTGTCCTCCTCGGAGCGGTCGTCGGTCTCCGTGCCGATACTGTCGAGGGTGACCTTCTCCGAGTGGCCTGTCAGTTCCGCGAAGTCGGTGCCCTCGGCGAGCGCCGTCTCTTTTTTGACGCGGTAGTTGCCCCCGTCGGTCTGGTAGAGGTCGTCCGGGTGGAAGAAATACCAGTCCTCGCGGTCGAACCGGACGCCGATCCTGGGTTTCGCGCCGAAGTTCCGCGAGAAGTAGACGAGCGCGTACACCTCTTCGCCGTCGAGATAGATTGGGTCGCCGGCGGAGGATTTCGCCTCGATGGCGTAGAACCGGTCGCTGTTGCCGGCCAGCACGTCCGGCAGCTCCCGCTCGGTCGCACTCCCGCTGGCTGGCGCACGCATCACCGCAAACCCCGCCTCGTCGAGTCTGTTGACCAGTTCCCGCTCCCGGCGGTCCCCTTTCGCGTTCGACATCACCGGAACTGGCCGGCCGAGGAACTTAAATTCGCCCCTCCGCCGGTGGCTACTGTTCATCCGACCCGCGCCCGCGAGCGAGCAGATACGAGAGCGTGCCGGCGCCCGCGAGTGCGGCCCCCGCGCCGAATCCAGCCCCGCCGTCGTCAGCGGCTGCGTCAGTCGAATTCGCCGCGTTCCCCGCCGGGTCGTTGGCTGTCCCCGGTGGCTGTTCGAGCGACGGCGGTTCGTGCTGTCTGCCGGCGATGTCGGGGAAGACGTACAGCGCTTCCCGCGTGGTGTTCGGAACACTGTTCGCGATGAACGAGGCGTCGAGACTCGACGCCACGAACACGTCACCGGCCGAGCGGGCGGTCCAGAAACTCGCCTCGCGCGGTTTCCGCCACCAGGCAGCCACAGTCGGGTTCCCGGGATCGCTGATGTCGTGGATTTTTACGCCGCCGAAGTACCACGACGTGTACAGCCGGTCGCCGGCGATATCGAGGTTGTGTGCCGTCGTAAACCACCCGCTGCGCCGCTGGGAGTACGACGGCGGTGGCTCGATGTGTGCCAGGTGGCTCGGATCGGTCTTCTCGGAGACGTCGTAGATGTCAACACCGCCGGCGCCGCCGATGGGTCCGTCAGTTCCCTCCACAGTCCAGGCCTCCTTGCCGACGGCGAGGATCGTGCCATCGTCGTTGACCTGTGCGTAGTGGGCGTTCCCCGGCGTCGTGGCTGTTTCGATGACGGGTGAGCGTTCGGCGAACTCCCGCAGTTGGGCGAGATCGAAGTCGCCGACCCGTGAGAGTACCGACGGATCGGCCGGCTCACTGACGTCGACGATCCACGTCCCGGCGTCCCAGTAGGGGAGATAGGCGACACCGTCCTGGACCGAGACGTCGTGGAGGGGCTGCATCAGCCCGGGGATAGCCTCGTTTGCGCTGTCGGCATCGGCGAGTGACCACCGTCCGATCTCCTCGGGCGTGTCCGCTGTGACGTCCACCATCACGAGCGCGCGGTCGGCTGCCGCGCTCCCGGTGAGATAGACCGTGTCGTCCTCGAAATAGCAGTTGTGGATCGCGTACTCCGTCGGGTAGAAGGCGACTTGCTCGGGCTGTGTCGGATCGGAGATATCGAACAGCGCGAAGCCAGAAACGGCGGCGGGTTCGTTCGCCGGGCCGGCGACGACGAGCCGGTCCCCCGAGGGCCGGAGATCCCAGATCCCCCCGAGTAGCTCATCCGCGTCGGTCTCGATCCGGCGGCGCTCGCTGATCACCGTGGGGTCGCCAGGATCGGCGATGTCGACTGCAGCGAAGCCGTCACCGGTCGCGACGTATGCGACGTCGCCGTCGTGGTGGACCACGGCCTCCTTGGCACCGGGGACGTCGACGGAACCGGAGGGCTCGAACTCCGCGTGTGTCACCCGGCCCCCGGTTGCGACTGTGTCGCCAGTCAACAGGGACGCGCCTGTGAGGCCCGTTGCGGCTGCGAGAAATCGTCGGCGTTGCATGAACCCTGGTTAGTGCCGAAGGGAAATAAGCATCTGTTTGTCGTTTCCAGGCCTGATACTGGGCTGCTGTTCCGGATTCCCTCACAGTATTCAAAGTCCGCGGGGAACGAACAGTGGAGAAGCAAGCGTTTATTCCGTCTGACCCGGTACCGACCCCTATGCGTACCCTGAATTGTCCGGGAACTCGGAGACGGCTCGCGCTGCTCGCGGTGGTCGCACTCGCCGTGACCGCTGGCTGTCTCGGGGGCGGTGGTGACGGTGACGACGGGACGACTGGTATCGACGGCCAAGACGACGGTGTCGAGGACCCGGCCGGCGGCGAGAACGGAACCGACGGGGATGAGACGGACGGGACGGACGTCCCCGATCCAGGGAATCTGGCGGCCGAAGACGTCCCGCGGTTGGGTGATATAGAGCCGGTCGAGTCGGATATCTCCAGTGAGGAACTGCTCACAGCCAGTCTGAACGAACTCGAGTCTGTCCAGGAGTACAAGTACAGAGTGGTCAGCCTCCAGCGCCAGGGGAACGACAGTCGACTCCGGGAGACGATCCGGCAGGTGAAAATCGACAAGAGGAGTGGGAACGCTGACAGCTACCTATCGGTCGGCGGGAGAGACCAGCGGGAGTACCTGGTGGATGGGTTCGCGTACGCGCGCGACGAGTCATATGTGGAACAGTTCGGCTCGGAGTGGCTCAAACAGGACGTCTCGGAGAATACCGAGCAGTTGCTCGACGAGTACGACCTGGCCGGGGAGATCATCGTTCGTTTCCGGAACGCCGAGGCCACTATCGAAGGAGAGGGAACGTACCAGGACGAGACGGTGTACGTGGTCACCGCGGACGTCGACGAAGCCGCCATCGAGGAGTACTACGGGCAGAGTGACAACGACGCCTTCGAGTTCACGAACATCGAGTTCACTGCCTGGATCTCGGCCGAGTCGGAGCGGCCGCTGCGGATCGAACAGGTGTCGGAGTCAACCGGAGAGAACGGAACCGCGTACACTGTCGAAGAGGTGACGACCTTCAACTACTCGCCTGTCGAGGTTACGCTGCCGGATGCAGCGGTCGACGCCCCCTCGATCGACGAACTACGCGAAGAAAGCGACAGTTAGCTGATCAGGTGCCGTGCTGCCAGCTGTTCATGTACTCATCCTGTTCGTCACTTAGATCGTCGATGTCGACACCTTCGGCGTCGAGTTTTATTTCCGCGACCTCCCTGTCGAGTCCGTCCGGCACCTCGTGAACACCGGGTTCGTACGCGCCGCCGCGTTCGACGAGTTCCCGGGCGGCCACAGCCTGGATACCGAAACTCTGGTCCATCACCTCGACCGGGTGGCCGAGTGAGACGGGCGTCGCGAGGTTGACCAGTCGGCCCTCGGCGAGGACGTGTAGCCGCCGGCCGTCCGCCATCTCGTAGGCCTGCATCCCCTCGCGGGCCTCGTAGCTGTCGACCGCCTTCGATTCGAGGGCATCGAGGTCGATCTCGACGTCGAAGTGGCCCGCGTTCGCGAGGACGACCCCGTCGCTCATCCGGTCGAAGTGTTCGTCGACGATCACGTCCCGGTTGCCGGTCGTCGTGATGAACACGTCACCCTCGGCGGCGGCCTCGGCCATCGGTCTGACGTCGTATCCTTCCATGTGGGCCTCCAGCGCCCGCCGTGGCTCCACTTCCGTGACGATGACGTCCGCGTTCTGGCCGTCCGCCTTCCGTGCGACCCCCTTCCCGCAGTAGCCGAAGCCAGCGACGACGACGGTTTTCCCGGCCCAGGCCAGGTTCGTCGTCATCGCGATCGAGGCCAGCGACGACTCCCCGGTTCCGTGGACGTTGTCGAACAGCCGTTTCATCGGCGTGTCGTTGACGGCGAACATCGGGTAGTCGAGTTCGCCGTCCTCGGCCATCGCGCGGAGTCTGTGCACGCCGGTCGTCGTCTCCTCGCAGCCGCCGATGATCGTGTCGATGAGTTCCGGATACTCCTCGTGGATGGCGAAGACGAGGTCGCCGCCGTCGTCGACGGTGATCGTCGGCTCGTGTCCGATCACGGCCTCCATCGCCTCGTAGTACTCGTCCCCATCGACGCCCCGTCTTGCGTACGAGGTGACGCCGTCGACGGCGTCGAGTGCGACACTGACGTCGTCGTGTGTCGAGAGCGGGTTACAGCCGGTGATCGCCACCTCCGCACCGCCGGCAGCGAGTGTCTCCGCCAGGATGGCTGTCTTCGCCTCGACGTGCATCGCCATACCGATCACCTCGCCGTCGAAGGGACGGGACTGTTCGAACTCCTCGCGCAGCGACGCCAGGATGGGCATGTGCTGGCGTGCCCACTCCATCTTTCGCTGTCCGTCTTCGAGCAGCGTCTCCGCCGACACCTGCTCACTGATGGGTGCTGTCATGCCCAAAAGAAAGGCCAGTGCGGGGAAAACAGTACCGAACCGTTCCGCCTGCGGGTGGCCGCGCCAGCCGAGAGCCGTTTCGGGCCGAGAGACCCGGGCTCGACACTTATACGATAGGCCAGCGAAGTAATAACACGATGACAGCTACGTCAGATCACTCGCTCGGTAGCGTTTCGACCCGGACCACGCTCGGGATCGGTGGGCTGTCTGTGGGCGCGGCGCTGGCTGTGACTGCGTTCGTCTGGCCGGAACTCCCCGCGGAGATGATCGTCAACTGGGATGCGGACGGCTCGGCCAACGGCACTGCGTCACGGACTGTCGGTGCCCTCCTGCTTCCGGCGCTGGCAGCGGTGTTGCTCATCGTCATGGAGTTGCTCCCGCGGATCGATCCCCTGGGGAAGAACTTCGAGAGTTTCCGGGGGTACTACAACGGGTTCGTGTTGCTGATGACCGCCTTCCTGGTGGGCGTCCACGGCGCGGTACTCGCGGTCAACCTCGGCTACGAGTTCGCGCTCACGACCGTCATCCTCGGATTCGTCGGTGTGGTCCTGATCTACACCGCCCTGCTGTTGCGCGTCGCGGAGCCGAACTGGTTCGTCGGTGTCCGCACTCCGTGGACACTCTCGAGTGAGACTGTCTGGCGGCAGACCCACTCGGTGACGGCGGTGCTCATGGGGCTGGTGGGGGTCGCAACCGTCGCGCTCTCGGTGGCCGATCTGTTCGTCGGTACCAGTGAGCTACAGTTACTCGTCCTGACCGGTGGCTCCGCCCTGGTCGCCGCCTTCGCCTTCGTCTACTCGTACTACCTGTACGCGAAACTCGACAGCCCCGACGATCAGCCAAGCACCCGGTGAAAAGAGTCGAACGCGAACGTCAGCTAGTCGTTACGGACCTGCGCTGCCTGGTGGACCACCGTTACCGGGTCCTGCGTTCTCTGGTGGGCCTGCGTCGTCCGGCGGTCCGCCGGCGCCGTCGTCCTCTTCGTCTTCGCTCTCTTCCTCTTCTTCCTCGTCTTCTTCGCTCTCTTCCTCTTCTTCCTCGTCAGTGTCGTCGTCTGAGTCGTCAGGGCCGGCGTCTTCAGGGGGACCACGTTCGCGATCGTCGTCGGGGCCAGCGTCTTCAGGCGGGCCGCGCTCCTGATCGTCGTCCGGACCGGCATCCTCGGGCGGGCCACGCTCCCTGTCGTCAGGGCCGGCATCTGCAGGTGGGCCGCGTTCACGGTCGGAGTCCGCTTCTTCCGAATCCGTGTCGTCGTCCGTCTGTTCGTCTTCCTCTTCACTCTCGTCAGTCTCCTCGTCTCCGTCCTCGTCAGTCTCCTCGTCTCCAACGTCAGCCGGCGGCCCTGCGCGCTCGGGTGGGCCGGTCCGGTTCTCCGGCGGCCCCGCGTTATCGGGGATCATATCCGACGCCGGATTGTTCTCCAGGACGAAATTCGAGACCAGCAGTCCCATCGGCCCGTCGGTCTCGTTGTCGTTGAGACTGTCGACGAACGAGGAGACGGCCTGTCCGAACGGCCCCTCGAACTCGTCGTCCTCGTCGTCCGCTTCGACGGCAATCAGTGTCGCCTCGGTCGTCGCGGTCTGGTTGTCGGCCGTTGCGGAGACGTCGATGCTGACGTTCGCTTCGGGCGCGGGCAACCCGACAGTGCCGTTCTCGTCGGTCAGGTACTCACCCACGCCGTCGTAGGTGGCGTTCTCGTCGACCGTCTCGACGCCGACCGTGCTGTTCTCGACTGCTGTGCCGTTGTCTGTGACCGTTACCGTTGCAGTGCCGTCGTCGGCCTGTGTGACGTCGACGGAGAGCCCGTCGCCGTCGGACTGCGCGAGAGCCGGGTTCATACCCACGACCAGTCCCGCGCCGAGTACCGACAGTGCCACTGCGAGTAGGACAGTTTGCCGTTTCATTCTACTCCGACCTACCCGGTGATCACTACTAAACCCCCGACGCCGTTCAGGTCGTTTATTACAATTTTGGTACTTGATATCGCCGCGTCAGAATAGTTTATCGAGTTTAATCTCTGTTTTTAGAGTTTAATACACCACTCTGATACAGATTATATGCGTAATATTACACATCGAACGCGGAAGCCGGTCGGCCAGGGCAGCGCGGATCGGAGATCAGTTCGCCCGTTCGAAAAGCTCCGTCGCCCGTGCAGTGGCCTCGTCGATCACGTCGTCGAGATCCAGTGTCTGCAGTTCTCGCTTCCGCATCAACACCGTCCCGTCACAGACGGTGTGGCGGACATCGCTCCCGCGAACCGCGTACACGAGGTGGCTGACGAGGTCGTGTTGTGGTGTCAGGTGTGGGGCGTCGAGGTCGACGACGGCCAGATCCGCGTTCGCCCCGGCCTCGATGCGGCCGCTGTCGAAGCCGATCGCCGCGGCGCTGCCGGCCGTCGCCATCTCGACGACCGCCGGCGCCGGGACGGCGGCCGCGTCGTCGGCCGCGAGTTTCCCGATCATCGCGGCGTCACGCATCTCGTCGAACATGTCCAGGTCGTTGTTCGACGCCGCACCGTCCGTTCCCAGTCCGACCGGCACGCCGGCGTCGAGCAGATCCTGGACCGGTGCCATCCCGCTCGCGAGTTTCATGTTCGATGCCGGGCAGTGTACGACTGCCGTCCCCCGGTCGGCGAGCAACGCACGCTCCCGTTCGTCGACGTGGACGCCGTGTGCGATAAAGGAGTCCGCCGCCAGCAAATCGAGTTCGTCGGCGTACTCGAGAGGACGCTGGTCGTACGCCTCGAGGAGTGGGTCGACCTCGTCGGTCGTTTCGTTGGCGTGGAAGTGGATCGGGATCCCGGCCTCCCGGGCGCGGGGGACGTACTCACGGTAGAAGGCCTCGTCGACCGTCGTGAGACTGTGCGGCGTGAACATCGTCCGGACACGTCCGTCGGCCCGTCCGTCGTGTTCGCGGGCGAACTCCAGGCAGCGTTCGAACTCTTCGTGTGCGGCCGCCTCGTCCTTGCCGACCGTGATACTGCCGTGGCCGAGTCGTGCCCGGACGCCGGCTTCCTCGACGATGTCGGCAACCTCTGGCATGAAGAAGTACATATCCGCGAAGGCGGTGGTGCCCGACCGGATCATCTCGGCGATGCCAAGGGCTGCGCCGGCACGGACGTCGCCGGCCTGGAGCTGTGCCTCGACCGGCCAGATGTCCTCCTGGAGCCACGCGTCGAGGGGTTTGTCGTCCGCGTTGCCGCGGAAGAGTGTCATCGCGACGTGGGTGTGTGCGTTCACCAATCCCGGTATCACGAGCCCGTCAGTGGCGTCGAGTTCCCGTTCGCCGTCGACGTCGCCGGGGTCGTCGACCCGGAGGATCGTTCCCGCCGCTGTATCGACGAGAACGTCCGCGCGTTCGACTGTCAGATCCGGCCGGAGGACGCGGCCGCCAGTTACTGCGAGTGTGCTCATACAGGGTGTGGCTCATCCACGGGCTTAATTCTGTATCGTCATCACTGGTTTGTCGGCCGGGAAACCACTCACTGCTCTCCATCCGGACCCGACAGACGGCGGGGGAGCACCTGCCCCCAGACGTGTTTCTCCAGCAGTCGGACCCGCATCGGCTCCTCGACCTCCAGACAGCAGGAGAGGCGTGGGTAGCCAAAGCGGACGGCCGCGGCGTCGTGCCAGTGGGTCGGCTCCGGGGCGGGATCGACCTCGACGGTGCAGGTAGCACAGAGCCCGCGCCCGCCGCAGTTGGCGTGTTTCGACACCGTTCCGTACACCTGAAACCCCGCCTCCAGCAGGGCGTCCCGGAGGATCCGCCCCCGTTCGATCTCGATGGTACTCTCGTCGGTCCCCTCGATCACTGTTACCGGTACCGTCTCGGCCATACAGGAACGAGGGGCTGTACACACCTCACCTTTCGCCCCCGGATCGATCAGAGGCCGGCGGCGCACACCAACTGGAGCAGGAGGAACGCACTCCCTTCCTCGAGTTCGGGGCCGAGCAGGATCAGCGTGAGGAGAATCGAGTTGTGGATCCCGTGCAACAGTGCGGGGACGACCAGATTGCCAGTGTACTCGTAGACGTAGCCGAAGATCGTCGCGGGGAAAAAGAGGATCGTGACCGTGACAAGCATACCGACCAGGTCACCTGCCAGGGCGACCACGTGGACGGAGGCGAAGATCGCCGACGCGATCGCGATCGCCGGCAGGACGTCGAAGTTCTCGCGGAGCCGGTTCTGGACCACACCACGGTACAGCAACTCCTCGAACGGGCCCACGACGAGCAACATCATCACGATCATGCCGGGGATGATCTCGGGGTTCTCGATGGCCTGCTGTGCGCCCTGGTTCTCCGCGGGGTCGGGGAGAAAGAGCGTGGCGGCGATCGAGATCGCAATCAACGCGACGACGATACCGACGTAGCCGGCGATCACGACGCCGAGTTCACGGAGTGTCGGAACCCGGACGCCGAGATAGGACCGTACCTGTTCCCACTCGTACCCCCGCTGTCGGAGGTATACCAGTGCGACACCCCCGAAACCGAATATCTGTGCCATCGACGTGCCGAGCACCAGCGTCAGATTCTGTGGCACCTCGAACAGGCCGAGCACGACCCCCGCCAGCAGTGTTCCGACGAGGAGAAAGACCGGCCCGAGAATACCGAGTCCGACCGCGACGCCGGCGGTCCTGAGCTGTGATTCCTGTCCGGTCAGCGATCCCGGCAAGCCGGGCGAACTGTCGGCCGCGGCTTTGCCACCGCTCTCCTGGTCCTCCGGGGGCCACTCGGTGCCCTGTTCCCAGCCACCGTTACCCATCCCGGAGTCGGGTCGGTCGTCGACCCGTCCGTCCGGATGCTCTCCCTGGTCGACGTGGCCGGGACTCTCACTGCGCTCCTCGTCGACGTGGCGAGGCCCAGAACTCCCGGAGCGGTCGGCAGGCGTGCCACAGGAGGGGCAGTACCGGTCCGCTGGCTCCAGCCGTTCGCCGCAGGACTGACAGCGGTGCTCGTCGGGACCGTCGGGCGGTTCCATTGCTCTACAGTAGGGTGTGGCGAAAAAAGAGCCTTTGTATCTCTCACCGGGCGCTGTCGAAACACAGTTGACCGAGGCCCGGCAATCGGGGGTATGCGTATTGCTGTGCCCAACAAGGGCCGCCTGCACGAGCCGACGCTCGACCTGCTCGAACGGGCCGGGCTCCACCTCGTCGACGGCGCAGACCGGAAACTGTACGCCGACACCGTCGATCCCGACGTGACCGTCCTCTTCGCACGGAGCGGCGACATCCCGGAGTACGTCGCCGACGGCGCTGCCGACCTCGGGATCACCGGCTACGACCAAGAGCGGGAGTCCCGGACGGGGCTCGTCGAGTTGCTGGATCTGGAGTACGGCAACTGTCGGATCGTACTCGCCGTCCCCGAGGAAAGCGGTGTCTCGACGGTCGAAGATCTCGAAGGAGGAACGATCGCGACGGAGTTCCCCGCGATCACCGCCGACTACTTCGACGAACAGGCTGTCGACGTCGACATCACGGAGGTGTCGGGCGCGACCGAACTGACCCCGCACGTCGATATGGCCGACGGGATCGTCGACATCACGTCCACCGGGACGACGCTGCGGATGAACCGTCTCGAAGCCATCGCGGAGATCCTCGACTCGTCGGTCCGGTTGTTCGCCCGCGAGGAAGTCACCGACGATCCGAAAGTCGAGCAGGTGACGACGGCACTGGGCTCCGTCCTCGACGCGGCAGACAAGCGCTACCTCATGCTCAACGCCCCCGAAACCGAACTGGAGACGATCAAGGAGGTCCTGCCCGGCATGGGCGGCCCGACAGTGATGGATATCGCCGGCACCGACCAGGTCGCCGTCCACGCCGTCGTCGCCGAGGACCGGGTGTTCGAGACGATTACAGAGCTGCAATCGGTCGGGGCGAGTGACATCCTCGTCACCGAAATCGAGCGCCTCGTCGAGTGAGATGACCGACGAACAAGCGGGCGGACAGTCGGAGCCACTGTCGACGACACACCGGATCTACGCCGGGGATGCGCGGGAACTCGGGGAGGTCGGGAAACACAGCGTCGATCTGGTCGTCACCTCGCCACCGTACCCGATGATCGAGATGTGGGACGAGCTGTTCACGGAGCTGTCGCCCGCGGTCGGGGAGCATCTGGCGGCCAACGACGGCGCGGCGGCGTTCGACGCGATGCACGGCGTCCTGGAGGCTGTCTGGGACGAACTCGCCCGGGTGGTGTCCCCCGGTGGGATCGTCTGTATCAACGTCGGTGACGCGACCCGGACCGTCGGCGGGCAGTTCCGCGTCTACCCGAACCACGCCCGTATTACCGAGGCGTTCGAAGGGCGCGGCTTCGACCCGCTGCCGGATATCCTCTGGCACAAACCGGCAAACAGCGCCGCGAAGTTCATGGGGTCGGGTATGCTGCCGCCCAGTGCGTACGTCACACTCGAACACGAGTACATTCTCGTCTTCCGCAAGGAACCCCGCCGGGAGTTCGAACCCGGCGCGGACCGTCGTTACGAGGCGGCCTACTTCTGGGAAGAGCGGAACCGCTGGTTCACCGACCTCTGGACCGACATCCGCGGCCGCCTGCAGGATCTCCCGGACGACGAACTCCGGGACCGGGCCGCCGCCTTCCCCTTCGAGATCCCCTACCGGCTCTGTTCGATGTACTCGGTGTACGGCGATACCGTGCTCGACCCGTTCTGGGGGACCGGGACGACGACACTCGCCGCGATGGCCGCGGGTCGCAACTCGATCGGCTACGAACGGGAGCGGTCCTTCCTGGACCACTTCGAGGAGCAGGTCCCCGACATTCCGGAGATATCACGGTCCGTCACCGAACGACGGATCGACAACCACCGGCAGTTCATCGACGAGCAAACCGAGGAGGGCACCACGCCGGATTACGAGGCCGAACACTACGAGTTCCCCGTGATGACGAGTCAGGAACAGCGGATCCGCCTGTACGTCGTCGACAGTGTCAGCGACCGGCAGGACGGGTACGAACTCACATATGTGCCCGCAGAAGAGACGCTCGCAGATCAGTAGGTTACTCCAGCAGGCTGAGATCTTCGAGTCGCGATACGATCTTGTCGACCGCTTCCTTGGCGTCGTCGGGCTGTTTGCCGCCGGTGATGACGAGTTTCCCGGAACCGAACAGCAAAGCGACCACGTCGGGATCCTCCAACCGGTAGACGAGACCGGGGAACTGTTCGGGCTCGTACTCGATCTTTTCGAGGCCGAGACCGATCGCGATGGCGTTCAGATTGAGGTTCCGACCCAGATCAGCAGACGTGACGATATTCTGGACGATGATCTCGGGCTCGTCCTCGACCTGGATGTTGAGTTCGCGCAGTTTGTCGAAGACGATCCGCAGGCTCTGGTGGACGTCGTCAGTGCTTTTCGCGCCGGTACAGACGATCTTCCCCGAGCGGAAAATAAGTGCGGCAGATTTCGGCTCCTGCGTCCGGTAGACGAGTCCGGGGAACTGTTCCGGATCGTAATCCGCCCCCTCCAGGTCCATCGCGACACTCTGAAGGTCAAGCTCCTGTCCGATACCCGTCGACGCAACGACGTTTTCGATGTTGATTGTCTCCTTGGGATCAACCATGTCTCACTTAAAATCACGTATTTAATATTTATAAAGGTTCGTGAGCCCGCAAACCGTACGCGGTCAGCTATACATATGAGATATGATACGTCGGCTTTATATTTGAGTTAGATATTTACCCTCGAAGGAAACAACCCCGTGGGAACCGATACGCTCTTGTCGGTTCGCCCGTCAGTGCAGGCGTGTACGTTCTCGAACTCGCGGGACAGGACGACGAGTTCGCTGCCTACGAGGCCGAACACGCGGTGAGTGACTGTTCGGTCATCGCACCGGGGCTGGCCACGGCGAGGGGAGTCACCGACCGGTTCGGCGGGCTCGCCTACGTCCACCGCGCGAGCGAGTTGATCGGGCGCTGTGAGCCAACGGTCGCCGACGCCCGTGAACTCCTCTCGGCGGCGTCGGTCGACCGGGAGGGATCGGTGGCGGTCCGGGCCGTCGATGTCAGATCGACGACCGGCGTCGACACCCAGCAGGCCGAGCGGGAACTCGGCGACGAACTGGTCGAGCGGGGGTTCACCGTCGACCTCGAGGAGCCGACACACGAGCTCCGGGCACTGTTCTCCGGAGGTGTCTGTGCCCTGGGGTGGCTCGCAGCCAGGACACGACGGGAGTTTACCTCGCGCCAGCCGACCGATCGACCCTTCTTCCAGCCCGGGAGCATGGAGCCCGCACTCGCGCGTGCGCTCGCAAACATCGCCGGTGCACGGCCGGACGCGACCGTTCTCGACCCGATGTGCGGAACGGGTGGGATCCTGATCGAGGCCGGTCTCGTCGGCGCGGACGTGATCGGCGTCGACGTACAGGAGAAGATGGTCCGCGGGAGCCGGGAGAATCTCGCCGCCGCGCTGGACGGTGGCTGGGGCGTCGTCCGCGGCGACAGTGCCTCGCTGCCGGTCGCATCCGGTGGGGCGGACGCGGTCGTGTTCGACACACCCTACGGCCGCCAGTCGAAAATCGAGGGCGAAATCGGGACGCTGGTCCGGGAGACGCTGACAGAGGCCAGGCGGATCGCCCCCCGCTGTGTCGTCGTCGGCGACAAACCCTGGGCACAGCCCGCCCACCAGGCCGGCTGGCAGACCGAGGCTGCCTTCGACCGCCGCGTCCACCGGTCGCTCACGAGATACATCGTCGTGCTCCGGCGGCGGTGAACGGGTCTGGGGCCCATTTATATCGGATCAGTACCTGGGGAGCGCCGGACAGCCAGCGGGTAGGCCGCAACCTTTTTTCCGGTCTCGGGAGTGGTTATAGTAATGACTGGCCTGGGAGCGGTGCTCGATGACATCGTCGAGGATATCGATTCTATACTGCTTTTCACACAGGACGACGGAACCTTCGAGCGGTTCGACGACGAGGAAACGGAGATCACCGTCGTCGCGACCGAGAACGCGGTGGACGCCGAGCAGTTCGTCTCGCTCCCCCTGCAGTTCAACGATCTCGACGGACGGATCCGGTACGGGATCGAGGGCGCGATGGACGCGGAGTTGATAAGCGAAGGCGACGAGGTCGTCTGTCTCACGACGTTCATCGACAGCGGGGCCATCGACACGATCATCCGCGTTCGCGCGGATCAGTTCAGCCACACCGGGCTGTACGACCTGTTCGTCAACTCACGGGCCGACTCCGAGGTCGTCCGTGACGTCTTCGAGGTCGCGATCGAACTCGGAAAGAAAGGGCAGAAAGGCAAACCGGTCGGCGCCCTGTTCGTGGTCGGTGACGCCGGCAAGGTGATGAACAAATCCCGGCCACTCTCCTACAATCCGTTCGAGAAATCCCACGTCCACGTCGGCGATCCGATCGTGAACGTGATGCTCAAGGAGTTCTCCCGGCTCGACGGGGCCTTCGTGATCTCCGACGGCGGGAAGATCGTCTCGGCGTACCGGTACCTCGAACCCGCGGCGGAGGGCGTCGACATCCCGAAAGGGCTCGGAGCCAGACACATGGCGGCCGGTGCGATCACGCGGGACACCAACGCGACTGCGATCGTGCTCTCGGAGAGTGACGGTATGGTTCGGGCCTTCAAGGCCGGTGAGCTGATACTCGAACTCGACCCGGAGGAGTACTAGATGCAGTCCGATCTGGCCGACCTCGTGGAGCGACTGTTCTCGGAGGAAGCCGCCTTTACCGTCGCGGTGCTGGTCCTGTTCACCGGTGCAGTACTCGCCTACGTCATCTGGCGGTGGATACATTCGGTTTTCGAGCGGACCGGTATCAACGACGCCATCGAGGGGACGGCCTTCGAACGGAGTGCCAACCGGTTCGGCACCTCCACGAGCGGGATCGTCGCCACGTTGCTCGGGCTGTTCGTCTACGCACTCGCGATCGTTGCGGCTTTTAATGTCGCCAGGATCCTCGATCCAGAACTGTTCTGGGCACAGCTCACACGGAACCTGCCGCGGATCCTCATCGCGGTGCTCGCGGTCATCGTGGGACTCATCGCGGGCGACAAGGCCAAGATCGTCATCCAGGAGCGGTTGCGCTCGGTGAAGCTGCCGGAAGCGTCGATCCTCGGCGACCTGGCGAAATACAGCATCTTCTACATCGCCGCGTTGATCGCACTCGCTCAGCTCGGCATCGCGACGACCGCACTGCTCGTCTTGCTCGCTGCGTACGCCTTCGGGATCGTGTTCCTGGTCGCGATCGCGGCCAAAGATTTCCTGGCGGCGGGTGCGGCGGGGATCTACCTCCTGCTGGTCGAACCGTACACGATCGGTGACGAGGTCCGCATTGACGAGAAACGCGGCATCGTCCAGGAGATCGACATGTTCGTCACGCGGATCGAAACCGACGGGGAGGAGTACATCATCCCGAACCAGCAGGTGTTCCGGTCGGGCATCATCCGCATCAGGAGTTGACCGGCTGCCGTCACCGGGAGACGAGGTGTGCGTCGCCGGGTTCGAAAGCCAGTGTTACCTCGCCGTCGAGTGGATCGTCGGTCCGGGCGAGCAGTTCGGTCCCCGCCCAGTCGAGGTGGACACGCCGGCGGTCGCCGAGAAACTCCGCACTGACGACGGTCGCGTCGAGACTGTTCGTCCCCGCACCGACGCTGACATCCTCCGGCCGGAGACAGAAGACGACCTCCTCACCCGGGGCCACGGTCCCCTCGGCAGGCGACTGGATCTCGAACGTCCCCGCACCCACCCGGAGTGTCAGCGTGTCGGCCGCCGAGACGACTTCGCCCGTAAACACGTTGTTGTCGCCGATGAACTCGGCGACGAACCGGCTTTCCGGCTCGTGGTAGATCCGTTCCGGTGAGCCGATCTGTTCGAGTCGGCCGTCGTGCA
>Ga0207714_1000571_pt1 | contig 25182 bp, 21 predicted proteins | sample PonA232FremontCA_2_FD_187270 | JGI IMG/M metagenome (GOLD analysis project Ga0207714, IMG submission 187270) | Marine sediment microbial community from Fremont, CA, USA - Pond A23 Sediment 2 (SPAdes) | ecosystem: Environmental > Aquatic > Marine > Unclassified | place: USA: Fremont, California...
CGAAACGAATTGTTGGATGGCCTGCCTCGTCTGTCTCAAAAGTCCCTCCGCTGGCGATCAGGGGGGATGCGGAATGAAAATCCTCCACGAGATCGGGCGTCCCCGCCACTTGCGCGTAAAGCCGTTCAACTCGACCGTTCGCACTGCCTAGCCACGATTCAATCGCATCTACGTCCACCCAACCGCCCGAGTCGAACCCAAAGTCCTTTTCTGCGTCATCCGACATGCGCCGTACTCGAACACATGGCCCACTGTAGTCGGAGCGAAGCTTACGGAGGCTGTATGCAGCGTACGCACCTGGGTACTGATCAAGAAGCAGGGAGTCGCTAGGTTGAGGCATCAAGTCGATGGAAGACTCGGAGTGTGCGAAGGACTGGGTGCGTTCCATCCCGAGGCCCCACATGCAGCTGATAAAAATGAGAACGGATGCGAAACGGATCACGGATGCAACGCGAGTCATCGGATGGGAGATGTGGTAGTCAGATCGTGCACGAACCTGGGGACTTCAAACATCATGCCCTGTGCATCTCGCCTCGGAAATGCGTCCGATCTTCAGAGCTGAGGCCAATGAGATCTTACGTTTCTGCCATCCCATCTACGTCTTGACCGACCAAAGGGCCCTGCCTTGAATCCGGAAACGTGGTACTTGACCTTTCTAGGATCTCCTGAGTGCCCAAACGCTGTGAATTAAAGAGGCAACCTTGAAAATTCGGTGGCACAGTCTGGTCCGACATCACCCTTTGAGACGCAGAGAAGTGGGATACGGATCCCGGTTGCCATCCTTTACCGGTTCCCTTCGGACGGAAAGCGGTGCTTATTCGGAGTTCGGCTCCACTTCCTTTCTGCTTTGAAGCGGAACTGTCAGGAGAGTCCCAACCCCAAACACGACAGTGTGAGAGACCCGAACGGTAAGAGCGATGGCAAAGGCCTCCGCGGTCCCGATCCCGATAAATCCGAGCATTAGCACGTAAAGTCCCTCGCGAACTCCGAGCGCCTGCGTCGTAATGGGGAGCCGCGAAAAGAAGGTTGCGATCGGCATTACTGAAAACGCGCCGATAATGGTGACTGGAATCCCGAAGGCATTCCCCAACAGCAGGAGATTTACCGTAGACACCAGCTGCTCAACGGCGGTTAGCCCGTAAAAAACGAGTAGGACGCTCGACTCGACGCACCAGTATTTTTTCAGTTTGGCAAGCCGGGCGGTCCAAGTTTTCCCCACCTCGAAGGGGATCGCCCGACCAATTCGCGCAGTTACGTTTACCGCACGGTCTTTCATCATCACGAAAGGAAGTGCAAACAACCCCCCGATACAAAGTAGAGAGACAGGGAGCAGCCATTGCCAGGAAACAAACCCGACCCTAAAATTCAGAATATAAAACGAGACAACGGCTAATGAGCCAAGCGCCGAGAGACCGACGATTTTCTCGATTATCACAGACAGCACCACAGGGCCCGGCTGGCCCGTATCGCGACTGAGTCCCGCTGTACGAGTAATATCTCCTCCCACTCCCCACTGCACAACACGTTCTACAAGCCCCCCGCGCAGGTTATGAGTTAAGGCAGTCGATAAACCTACGTGCACGCCCATCTTTTCTAACAAGTACCTCCACTTTGCAGACATAAAGAACCGGTCGCCGACATCGACTGCCAGAAGGGCACCGATCCAAATGGCGTTTGCGTCGGCGATCGTTTCAAGAAAATTCTCCCAGTCCACCTGCGACATGACCCAAATCAGGAGAGCCGCCGCCAGAAACAGCTTCAGGAAGACTGTAAGATACCTTTTCAGGCCCGAAGACGCCTCCACTGTTTTTTGCTGCATCCTCTCTTCTAAATCCTACTAGAGGCCTGTATTCCTCAAAGTTCTTTCTTCTCCCACTATCTAATCATTGTCTGGAAAGTCGCAGCCTGCACTACAAATACCCGTTCTCAAAGTACCACTGTGCCGTGCGCTTCATGCCCTCATCATGGGACACCTGCGGCTCATACCCGAGCACGCGGCGTGCCTTCTCGTACGTAAAGTAGCGGTTCTTGGTGAAAAACCCGACGCGCCGCTCATGCAGCGGCGGTTCGATTCCAAGCGGTTGACAGACGGCCTCACAGGCCTTCGCGGCCATCATTAGCGGCTTGACTGGGAACTGCATGCGGGGCGGCTCCACGTCTACCGCATCCGCAACAAGCTCCACGAGCTCCGACAGGTAGACCGGCTTCGGTCCCGCGAGGATAAACACCTCCCCGAGCGCCTCTTCGTTTTCGCCGCACAGGAGGAATCCGCGGACCAGATCGTCGATGTAGGCGGGGTGAAACCACACCTCCCCAGACCCAAACATCACGAACACGCCGTTGTAGACCATCCGAAAGAGCTTAAGCATCCGCTTATCCCCGGGCCCGTACATGCTGGACGGGCGCAGGATGACACCGCGCGCCCCATCTTCAAACGCCTTCTGCACCACCTGCTCCCCTTCTACCTTCGTCTCCTGGTAGACATCTCCCGGATTGAAGGGCGACTCTTCGTGGCAGGGAATCTCCTGCACATCCCCGTGGACCCCAATGGTGCTGCAGTGTACGAAGCGCTCCAATCCGTGCTTCTGTGCGGCGCGAACGAAGTTGTCGACGCCTCCGACATTGACCTCCCAGAAATACTGGTCCGACGGCTTCGCTGACCGGAACGGGGACGCAAAATTATATGCCTTGGTCACGCCCGCGCAGGCCTGCTCCACGTCCTTACGGTTGGTAATGTCTCCCTCAACGAGCTCTACGCCAATGTCTGCAAGGGGAGAGGGGTCGGATTCTGTATCTGGACGCACCATGGCCCGGACCGATGTGCCTCGGCTACGCAGCTCCCGTGCCAGCGCCCCCCCGGCAAATCCGGTGGCCCCAATAATCAGGATCGTGTCGTCTGCGTCGCTTTGTTGTATCATAGAGGACGTCACTGCTCGGCAGATGCGAGTGATTCGTTCGCTTTCCGCTCGTCAGGAACGAGAATATCGTGCTCGAGGCTCTCGTAAAACGCCGTTAGCTTGCGGCGAAATGCCTCGGGAGAGTACTCCTCTGCGACCCGCTGCCGGGCACGGGCCGCCAACCGGTCTTGGAGACTTTCGTCGTGCAGAAGCCGCTCAATGGCGTCGGCCATTTCCTCGGGCGTGGGCTCGGCGAGCATGGCAATCTCCTCATCGAGTACCTGCGTATGCGTTTGTTTTCGGGTCGCCACCACCGGCCGTCCCGAATCGAGATACGAGTAGATTTTCATGGGGGTGTTGGTCCCCCGAATCCGCGGCGATACCAAAACGTCTGCCTGTCGCAGGTACCCCCCGAGATCTTCGAGCGGCCGCGGTCCCGCAAAATGGACCCGGTTCGAAATGCTCTGCTCGGCCGCCCGGGTCCGATACTGCTCGATGTGTGCATCGCTCCCGCCAATGACCATCAAGTGTGCCGTCTCGTTCCTCTTACAGACGAGACGGAATGCGTCGATCAAAAGGTCGATGCCCTGATAGCTTTTCAAGTTTCCGACATACATGAGCATTGCGCCTTCAATCGAAAAGTCCTTCCGGAGGTCCTCCTCGACCTCATCGTTATCATCGAGCATGGAGACGTCTTCGAGTCGGAGTACAGGTTTGGTAGGGGCGGCTGCTTTCCGTACGTGGTCTTCTAGGGCTTTACACACCACCACCGCCGCCGCACTGCCGCGGATCGCCCATGCCTCCATCGCCTCCATGAAGGACTGGAACGGCTGTGCCGCCTGATACTCGTTTGCAATTTGCTGAGGCATCGACGAGTCCATGTCAAACACGTACGGTGTCTGGGTAAGCCCCTGCAGCACGCGCGCAATGAACGCCGCCTCTTCGACCGCGTGGATGACATCGTACTCTTTCTGTCTGACCATCTGCGCGGCCTTCATGGCCATTACCACGTCACAAATCACTTTCTTGAGCGAAAACCCTGGCCCGATGTTTTCGACGAACGGCAGTGCCGGAATTCGATGAAGTTGAGCGCCTTCCAGAGGAACAGACTCTCCCTCGTGGTAGGTCAGGAGGTCCACTTCGTGGCCAGCCTCAGATAGCGTTTCCACCAACATGCGCACGGCAATCGGCGTGCCCCGTAGCTGGTAGAATGGCTGAGGAGCCAGAACAAGAACACGCATGGACAAAGATCGAGCTTGTCAACACACCTTGGTCGGAACCAAACACGTCGGGGGCGAATGGGCGGAATTCTCACGTCCTGTACGCCTTTGCAAGAGCCCCCACCCATACCACAGCGATGAATGCAAGCCCCAAGTACGAGGGGTAGTCCCGCAAGCTTCCAGCGTGGACGTGATGGCCGGTGACCCGCACTTTGTTTTTCCCTGCGATCACGCCGTGGATGGAAACGGTCGCGGGCGGTTTAATCTTCAGGTTTTCTGCGCGGAGCAAAACATTTCCTCCGTAATGTTTGAGGCGGAGACCTTCTTGCGTCTCGACATATTGCACTCGATCCAGCTCCACGGGGTGCCCCATCCGGACGTCCGACTCGCGCAGGGTTCTTATGGAATGTGCGTCCGCCTGGATGGGCCCTTGAAGCAGAGCAAAGGGCACGGTGAAATAACTGACCAGCAGGAGGACGATTCCGGCCAGCCGCGGAAAGCCGGGACGAATCAGCCCTGGTTTTTGTCGCACACTGTCCCGCCAGTACCAGACAACATACGCCAGCCCCACGGCGGTCAGCGTGTAGGTCGCGATGCTCTCGGGCCAGAACAGGCCCCAGTTTGTGGCCTTCCAGTAGACCGGAGCGAAAAAGTGAGCCCCACTTCCCCACTTCGTCTGCATAGCATCGAGCAACAGGTGAAGGAGCACGTTTCCGCCCAGGATTGCGTACGTCCGCCAGAAGCTACCGGACAGCAGTGCCGCGGCTGCACCGAGCAGAAGACAACCCAAAAGGGAGGCCTGCACGATTGTGTAAGCCTGGAGCGCATACGGATCCACTCCTGGAACGACGAAGAGCACAACTCGCTGAAGGATCCAGGGGAGATCGGGGATGAAACACCCCAGGTACACCCACGGCAGCTCTGTGCTCTTAAGAATGGCGCGACCGGCCAGCCCTTGTCCCCCAACGTGCGCAAGTGTATTCGGCATTACACGCGCTCCTCGTCAGCAGACTTGCGCTCGCTGGCCTCAGGATACTGGACTTTAACTCGTTCCACCTCTTCTTGGCAGCGCTCCGCGTCCCAGTCGAACAGATCGCAAAGCCGCGGGGCCATCCGGAGAGCCCGTCGCGGATTGTCCCCGAGACTGGTTCTTCGCAGGACCAGGTCGTCTAAATGCAAAACGGATTCCTCTTCGATGATCTGAGCGAGGTGTTCCCGCCAATCGGAATCGGCCTGGGATGGCTTCCAGTCGTACCCAACGATTCCTCGTTTCCCCTGGCGCTCCGAACGAGTCTGTAGAAAATCGTCTCGTTTCTTCTCAGAAATCGTGTGGTCCGGGAAGATGCGAGCGAGCCCCACCTCGGCCGTGCTCCGGGCCGCGGTAAACTTTGTCCCCTGCACACTAAACAGGCCTTCGGGGCCTCCATGATTTGAGTGGTCAACCCACGTCTCTTCTTTGGCCAGATGAGGCGACCCACGTCGTTTTGCCGGAAGATACCCGGCGTAGACGCTGAAAACCTCCTCGCGGTCCAACTTCAGATTGGGAAAGGCCCTATTCACCTTCTGCAGAAAGTCGTCCATTTCTTTCGGCGACGGACGAGGGGATTCGTTCTTGTCGTTGCGGGGTGCGTGCCCTGTTCCGACGAGTACCCGCCCCTTCCACGGATGCAGAAAGTAATGCTTTCCGTCTCCGGGAGACGCCGCCCCGACTGCACACTCCGATGGGGCCTCCCGATCGAAAAGAACGTTCCAGGCGCTCAAGCACGGATTGAGCACGGACGGTTCTCGGTCGAGGTGGCGGGCCACCTCGCGGCTCCAGGGCCCGGCCGCATTGACGACCGTGCTGGCACGAAACTCGTGATGTCCGCCCTTCTGAGCATCTCGGGCCCGCACCCCTGATACCTGTACCCCTTCTTTCAGCAACTCGATTGCGGGCATATAATTTAGCGCAGTCGCCCCCATCTGGCAAGCCGCCCGGAGAACTTCCATGATGAGGCGCTGGGAATCGGGAACGCACGCATCGTACCACAGGGCACCGCCCTCCAAACCCTCCTCTTCGACCGCGGGAAACAGGGACTTTACCTCGGAGGACGGAAGCACCTGCCCGTAGGGAATCGCCTGCTCGCCATTCACCATCCGGTCCCGGCGCGGCAGGAGCACCCGGTCCACCAGGAAGGCCAGCCTGAAGATGCCTGTGCGCATCAACCCGCGCTGGTAGAGGGGCACCAGCACGGGGAGGCGCTCCACAAGGTGGGGAAAGTGCTCAAGAAACCACCGTCGTTCTCGGCCAAACGTCCAGTAGCGGCGAAGATCGAGGGTCCGGAGATCTCGAAGCCCTCCATGGATGATGCGGAGGCTGTTATAGCTCGTCGCCCCCCCAAAATCCTCTTTCTCCAGCAGGAGCACCGAGCACTCCCGCAGGGAGGCTTCCAGCGCCAGCATCACGCCATAAATACCCCCGCCTACGACGATGAGGTCATACTCCTTCCGCGACGCGTCGTCCGGAGTCCGATCAATCTCCATTACTGAGTGAACTTGCGGTATTGCATTTTCAGTTGATTACGCACAAACCGACCTGGCGTCTCTCTGCGCCCGAACTGCCGAAACGTAGTCGTCGGATCCAGTAGCATTCGCTTCAGGTCCTCAGCGGGCCTGTCCAGATCGAGCGCTCCATTCAAAACAACCCCAAAACTACCGACTCGCTGGACTTCTTCCGGAAAGGGAAGCGGATCACTCCCCGAAAGATTCCTGATTCCCTGCTCTTCAGCTCGACGGAACTGTGAAGGGGGAGGCCAAAATGCCGGACGGTTGGCGTTGTCCCCGAGAAAGAACGGGGGAAGAGCCGAGCTTTCAATCAGGCTCTCGACTACCCGGCCGCGCGCTCCCATCCACTTGCCCACCCCCCATGGGAGAACGGGAATCGCCCCCGCCTGCGCGACCTTCTGGATGAGCGTTTGGGCCGGCTGTCCTTCTTTGAATTGCTGGCGGGTGCCAAGTGCCAGTACCTCCAGGCGTTCACGAGAAACCATCTGACGACCGGCAACGGTCACCAAGGAACAGTCATCGGACATCAGACACAGCGAGTCGGGTTCCGCCGTGACATGCGCTTCCCAGTTTCTGCTTCCCAATCCGCAGTCCGCCCCCCGTTCGACGGTCCTTCGCAATCGATTAAAGCCATCTGCCTCAGGGGTGCTCAGCACAAACAGGACGCATGTAGGTCGGCTGCCACGGACACTTCGCGACACTGTCTTCGAGAGATTAGAAGAAGCCCTCTCGAGAAAATCGCAAACCCCAAAGCAGGAATGAAGGTGACCGTGTGCATCAATGACGATGGTCACTTCGTTTTTCATGATGCGCGAAAGAAGGACAACCAGTGGTGAGTCGTCGGCCTGTGTGCCCCCAAGTCCCTCTTGGCAACTGTCCCGGAAGGGACTTACTCCTCACGCTCTACCCACACCTCGTATCCCCTCTGGGTGTAGTCGAAGCGGGTCTCCTTCTTTCGCCATTTCAGAGAAGCGTTTTCCATGAGCCAGTTCTCCAGGTCTTTCCGTAGGGGTGCAGTCCGGTACGTATCTACTATGATCCAGGCGCGTCCTTCCCTTTTTGCTACCGGAATGAGCCCCTTCCTCCACAACTTTTTGGAGTAGACCATATTCACGTCCACCGTCCCGTCAAAGTTGTATCGCGTGGAGGGACCAAAGACTACAACATCGTCTCCTTCCTCATACTTCTCTTTTACGAAGTTAATAGGATCCTTTATATCGAGGCTTTCTTTGCCCAGGTAGTACGATAAAAAGCTCACTAGTAAGACTGAGGAGATGACAAGCGCAACGCTCCGATTTGCGATCCTCGCGTTTTTTAGGCCCGTTGCGGTTTCGGCACAGATGAACCCGGATAGAGCGAAAAAAATCGGGAGTGCACAAAACATGTACCGTGGTCTCGATGGGGGCATGAAGACCGAGAATATGAAGACCGCAAATAGAGGAATTACGGCAAGGAATGCGAACAAGTAAAATTTGGACGTGTCTTTCCGGTACAGGTATGCCAGCCCCAGCATGGCACTGACAAACACCACCACCTCCATATTCTCTACGACCCCTAGCATGGTCCTTAGGTCATCTATTCCTACTTGATTGAGACCCATTCCCCATGACTCCATGATGCCAAAAAACTTCGGCGAGACAAGAATTCCTGCGACCGCGCAAACCGACAGGTGGATCTTTGCAATCTTTTCGGAGAAAGCAAATAGTTGCCCCGACGCATACCACGTTAGAAATGCCGAATACGCCCCGCAGGATACGACGACAAGTATAGCTGTTGGATGGAATGAGACCGCCACGAGGGCCGACACGAAGAAAAGAATTATATATATATACTTTTCTTTCGTGAGTGAAAGGTAGTACAGGTGATAAGACAGGGCGCCAAACAGGAACACCCCGCTGTAGAAGCGAGCGAGTTGAGAGTGGAAGAGATGCCACTCGCTCAGGATCACGAACAGGGTCCCGATAATGGCCGCGTGCCGATTGAGCATACTTCTGCTCATCAGGTAAAAGGTGGGAATGCTCAACACACCGAGAGCTACGGCAGGGAGTCTGGCCGCCCAATTCGCGTCTCCGAAGATGAACTGACTAGCTAAGACAAGAGCATAGTATGCAGAGCCAACGATCCCACTCGCTCGCTCGGCCGCATGCCTAATCGTGTAGTACTCGTCCCCTGTAATCGGCCACTCCCAAATTCCGTACACCCGTGTGAGCAAGGCAAGGAGCGACAGTCCGCCGACAATAAGCAGCTCTCGGGACTGCGCTCCCAATGAATCCATCGGATCCCAATTCACGCTATCACACACTCTGTATTATTCAAGATTCACGCTGTCCTCGCAGCTTTTCTCAAGCCCGTCCTGAGCTCGTTCGAGGTGCTCTCCATCCGTGCTCTCACTGCGGCCTAGAGATTGGATCCGGAAGCCTCATCTCCCGCCCCCCCGGCGTACTCATTCACGCATGCGAAAAAGCGGACGGCCTCCCTTGAGGCGAAAAGCTTTCTCCTCAATACGAGCAATACGAGGGAGGATTTGGGCGTTCCTAGAAAATGTGTCGACATCGAAGCGGTCCCCCTCCCATAAATCTTTCGTCCCGCACGTCCCCTTGTCCTCAATGCCTCAGTGATTGGAGGTATCTTCTTCCATACCTAGCGTCGGCAGAAGTGAGACGACGAGCATCTGGCATGAACACTTCGGCATGAACACTTCTGAGTCGAGCGAGGCTTATTTTTTAGGTCACTCCGGCACACCGCCATTCAGTCGATCACCTCTTCGACCGTATACTCCTCCACGTCCTCAGAGCTAGTGAAGATCACAATTTCGCCGACCAACCCAATGGCAAACAGCAACGTGCCCAGGACAATGAGCAGAATCCCCAGAAGCAACATGGGCTTATCCCGCAAGGGCACCCCCATAAAGAGCCGCTGGATCGTCAGATACAGTGTAATACCCCCACCCCCAACAAACGCCGCGAGTCCCGTCGCCCCGAAAAAACGGAGTGGTTTGCGCGTAAACTTCGTCAGGAAGAAGACAGCGACCAGGTCGAGGAGTCGATTCACATACGTCCCGATCGACAGGTGGCTCTGGAAGGTGTCCTGTGAGGTCTGAGGGGCCTCGATCTCTTTCACTCTGAAGCCACGATGGCTTGCCAACACTGGCAAAAACCGGTGCTGGTCCCCATACAGATCAATTGCGTCTAGCACCTCACGCCGCGCAGCAACCACGCTGCATCCCAGATCGTTGAAGTCGAACCCGAGGAGTCCATGGAGTACAGCATGAAAGGCGCGTACCTGTAGTCGGGTCGCCAATCCATCCTCCCGGGGCCACCGCCGCACCACAACCATGTCATTCTCTTCAAGGTGGGGAAACAACCGGGGAATGCACTCGGGCTCGATCTGGTGGTAGGCGGGTAGGGTCAGCAAAATGTCTCCGGAGGCGTGGTCAAACGCCGCAGCCAAGACCGTGGCCCCCCCATACCACTTCGAGAACATAAGTACCGTCACGGGCTCCCCATCCTCATTCAGTTGCCGGAGATCCTCCACGACGGCAGGCTGATCCCCTTCCACGGCAAAGATAAACTCGAGCGGATACCCGAGGCCCTCAAGTTCCTTCTTATACTCTGTGTAGAGCTGGGACATTGGGGCGGCACGCTCTGGATCCCGCACCGCAATCACGATAGAGAGCGTGGTTTGCTGTTCCCAATTCTCTTCCAGCACAGGGTGCTCCGCATCCGACACTTCATGATATTTAACCATAGTGTTCACCCCGTTTACCGCCAATGCGTTGTTGGTTCGAAACTTTCACCTCAAGGAGGTCATCCACCCTGAGGCTTGCCCTAGAATAGATGAGTGAGACAACCCCACCCAGCATCAGGAGCGCAAGACTCAATGCCCCCCAAAGCATACCAGCTCCAAGGAACACGATAATGGTGTCTTCCGGCCTCAGCATCAGCCGATATGCCCCAATCAGCAGTGAAACCCCACAGAAGGCTCCACTTAGCGCAGCAAACACCCCGTACCCGAAAAGGGGGTAGCGGGCAGCCGTGAGCACGGTTTTGAGGGAAAGAAGGTCAATCAACACCTTGTATACCCTCGCAAACCCATACTTCGACTCCCCGAACTTGCGCGGATGGTGCTGGACTTCGAGCTGAGCCATCCTCACTCCCGCCAAGGATAAAATCGTAGGAAGGAGGCGGTGCATTTCTGAATAGAGGGGAAATCTCTTGATGATGTCTGCCCGGTAGGCTCGTAGAGCGCATCCGTTGTCGATGACCGGCGTCCCTGTCGTCTTCCGAATTAGCCAGTTCGCAACCTGAGACGGCAATTCCCGCAAGAGAAATGACTCTGTTCGGCGCTCCCGGTACCCCACAACGACATCATATCCCTCTTGGATCTTTTGAACGAGCCGCCCGATGTCCTCAGGATCGTTCTGCAGGTCCCCGTCCATAGTAACGACGATGTCCCCGCTCGCCCGGTCGAACCCGGCGTGGAGGGCGGCTGTTTGCCCGAAGTTTTTCTTCAACTTGATTACCTTGAAGCGGGGGTCTTGACGAGCGACCTCGCGGGCCCGATCGAACGTATCATCTGCGCTTCCATCGTCGACCAGGAGCACCTCGAAGGTTTCCCCCATCGGGTTCACCGCCTGGCGGATCGCGTCGCAAAGCGGTTTCACAGAGGCGCTTTCATTATAGAGTGGAATCACAATCGATAGGTCTATCATGCCCCATCCTCAAGAAATGAACGGTCAAAAGACGGCCTAAGTGTTACTGCACCGATCCGATGTATCCATTATTCTCGGAGAGGTGGGAGGTCGTCACCTCCCGACGCTCGACGTCTCCTTCCCGGACGTAAAGTCTCAGACAACTCTTTGGGCGGAAGGAAGACACTGATCGAATTGCACATTTTAGTTTACGACGAGTGTTCTTTCGAAGGAAAGGTCTTTCCCCTCTTGCCTTGTGGTAAAATCGGAGCACTCTTCCTCAGAGAGCCTCGCCACCCCAGGGCATCTTGCCCCTCCACAGCTCTTCTCGTCTATTCCTCCTCCCAACGGATCCTCCAAGCCCCCTCGTCATCTCTGTAACGACTGTTCTCCGACATGATACGGGTCCAACTCGACTGGCTCGTTATCTCGTAGCGACTTCCGTGCCGCAAAAATTGCGCGCATTCCCATCATCAGCACGTCGAATCGAATCGGCGCGCGGCCACGGTCACAAAACCCATCGATTGTGGCTCCTATCTGATTGGACTGTCCTTTGTCTTGATTCCAGGCCCGTGAGGTGGTGGAGCCTCCCCCTTGCGTAATCTCCAGGCGCTGAAAGTCGTCCAGTGCCGCGACGGTCTCCCCGCCGTATACTTCCAAGCGCTCTTTCGGGGCCGCGTCATCACCGACGGTATTGTAGCAGAGCGTTCCGGTCGACCCTCCGTCAAAGGTAACGGTGATCGAGAGATTGTCGGAATCGGCCCGGTCGTGTCGGTTGAGCGTAAGCGACTGGGCGTACACCTGCGAGGGCCGTTCCCCGCAGAGATGCTGCATCAGGTCGATGAAATGGACCATTTCACCAATGAGCATGCCGCCTCCCTCTTCCTCGCGATGCAGCCAGGAATCGGTGTCGATGGGTCCGCTGTTGACGCGGTACATCATCTGCTTCGGGCGACCGGAGGGGAATGCCTCATAGAGCTCTTGCACCATGGGAGCAAACCGGCGGTTCAGGCCCACCATAAGTCCTGTCGGTCGCCCTGCCTGGGCGTCCTCGTAGGCCCCTAGGAGCGTGCTGAGCTGATCTCCCGTAACAACCATCGGCTTCTCGACGAACACGTGCTTCCCAGCCTCTAGGACCCGCCTGGCAAACTTGGCGTGGGTGCTGTGGCGAGTAGCAATGAAGATCGCATCGATACGACCATCGTCCAGGAGCGGCTGCAGATCCGTCGTGCAGTACTCGAACCCAAACTTGTCTGCCTTCTGCTGTGCGTTCATCCCGGTCGCGGTGGCGAGGCCAACCAGGCTGGCCCGGGGGTTATCCCGGACATGCGGAATGAGGTGCACCGATGCGTAGTTGCCTGCACCCACAAAGCCAACGCCCAACTGATCGGTCGGGACGTGCGTGCGGTCCGGCTGAACACGCAGGACCTCATCTTGAGGCTTCTCCACGTCGTAATCCAGCAGAATTCCCACGTGCGGCTCACTGCCGTCCTGAATCAGATCATACGCGTCCAGGGCCTCATCGAACGCGTACTGATGCGTCGTAAGGGCCTCTACATCCAGCTTGTCTTCGGCCATGAGGGCGAGCACCGCCTCCATGTTGCGCTGCTCTGTCCAGCGCACGTAGTCGTACGGATAGTCGACGCCTCCCTCTTCGTAAGACGGATCATACCGCCCGGGGCCGTACGACATCGACACCTTCACCTCGAGCTCCTTGTGGTAGTAGTCATCCCGCGGGATGTCCATCCCCACCTTGCCCACAACCACCACTTGCCCCTTGCGCCGGGTGAAGGCTCCTGCCTGCTCGATCGGCTCATTGCTGTCCGTAGCCGCGGTGATGAGTGTGTGGTCCACCCCGTAGCCACTGGTGAACGCATCGACGGCCGCCTCCGGATCGTTCTCCGACGACACGACGCCCCGATCCAACCCGACCTCTTCTGCCCGTTCCACCTTTCCAGGATCCAGGTCCATCCCAATCACGCGACAGCCATTGGCCTTTAGCAATTGGACGGTGAGAAGACCAATGAGGCCCAACCCAACGACGGCGACCTGTTCCCCGAGCTGTGGATCCGCAAGCCGCACGCCCTGCAGCGCAATGCTGCCGACTGTCGCGTATGCTGCCTCATCGAACGACACCCCGTCTGGGATCTCCGCAACGAGGTTCTTCGGGACAAAATTGATCTCGGCGTGGTTGGCATAGCCGGCCCCGGCCATCGCCACGCGGTCCCCCACCTGCAGACCGCGCACGTCTTCGCCCACCTGCTCTACAATTCCCGCAGCGCTATACCCAAGGGGCATTGGCCGTTCCATCTTCGACATCACCTTTTGGAAGGTATTCCACACCCCCTCCTTCCGGACCTTCTGGAGCACCTGCTTCACGAGATCCGGGCGCGCCTTGGCCTTCCCCAGATAGCTCTTCTGGGCGAGGTCGATGAGCATTTTCTCCGTGCCCGCACTGATTAGTGAGGCCGCCGTGCGCACCCGAACCCCCTTTGGCTTGAGGGTTGGGGGCGGTACGGACTCAAGAGTCGTCTCACCGGATTTTACATTCTGTAGTACTTGGCGCATCACGAACAAGTATACGGATCGAAAAGAGTCGCAATCACAAAAAACCCCTTACTGCGCCTGGCGAACCATTACCCGCAGGCCCGAGGCAAGCCCTTTTGCACTTCGCCATCCCCCCTGCCGTCGCACGCTCTCCAGGACTGAGTGCGGGGGAACGCCTGCCCGTCGGCGATACCGTTCGTAAATCCAGTGGTTTTCATTCAACCACCTCCCCCATATGTCCCACGGCTTAGGGATCCCTACGAAGTGAATGATCCCATCTTCCGCCTGCCGCTTCCCAATCTCTGTGTCCGGACTGGCTCGCTTGTTGTATCGTATCTCCAGGGGTAAAAAGTCGTCGTGGAAAACAGCGTTCTGTGCGGCCTGATCGGCACCACTGTATTTCCCGTTATTGGCCCTCATGAAGTCGATCACCTCCTTCGTCAATCCCCCGCGGCTCCATCGGTCCACGTCGATCAGCAGAACACCAGCATTGAATGATTTTTTGCTCAGGTCAAGCCCTGCCTCCTGGAAGAAACTTCGGTTTTGGGTTTCACCAAGGGTTTCGTACGAGACTGCACCTATGGGGTGACCCTCGAGGTCACGGGCATACAGATCGGCAATGCCTCCCGATACCACCGTATCGGCATCGAGGTATACGATTCGATCGGTCTCATCTCGAAGGAATGACGGAAGCAGAGGCTTGGCAAACGTAATCGCTTCCCCGTGCAGGCCATCCCAACCGGAGAACCGAGTCAGGTCAATTCGTCGAAACTCCAGTTCTGCCCCCCTGAGTGGGGCCAACGTATCTCGCACCTTAGACACATCTTGCTCGCAGAAGTCTTCGTGGAAGACCCAGATGACCACGCGCTGATCCGCGACACTCTGGACCACGCTGAATGCACTCACGCATAGCGGCTGGAGCATGCCCCGGTTAACGCAGTAACAGACATGGATTTCGTCACCCATTTTGTGTCAACTTCAATGTTACCAATGATGCGCACGGTCGAGGGTCCAAACGCCGTCCCTGTACGGCGCAAAATATCCTCTCCATCCTCCACAGCGACTCTGCGTTGAGACACACCCTCTCGCACCTATCTCACCCACTCTCCCCGTCATTCTTTTTCAGTTCGTACCACTTTGCCTTCGCGTGAAAGCGCTGGATTCCTTTCAGGACGCAGTAGATAAACCCCGGTTTGCCGTCAAGAAAGCCGAGTCGCAAGACATAATGATACAGGAATGTGATTAGGGGAAAGCCCGGCATTCGCACCAGCACCTGCTTAAGCCATCGCCGGCGCTGCGCCTGATTTCCGAACAGTGAGGGCTCCAGGGCCCCATCGTCCCCCTCGTAGTACACCCGCGCCTCCCATTCGGAATACTCATTGTGCTTCTCAATGTATCGATAGAGAGAGTTCCAATTTTCATGCCGAACAGGATTTGAGAGCCGCCCAACAGTTCCGTCGACGACGACATGCTCATGAACTTCAATGTCGCTCATCGACTCGTCTTGCCCCTCAAAGCGCCGCTCGTAGCGGCCTTTCCCATCCCGAAAGAGGAATAGCTTCCATAGATCAAATCCGCCGTACCGGAGTTGCCGGCCCAAGAAATGGAGCTGGAAACGCAGCCAGTACCCGTCGTAAGTATTCGTTTGGATGGCCTCCGCAATTTCGGTCTTGATAGGATCGAGCAGAATTTCGTCTGCATCCAGAAGTAAGATCCAGTCGTTTTTGAACTCGTAGTTGTCGAGCGCCCATTGCCTTTTCTTTGGCCACCCTCCATCGTAGTAGAACTGGATCACCTCGGCCCCTGCCTCTTCCGCGATGGAAACCGTGTCGTCGGTACTTTGGGAATCGACTACCACGATCTCGTCGGCCCACCCTTCAATTGGAGCGAGGCATCGAGGCAGATTGGCCTCCTCGTTTCGGGTGGGAATAAGCACTGAGATCGGAACGGTCTCCTCAGTGTCCGCTGTCATCTATGGGTTTGTATCTTTTGCACATCATCGCTTTGAATCGGGCTATGCGAAGCGCCCAGGCTAGACAATCCCTCTTCGCGCTTCCCCCTACGCTCGCTTCACCGTTTCCCGAAAGATTTCGGCGAGCCGCTCCGAATACCGTTCCCAGGAAAAGTGTTGAGCGCGCCGCCGCGACGCGTTTTTCATGCTACTCCGTTGATTTGTGCCACTCAACACCTCACAAATTTTTTCGGTACAGTCGGCGGAATCGAACGGAGCAAAGTACACCCCAGCACCGGCACAGACCTCCCGGTTCACGGCTGTATCGGCTGCAACGACGGGGAGACCCGAGGCCATTGCTTCCACCATGGAGTGTCCGAAGGACTCGGTGAATGACGGAAAGACATATACATCTGCAGCCTTGTACACTGAGGGGAGTGCGTCGTGGGACACGTAGCCAAGCTCGGTCCAGGCCTCAGATACACCCAGCGAATCGGCCCGTCGGGTTAACGCATCGTACTCCATCGTGTCTGAGGTCTGTTTCCGCGACGTGGTGGTCACCAGCGTCAGGTCGGGGTACCGGTCAAGGAGGCGGGGTAGAGCCTCAATGAGCGTCTCCAAATTTTTGTGGATTGCGTAGGTGGACACGTTGAGGAGGACAGGCCCATCGGTTTCAATCTGCCGGTGGAGACGGGTGGAGGTTTCAGACCGCCCTGGGTCGGCCCCAAAAGCGTCTGCATTGAAGCCGTAGTGAAGCGGATGTGTGGTGATTGTGTTCAGGGACATGTGCTTCTCCACGGTCACCTGCATGGCACGAGTGGGAAAGAGCACCGCGTCGGCGGCCCAAATCGAAAGCAGGCTATGCCAGCGCCGCAACCGGGTCCGACGAAAGCTCCGGCCGAGCTCACGGCACTTTGCCTGAAACTGAGGGTCGAAGTATTTCATGTTGCGCACCAGCAGGACTTGGGGGACGGGACTCCACAGCGTCCCGAAACCCGTCGCCGAGAAGAGCACGTCCGCGTGCTCGCGCCACGCGAGTCGTGGGATCTCAACTTGATCGAAATACAGGCGTCGCCCCCCCTGCGTGCTAGCGTACGGATAAGGGCGTACGTCCACACTGTCCCGGTCGGGCAGTGCTGTCGTCGTCGCCTCGGGAACATACACGACGATTCGACCCGATGAGAGCTGCTCGGGCAGCCAGCCCAAGATGTTCTGGAGGTGGGTGACCGCCCCCCCCATGTGGGCAGATGCTGCGTTGATCAGAATACGCATGCCTACCGCGCCCCTCCGCTAGCGGATACGGGGGCTCGCTGGCGCGTCGGCTCACGCGTGCGAGGGGGCTCCAGAGGGCGCTTCCGCCGTAGAGCCACCACGTGACAGAAGGCCATGACGAACCAGAGAAAAAAGCCCATACCTCCAACCGAGAAAAATACCATCTCGCCAAAATTGATAAACAAGGCCGCTCCCATCATCCAGAACAGCGTTGGATCCGGGTGTTGTACCGTAGGCATAAACAGGAAGATCAGGAGGGCGATTGTCAGTAGCGCTCCGATCACGCCCGTTTCTTCCAGCACTGCGGTAGGCATAAAGCCCTTTTCGACCGACGCGCTGAGGGGAATGCCATAGGGTCCCCGCTCTAGTTGCTGCGCGAACCGGACCGGATCAGAGGGGGCGCCAAACCCAATCCCCGTGAGCGGCTTTTCCCAGAAATTGGCCATGGACTGATCCATGAGTCCTCCTCGGGACTCCTCGAGGGCCTGGGTGAGGGAGGCGCTCTGGCCACCCTTCGCCAAAAATCCCTGCAGATCTGCCTGGAGCGAGGTCCACTGCACTGCCATGAGTGCCAAGGCCGCGAGCACCCCGAGCATCACGGTGGGCCGGGCCAGCGTGCGCCCGAGGTCGACGGCCCAGGTGGCAGGCTTGAAGCTGAACCCGATGGCCGTGGTGAGGGCTCCGGCCAGCAGAAAAGCCAGCAGCGACGTCCGTGAGAGGGACAGATACATCCCCGCCACACCCAGCCCCACACACAACAGAATGAGCCACGAGGTCCGCTGCCGGAAGAAGTAGAGTCCCGTGACAAGTGCAGTGATGGGAGCCACCACGGGCCCGAAGGTCTGCGGGTGAGTTAGGATGCCCTGAAAGCCTACCCCGTTGGTTGCGTACCCACCCGGAAGCACATACAGGGGCATGCTGGCCAGCAAGATAAACACTCCCAGGGTAAAGATCCACGACAGCCAGTAGTCAGCAAAGTGGCGGGTCCGGTAGAAGCCCGTGACTGTTACGAGCGTCCCGAGAGTGAACGTCGTCACTTTGAGGCCAGAGACCAGCGGAAACGTGCTCGACACGACAGAGAGGGGCAACACAACCACAAAGAATACAATCAGCGCATACCCCACACGGGGCATGCCTTGTCCCGCAAACACTCCGTCCCAGACCATCCGCCCGAATGCAGCGAACAAGACGATCCAGCGCCCCAGTGAGATGCTCGTCTTCCCCAGTACGATGAGGAACGCGAGCATTCCAAGTGCCTCCACGGTCTGGCGCGGGCCACGAAGGCTGTGCAGTGCAATCCCTCCGCAAATTACGAGACCGAACGAGCTTGGGAGTATCCATGCGAGGGCCACCAGGGCGACCCAGAAGTACATCCACTTGCGCAGGATGTAGGGACCGTTCCAGAGTTGACCCTGACTATTTGCCGGGGCGTGTTGGCGAGTGGTCGCTGGCATACCAGTCGTGGATTCCTGAGATGAGCGTGTCGGCCCAATGGGACGGAGCGTACTGCTTGGACAGTTCGTGACTGCGTGCACCCATCTTCTGCCGCCGGTCGTCCGACAGCATAGACATGGTCCGCATGCACCACGCAAGATGACGTGCGCTTTCGGATTGGACGAGGTAGCCGTTGTAGCGATCCCGGAGTAAGTGAACGGCAGCCCCGCAGGCCTCCGAACAAATGAGGGGACGGCCAGCCGCGGCGGCCTCCGCCACGACCACCCCCCAGGGCTCTTCGCGGCTCGGCAGCACAAATGCGCCCGCCTGCCCCATGAGCTCGGGCAGCGCGTCGGGCTGTACGAAGCCCTTGTTGTCAATGCCCGGCTGCTCGTCGAGCAAGGCTTCCTGCTCTCCTCTCCCGGCGCAAATGAGCCCCCAGGGATTCTCCGCCTGGGCCCGGTATGTTGCATAGGCGTCGACAAGCAGATCGAGCCCTTTCCGGCGGATGTACCGCCCCACAAACAGAAAGGCACGCGGCAGCACATCGGTCCGCTGCGCGGCAAAAGATGACCAGTCGCACCCGTACACTCCATCCCAGCACTGAATCCCGCGGAAGCCGAGGCGACGTGCAAACTGCCGCTGCCGCTCGCCCGCTACCCACAGCACGTCAATGGCCGAGTGCAGGTACCACGGCGCAATGAGCCGTGCGCCCTGTTGGCGCCACGACCCTGTCCACTGCTCGTCGGACCCCGCGACAACCACTACGTCCTGCTCTCGCATGGTGCGGGCCACGCGTAAGTATCCATCGTCGAACCAGCCCGACATAAAGACCGCGTCCGGTGCGAACGCGTTGAGGGCTTCCTTCATGTCCGCCACGCTCAACGCGTCGCGGTCGTAGAGCTGGCCAATCCAGTCGAAGTGGCGGTCCTCGAATGGTGCGTTGTCAGCTGGAGGAATACGAACGACGAGCAGTTCCACATCATGACGCTGGCAGAGCGTACGGAAGCAGGCCGCCATGTGCGGCGAGAGCCGCGAGTGCAGTATGGCAAGTCGGAGCGCCCCCGATCCAGCACCTGGGTTCATGACAAAAGGTTTCGGTACACGGTCACGGTACGCGACGCATTTTCTTCCCAACTAAACTGCTCATGGTATTCTTCGAAGTCATGCGCATGCCCGGTTGCGAGCCGCTGGTGCATGTTCTCAATGCCTTCGGCGAGAGCCGCCGGGGAATCCCCCGAACAGGCAACTCCAATGTCGTAGGCCTGGATCGTCTCGTGGAGAACGGGAGCTGAGCTCACAAGAACAGGACGCTCGTAATGGGCCGCTACGTTGAGGACACCACTCTGTGAAGTAAAGGACTCCTGATACGGTAGTGCTATCCAGTCGGCGGCCACAAACAACTCTCCCACCTCATCGTCGTCGATGCGGCGCGGGATGAACCGTACGTTATCTCCGATCCCCAGGTCGCTAGCTGACTGTCGGTAGTGGTCCACTCCGTGGTGGCGTCCATCCTCCTGCCCCGCCACAATAAGATACGGGGTCGGAGTGGCGCGGGACAGGGCACGAAGCAGGCCATCCAGGTTTTTTCCGTCCCTGATCTTCCCGAACATCAAAGCGACCCGCCGTCCCGACGGCAAGTCCCACGCCTCGCGCAGGGCGGCCTGTGAAGTCTCAACAGTCCCGTGAGCATACGGTCCGTGCGGCACAACGTAAACGTGCTCTGTAGACACGTCGGCAAACGCAGTCAGTTCGTGGACTTGGTATTCCGAGTGTACGAAGAGCGCATCGGCGAACCGGTAGAAGGCTTTGAGCTGCCGATCTTCCCAGGACCGATTGATAATGCTCTTTCCTCGCTTCACGTCGTGGGCAGAGGCCACAATTTTCACATCCGTTCCCTCAATTCTTCGGCGCCAGTACGGAAAGGATAGATGGTTGATATTTGCGAGATGCAAGACATCCAATCCGGCCGAACTCGCGTGCTCGATCGCTCGCTTCGGGTTGACGAACTGTCCCTTCAAAAATCGCCACCGCCGCAACGTCGGGATGTCGTGCGAGATGCTCGCCAATCCATCCCACGTCGCGTACCCGTCGGCGTGCGCCCACTCATAATCTGGGGTGCAGATCGCCTCAACCTCCACCCCAGAGCGTTGTCCCATCGCCGTCATGAGCTTGTGGGTATAGCGCCCAATGCCTCCTCCCGGAAAGAAGATGTAGAAGCCCACGCGCAGCGGACGGAAGGAATTAGGCACCCGTACGGACTGCTGACTGGTTCGGAGTTCGGGCACGGTGATAGATGCGAAGGAGTCGGTCTACGTGTTGCTTGGGGCGAAATTTGTCTCGAATCAGCGCAATGCAGCGCTTCCCGAATGCTCGCAGCCGGGCTTCCTCGGATAGGAGGCCTTCTACACGCTCCGCAATGGCCGTTCCATCTTTAGGCGGCACGCGATATCCGGTTTCGCCCTCCAGGCACCATTCGGACACGCCTCCCACGTCGGACGCCACAACCGGTACGCCTCGACTGAGTGCTTCAATTCCGACGATGCCCAGAGTTTCGGGCCACAGCGATGGAAACACAAATACAGACGTCTGGTCGAGGAGATCGACGACCTCGGTCCTAGAAGCCCACCCATGAAGCTGTAGGCGATCGGCACATCCGAACTGACCGGCCAAGTTTAAGAGACTGTCCGCTACCTCGTCGGTGATGCTCCCCACCATCTTGCCCCTCACAGACTCCGGGAGGTGTCCCAGCGCCTCAATGAAGTATTCGTGGCCTTTATTCGAAGCAACACGGCCCAGGTACGTGATTGTCGGCGGATTGGGCACAGGACGGGGCGCGTCGGCGGGATCCAGCTCACAGAAGTATGGAAGTACCGACATCGACGCGTCTTCAAAGCCCGATGCCTCGTACTTCTCCTGAGCCCCCTCGCTGGGCGCAATGACGCCTGCAAAGTCGTTGGCGTGCTCGATGCCCCACTTCGCCCGGCGGTAGAAATACGCAGCGTATTGAGGGCGGGGAGTTACACAGCGCTTCGTGATCGTCGTCGCAAAGCACCCGAGTCCACAGGTCCGCTCGCAGATCGCCTGCGGACGCTCGTGGAAAAAGTTGTTGGCCGGACAGACCCAGCGGTAGTCGTGCGTGGTCACGAGGGTCGGCCCGTAGTCCAGACTTGCCTGCAACGCCCCCACGTTCTGCACATTGTGCACGTGAACGACATCCGGCGCTTCTTTCTGCAGGACGCCTTCCATCTGCGTGCGGGCCCGCGCCTCGGCCCGAAATCCCGCCGTGCCGAGCGCCGGAACGTGGCAGACAGGCTCGTGTAGCGTGGGGTCTCCATCTCCGTAGGCCACGACGGGCGTGATGCCTCGCTCCTCCAGGCGTGGGAGCAGGCCGAAGAGATAGGTCTCTACCCCCCCCTTGTGGGACAGGTGTTCGTTGACGTGGAGAACCTTCACGCTATGCCTGCTAGATTCGGTCTTACGGTTTACGAGCAATCAACGTAATTCCGCGCCGGAGACTCGGGACGATCAGTTCCAACAGCCGCCGCATCCCCGACTGCGGCCAGTAGTCGCAGTACTGGATCTCCTCGACCTCCAACCCGGCACGCTCAATGTATTCTCGCAGCTCGGCTTTCGTGTACTCCCGAAAGTGGCCTGGATTGGAGGGGTCCTCTTGAAGCTGCTCATACGGATGTTGGCCACAGAGCATCTGAAGCCGCTTTTTCGCGTCTACCGCATTCGGGGTTTGAATCATGAGGTATCCCCCATGTCTCACGTATTCCTTCAAGAAGTCAATCACGATAGACGGGGCGGTATAAAGATGCTCGATCACCTCCGCCATAACCACGACATCATGCGTCACAATCTCGGGCCACAGCGCCTCATCCCTAACGTTGTTAAGGTCAAACTCGAAGTGCCGATTAAAGGCTGAGTCCGAAACCAACCGTTCGTTTTTCCAGCCCAGCGTGTTGATGACTACGTCCTCATCCACGCACGCACTCAGCACACTCGTCTGAATGTGAGGGCCCACGTCCAACAACTTTGGACGCGAACGTTCCGCACTCTCTAGTACCTCCGACACGACCCCAACATTGTATGCAATCCTTTCCTTGTGATAGCACAGATAGTCTAATTCTTTTTTGCAGAGTTCTTCTTTATCTACTATTTCTTCCATCCTCCCTATTTCTATTCCCTTCTCCATCACAACAAACCCTCATCTCGTGCGCAGTGTGGTAAGTTGCGTGCCCTCTTTCACCTCCTCTTTCCATCCCAATTCTTCAAGGTATTGGGTCCAGGCTTGTTCGTCCCACTTTTGTGACGCCAAGCGGCCGCTCATACTCGCTAGGTCGGCATACGCCTTCAGTGTAACACCCGGGGGCTGCGACGATGGGGTGCCGACCAGACCTCTCGCCAAACGCCACGGAAAGTCCCCGAGAAACCACTTCAGGACCTCCCACCAGCGTATCCCCTCTCTTTCCCGCAACTCATACAGCACACGATTCCGAATCACCTGCCGCATCCGACGCCGCTCCTGCTCTTCGGTGGTGGTCGACCCGCCCGAGAAGTGACGGACCCGCGCATCCCTGCAAAACCCCACTGTATAGTCTTGCGCCCGGATTCGGCGGCACAGATCGTAGTCCTCGTAATAGCTGCCGTACACCGGGTCGAACGGCCCCGTTTCTCGAAGCACCGCGGTCCGCACCAGCAGGGCCGGGGCCGGCGCATTTTGGGTACTCAAGATGTCGTCCTCGATTGTCCCCTCTCGCAGCGCAGCCTCCTGCGCGTCCGAAAGGCACGCTAGGAAGCTTGGGTCCCAACCATCGTCCTCGTAGGTGCGGATGACCGGAGACACCGCCCCGAGACGGGGATGATCGACTAGGGCCCCGAGGCACTCATCGACCCATCCGGGAGGACTCACGGTGTCCTGGTTCAGGAAGAGCACCGTGTCGCGCAGTCGTGAGGCCTCTACGAGCGCAAAATTGTTCGCTTCCGCAAACCCCATAGGTCGAGGAGTAGAAAGTACCTCCGCGTCAAATGCCGAGAGATCGAGATCATTGACGATAGTATTCCCGGCGTTGTCCACTAGCACTAGATGTAGGGGCTCTGTGCTTGCATCGGCCAGCGTATCGAGACACGCTGGCAGCCACGAATCCCCACGGTACGCAATTAAGAGAACAGTGGCCATGTTCTTATATGCTCGTGCTATGCGGGACGACCGGTGATTTCACTCCACTTCTCAGGGTTCTCGTTTCGGAGCTCAGCGGCACTGGTATGTGCTGGCGCCCCACCATCGAAATAGTCGCTCCGCAAGAACGGAAGGAATTCTTCCGGTTCACACCGAAACTTCAGATCGCGCGGGAAGCGGTCAAGCCACTCGTCGACTTCAATTCCATGATCTCGGCCTGCCAGTTCACCGACGAGCTCGAGAAAGCGTCTTCGGTGCTCTCGAACGCGCCGCAGTGTATGTTCTCGGACATACTCGGGCGGAATGTCCCGCGCGATCATGCGCTGAACGCCCTGCTGTACCGCCTCAGCTGTCGGCTCGACAATAGCGCAGTAGTCCTCGTCGAAAAATACGTCGCGTCCCCCTTGGCTTGGCGTCGAGACGACGGGGAGTCCACAGAGCAGGTATTCTATGGACGCCCGGTTCGTGCCCTCCACAGCTGAGAGGATAAGCCCTGTGCGTGCCCTGTTGAGGGCCGCCGCCACCTCCGTCCTGGATAAGTACGTGTACTTGCCCCCCTGAAAGTTCAGCCAGGCCGCTCCGTTGAGTGTCGAGCGGACCTTGTCGAAATAGTCCTCATCGTCTACCACCGTAATCATCGCAAGGCTATTGACCCGACGGGCCAGTTCAATCCGCTTGAAGCGACGCATCCGGGCGTTCATGATCGCGTCGTACTTTTTTTGCCCCTGCCGCTGGAGTTGGAATTCGTCCTCCCGGGTGAACGCGTTCTTGTTAATGAGCCGAACGTTGGCGTTGGTAATCGCTTCTACACGCTTCTTTTCTTCAGCATCGGGCGTCAGAATTGTGAGATCACACGCCTTATGCCGGCGACGAAATGCCTGAACCTGCCGATCCAGAAAATGCGCTCGCCATTCGTTGATCTGCCGGTGGAAAGCCACAACAAACTTGGCGGGTACTCCCTCCAAGGACCGGGCCATGTAAAATACATTCCCAAGTGATCTTCCCGCCGTTGTGAAGATCACTGGGGGATCCTGTAGAACCGGATAGAAGGTAAATCGGTCCGTCTCGTACAGCTTCAGCGGCTTCGTGTAGGCCCGAATATAGGCCCACACATCCTTTGGCATCACTTGACGGATGGAATCTTTGATGGTGTTTGGGACACCAGACTTGACCCCTTTCAATAATCTCATTTGGATGCAAAACGGTTGCTTCAGATCCTCAAAGGCCCGGAAATTATGGCTCGTTAGAACCCTAATTTCTTGTGGCAATGAGGCGAGAATACCTTCCCCATCATGCTCGGCTCAATCAACCGCCAGGCCCTCCTGTCTAAATACCTCCCTGAGCCGATCGATTTCGCGACCCCCATACACCTTCCTGGACTTAAAGGGAATCAAGATTCATTCCACCACACGACCGGCTGCTCTGCCCCTCTTTATCGAGTT
>Ga0207714_1000572_pt1 | contig 25115 bp, 20 predicted proteins | sample PonA232FremontCA_2_FD_187270 | JGI IMG/M metagenome (GOLD analysis project Ga0207714, IMG submission 187270) | Marine sediment microbial community from Fremont, CA, USA - Pond A23 Sediment 2 (SPAdes) | ecosystem: Environmental > Aquatic > Marine > Unclassified | place: USA: Fremont, California...
CCTGCGGCGCCGGGTGGCCGTGGCGCTCGAGCAGGTCGGCCTGGCGCGCGGCCACGGCGTTGACGTCGAAGCCCTCGATCATCTCGTTGAACATGCGGTGCCAGTTCACCTTCGCGTCGAGGCGCATGAAAAGCGCGCCCAGGCCCACGCTGGCCCGGTCCATGAACACGAACTCGCGCGGCAGCTCCACGCCGCCCGCGCGCTTGAGCAGCTGGCGCAGCTCATCGACCTTGCGCCGGCCCGTCTGGACGTCGTTGGTGTCGTTCACCGATTGCGGCTCGTCGCGCAGGACCGGGCCGTAGATGAAGCGCGCCCAGTCGTTCAGGGCCGAGATCAGCTCGTTGTTCAGGTTCTGGAAGTTCCAACAGCGATAGGCGTAGGCCGACTTGTCGAAGTCGTCGTCGCGCAGCGCCTCGTACAGGCGGATCAGCCCCTCGACGAAACGCGCCGGGAACACGCGCACGCAGCCGTAATCCAGCAGATTGATGCTGTTGTCCGGGCGGATGGAATAGTTGCCGAAGTGCGGGTCGCCGTGGATGACGGCCCAGCCGTAGAGCGGCCGGTACCACAGCCGGAACATCGATTTGGCGATCTCGTCGCGCACCGCCTGGGGGTATTCGCGCGCGTTCATGATGGGCTCGCCGTGCAGCCACTCGGCCGTGAGCAGCCGGTCGGTGGAAAGCTCGCCGATGGGCTCGGGCACCTGCACGCAGGGCTCGTCCGCGAGCATCTCGCGGTACATGGCGATGCGCTTGAATTCCAGGGCGTAGTCCAGCTCCTCGCCGATGCGCTCCTTGAGTTCCTCCAGGATGCGGCCGGTGCGCACCGAGCCCTCGTAGCGCTCGAACAGGGCGAGCAGCCGCCCCGCCTGCTTCAGGTCGGATTCCACCGTCTCGCGCATGCCCGGATACTGGAGCTTGCACGCCACCTCGCGGCCGTCGTGCATGACGCCGCGGTGGACCTGCCCCAGCGACGCCGCTGCCCGGGGCTCCAGGTCGAATTCGGCGAACCGGCGCTGCCAGTCCGAACCCAGCTCGTTGCGCATGCGCCGCTTGACGAACGGCCGGCCCATGGGCGGCGCGTTGGCCTGAAGCTCGGCCAGCTCGCGGGCGTACTCGGGCGGCAGCAGGTCGGGAAACGACGCGATGACCTGGGCGAACTTGACCAGCGGCCCGCGCAGCGTGCCCAGCGCCTCCTTCAACGCCTGCGCCTCGCGCGCCCGGTCGCCGGTGAAGCCGGCGCGCGAGCGCAACTGGTTGAACATCACCGAGCCGGCGGTGGAACCGATCTTCAGTGTCCGGCGCGCGCCGGTGATGGTCTCGTCGGAAGAAATGTCGCTCATCCAGGAAAGCCTTTATGTCGCGTATGGTTATCTACGGCGCGCGCCCGCCCGCGGATGGACGGGTGCGCGCCCATGCCTCAGCCGGTTGCGGCGTGCGGGCGGGCCTGCCCCTCGGCGGGCAGGGAAATCCGAAAGCGCGTGCCCGTGGCGTCCGTGGCGACCAGCGCGAGGCTGCCGCCGTTGTTGCGCACCAACTCCTGCGCGATGGTCAGGCCGAGGCCGGTGCCCGTCGCCGCCGATCCCGGCGCCGGGATACCGCCCGCCCGGACCGTGCTCTCGGGCAGGCCCGGCCCGTCGTCCACGACGTCGACGACAATGTGATCGCCGTGGCCGGCGCCTTCGATGGTCACGCGCGTGGTTCCCGGGGCTTCCGCGGCGTTTCGCGCCAGGTTGAGCAAGGCCCGGTGGAGCTGGCGCGGGTCGGTGGTGACGCGCAGCCTCGTCGGAATGCCGTTCTCGCACTGCACCTCTGTGGCCGGCACGTCGGCGAGCACATCGTCGATCAACGCCACGAGGTCGACGTCTGTGGGCTCGGGCGCGGGCTCCTGCGCCGTCCCCGTGGCGAGTGTGCGCCGGCACATGTCCACCGCGCGCTCCAGCGACCGCAGAACGCGCTCGGCCGAACGGCGCACGCCCGGATCATCCCCGTGGGACAGGCTTTCCACCAGCATCATCGCCGTGGACAGGGTGTTGCGCAGGTCGTGCGAGATCTTGCGCACCGCCTGCCCCAAATCGGCGAGACGCTCGGTGCGGAGGTCGTGTACCACGACGAGCACACAGCGCCGGCCGAAGACCTCGACATCCGTCGCGCGCACCCGCGCCGGGACGAACACACCCTCGCGGGTACGGCAGGACAGCCCCTCCTGCTCCCAGGTGCCGTGTGCCAACACCTGCTGGACGAAACGTTCGAAGGCGGGAATCTCGTGCGGATGGATATCGACGGCGCGCAGCCGGCCCAGCTCCTCGCGGCCGTAGCCCAGCAGCCGGCGCGCGGCGGCGTTGGCCTCCACGACGATCCCGCTGTCGATTTCCACCAGAAGCGCCGAGTCCGCGATGCGCTCGAAGAGCTTGGCAAAGCTGTCTTCGGTCGCGCGCGACCCCTCGGGCGTTGTTTCCATGCCGTTCACCGGCGCCTTTGCTCACGTGATCGTGAATATAAGCGCCGCGCCGGCACCCGGCAAACGCGGTATCACGTCGCCCTGAAATGCGCCTCGCAACCGCGTTATGGGCCGGCATCGCCGCCGCGCGCGGCCGTCTGCGCCGGCTGGCCGGGAAACGGCGTGGTGACGGCCGAGATGGGCACGAGCTGGATCCCCTGCGCCCGCGCTTTGGGAATCCAGGCTTCGAGCACCTCGAAGGTGACCGGATAGGGATGACCGATGGCCACGGCCGTCCCGGCCGCACGCGCGATGCGCGCCGCCTCGGCGAGGCTTTCGCGGATGGCCGGCGCGTCCTTGGCGTTGTCCAGGAACACGTCGCGACCGGCAAAGGCCACGCCGAGTTCGCGCGCCACGGCCTCGCCCGCGCTTTCGGGCGTCGTCCGGGAATCCAGGAACATCAGGCCGCGCGCCTTCAGCATGCGAAGCACCGTCCGCATGCCCGAACGGTCCGGGGTGAATGCGCTGCCCATGTGGTTGTTCACCCCGACCGCGCCGTCCACGCGGTCGAGCGCCCAGCGCAGCCGGCGCCGCAGCTCGTCATCGGGAAGGTCGGCGCGCAGGACGTTGCACCCGGCGTCCCACTCGGGGCTCTTGGGCTGCATGGGCACGTGCGCCAGGACCTCGTGGCCGGCCGCGCGCGCCGCGCCCGTCAGCGCGGGCAACCCGTCGGCATAGGCAAGAAAGGACAGCGTTACCGCCGGCGGCAGCGCGATGGCGCGCTGCGTCCGCGCACGGCTCAGGCCCAGGTCGTCCACCACGATGGCGAGCTTGGCCGCACCCGGCGGCACCGCCACCGGCTCCGCCTCGCCATGGGCGAAACCGCCCGCCGGTTCGAGCGTCTCGGGCTTGGCGCGCGGCAGGGGCACGTCGTGCGGCCGCGCCGGAGCCGCCTCAGGTGCGGGCCCGGTCCCCGGCGTCTGGGCCACCGGCGGGCGCGTCCCGCGTTCGGCCGCCGGTGGGACACCCGGATCGGCCCAGGCGATGGGATTGCCGACGGCAGCGCGCACCGTGCCCGGCGCCGGGTCCTGGACGAGATACGCACCGCCCAGCGCGCCCAGACCGAGCCCCAGGCCGAACAGCCCGAACGCGCCCGCGGCGAGCACCGCGCGCCGACTTCCCGCAAGGGCGCGCAGATGGGTGAGGAAAGCCCGCGCCACCGCCCCTCCGTATCGCGGTTTATGAAGAAGGTTAACACGGCACGGGGGCGGATGGGTTAACGATCTTCGGCCGTATCACCATCGACGGCCGTATCGCGCCGGTGCCCGGCTGCCCCGGCGCGGGCTTCCGCCGCCTCGCCCGCGAGGTCGGCCAGGATCGGGCAGTCGGGCCGGTGATCGCCGCGGCACTTGTCCACGAGGTGGCCCAGGGTGTCGCGCATCGCCTGAAGCTCCTGCATGCGCCGGTCGATCTCGGCGATGTGCGCCTGCGCCACGGCCTTCACGTCGCCGCTGGAGCGGTCGCGGTCCTGCCACAGCGCGAGCAGCTCACGCACCTGCGCCACCGAGAAGCCCAGCTCGCGCGCCCGGTGGATGAACTGAAGCGTGCGCACCGCCCGCGTGTCGTACAGGCGGTAGCCGCCCTCGCTCCGCCCTGCCGGGGCAACCAGGCCGATGCTCTCGTAGTACCGGATGGTCTTCGCCGGCAGCCCGGTCAGCCGCGCCGCCTCGCCGATGGTCGCCCTCACGTGCCCACCTCCATGGTTCGCCGTTCCTTCAGGCGCAGCCGCAGCGAGTTCAGCACCACGCAGACATCGGACAGCGCCATCGCGGCACCCGCAATGACGGGGCTCAGCAGGCCCGCCGCGGCGAAGGGGATCGCCAGCGTGTTGTAGCCGAAGGCCCAGCCCAGGTTCTGCCAGATCGTCCGCCGCGTCGCCCGGCTCAGGCCGATGGCGTCGGCAACCAGCGCCGGGTCGTCGCGCAGCAGTGCCAGGCCCGCGCTCTCCAGTGCCACGTCCGTGCCACCACCCATGGCGATGCCCACGTCCGCCGCGGCCAGCGCCGGGGCGTCGTTGACGCCGTCGCCCACCATGGCAACGCGCCGGCCCTCTTGCTGCAAGCGGCGGATCTGCTCGGCTTTGCCCTCGGGCCGGACGTCGGCGAGCACGCGGTCGATGCCCAGCTCACCGGCAATCGCTTCGGCCGCGCGGCGGTGGTCGCCGGTGAGCATCACCGTGGCGATACCCATGTCGCGCAGCGCCGCCACCGCATCGGCGGCGCGCGCCCGCGCCGGATCGCCCAGGGCAATGACGCCCAGCAGCGCGCGCCTGTCGCAGCCGGTCTCGCCCACCCAGACCACGGACTGCCCGGCCGCCTCGGCCGCTTCCGCCGCATCGTCGCCGGGGCCCGGGTCGATGCCGGCATCCACGAGCAAATCGCGCCGGCCGAGGACCAGAGTCCGATTTTCCAGTTGGGCGCGCACGCCGCGGCCCGGCACGGTTTCCAGGGTGTCCGGCGCGACGAGACCGATCTGCGCATCCTGCGCGGCGCGCACGATGGCGTCGGCGAGCGGATGACTGCTGCCCTGCTGGGCACTCCCCGCCAGACGCAACACCTCGGCGCGGTCGGGCCCGAACGGGGTCACCGCCTGCACGCGCGGCCGCCCTTCGGTGAGCGTGCCCGTCTTGTCGAAAACCACCGTGTCCACCCGGGTGGCGCGTTCGAGCGCCGCGGCGTCCTTGATCAGCACCCCGCGGCGCGCGGCGGCGCCGGTGCCGGCGACGATCGCCATGGGCGTGGCCAGACCGAGCGCGCAGGGGCACGCGATCACCAGCACCGCCACGGCGTTGATCACGGCGGTCGCGGTACCGGCCCCGAGCGCGGCCCAGACGGCGAAGGTGCCCAGTGCGACCACGACCACCGCGGGCACGAAGACGGCGGCGACCTTGTCGACCATCCGCTGCACCGGCGGTTTGGAGGCCTGTGCGGCCTGAACCAGCTCGATGATCCGGGTCAGCGTCGCCTGCCCGCCCACGGCCGTGGCGCGCACGCGCAGCAGGCCGTCGCCGTTGATGCCGCCGGCGACCACGCCGTCGCCCGCGCTTTTGGCCACCGGCACGCTCTCGCCCGTGACCAGGCTTTCGTCCACGGCGCTCTCGCCGCCCACGACCTCGCCATCCGCGGGCAAACGCTCGCCCGGCCGCACCACCAGGACGTCGCCGGGCTGCACCCGGCCCACGGGAACGGTCACCGTGGCGCCGTCGCGCTCGATCCGGGCGCGCTCGGGGCGCAGGCGCATCAGCGCGCGCACGGCCGCGCCCGCCCGGCGCGTGGCGCGCGCCTCCAGAATGCGGCCCAGCAGCACCAGGGTCAGCACGACGGCCGCGCTTTCGTAGTACAGGTCCGTCCCCGCACCCCAGGCGAGCCAGCCGCCGTCGAGGGTCACGGTATTGTACAGGCTCAGGCCGAACGCGGCCGTGGTTCCCAACGCCACCAGGGTGTCCATGTTACCGGTGCCGCGCTTGAGCGCCGGCCACGTCGCCCGGTAGAAACGCTGGCCCGCGAACACCTGCACCGGAAGCGCCAGCGCGAACTGGATCAGCGGCGGCAGGTGCCCGGCGACTCCGAAGAGCGGAAACGCCATCTGCGCCACCAGGGGCAAGGCGAGCGCACTGCACAGCGCCACCAGCGCCCATTCGCGCCGGCCCTGCGCCGCTTCGGCCGCGTCGCGTTCCGCCGGCGGCCCTGCGTCCTCGGCGACCCGCGCGCCATAACCCGCACGCCGCACCGCCTCGGTGATGGTTTCCACGGGCACCGGCCGGGCCAGCTGAACCCGGGCCGTCTTGTCCGCCAGATTGACCTGCGCTCCCCGCACGCCCGCCACGCCAGCGAGCGTCTTCTCCACCGAGGCCACACAGGATGCGCACGTCATGCCGTCGATGGCGAGCCGGAGCGTATCCGCGGGCGCCGTATCCGCCCCGGCGATAGCTTCGGCCGGCGCTGTCGCCGGCACCGTCTCCGGCGCATGCGTCGGCGCAGCGCCGCTGCAGCACTGGCCCGCCCCGCCGCTGGGCGCCGTGTTGACCGCAGCACCGCCGCAGCATGCGTCGTCCGTGTGCGTCTCGGCGGCCGCGTTGCCGTGCGTGTTTGCCGTATCCATGCCCATATCCGCGTCCCCGATCGGTGCGTCTCGGGACGGGACGTGGCCCTTCCAGTCGCTGGAAGGTCAAGGCATGGGGAAGTCAAGGCACGGCGGCACGACCCTTCCCGGCCCCGGTGCTTTGGCGCCTTCGCCGCCGCCTGCGACGGCGGGATCACGCCATCTCGCAGTAGCGCTGGAACAGGGTGACGTTCTGCAACGGTGAAAAGTCGCGCAAGCTCGCCGAAGGCTGGCCGAACAGGTAGCCCTGGACGTAGGTCACTCCACAGTCGCGCACGAAGCGCAGGCCCTCGGCGTCGTCCACCATTTCGGCGACCGTGGCGGTGCCCAGGCGATGGCACAGCTCCGTCAGGGCGGAGAGAAAGGCCCGGCCCTTCGCCGCCTGCCGGGCGTACCGGATCGCCGTCCCGTCGATTTTGACCATATCCACCTCAAGGGCGCTGAGATAGCGGAAGCTCGCCGCGCCCGCGCCCAGGTCGTCCAGGCATACCCTGTAGCCGCGCTCGCGCAGTGCGCGCAGGAACCGGTTGGCCGCGCGCAGATCGCCCATGCGGGCGCTTTCGGTGATCTCGAACAAAAGCCGGTCGCGGGTCCAGGGCGCCTCGTCCAGAAGCGCCAGCAGGTGATCCGTATAGGCGGCCGTCTCGACCGAATGGCCGGACACGTTGACGGCCACCCGGGTGGCCGTGTCGTGGCGCGGACGCGCGGCGAGCCAGGCGATGACCTCCCGGACCATCGCGAGGTCCAGCTCGTGGATCATCCCGGTTTCCTCGGCGAACGCGATGCGCCGCCCCGGCGCGGGATCGCCGCCGCTGCGCGGGAAGCGGCACAGCGCCTCGTAATGGTGAACGCGGCCGGTGGTGGCGTTGACGATGGGCTGAAACGCCAGGTGGAACTCCGTACCGGAGACGATACGCTTGAAATCGCCCACCTCGCGCACGGCCCGGTCGACCAGCTCGCCCATGTTGTTCGCCAGATCGGACAACTGAAGCGCCGAATTGTCGCCGTGCCCGAAATGATTGAGCATGTATTTCACGCCCCGCGCGACTTCTGCTTCGTCCAGGTCCGTGCTTCCCGCGGCACTGACGCTGGCCTGCCGGAAGCCGGTGCCGCGACCGGCAGGATCGGCCCGGCGGGTCAGCTCGGCGACCTGCGACTCCAGATCCGCGAGATCGGAATCCGCCGCATGGACAAGGCTGAACCGGCCCTCGCTGACTTGTGTCGCGACACCGCCGGCGATGGCATGCTCGCGGATGGTGTCGGCGATGTGCCGGATCAGCGCCGCGCGGCGGGCGGGGCTCAGGCACGCCGTAACGCGATCGAAACCGGGCAGCTCCACCAGGCTCACCGTGACCGGCGCGTCCGTTCCGGCGCTCTCGCGAAGCTGTTCCGCAGCCACGGCGGCGAACGCATCCGCTTCGAGCAGCCCCGAGATCCGGTCGCGGCGGTAGCCGTCGCGCGCCAGCGTTTCCTGCGCGGAAATCCGACGCAGCGCCATATAGAAGGCGTCCGGGGCCTCCGGGCTGGCATAACCGGAGAGCCGGACCGGTACCTGCGAGCCCGAATCCTTGATCAGATGCACCGGCTCGCGCTGAACGCGCCCGGCCCGGTGGGAAGCCTCGAAAAGATCGGCCAGAAGCGGCGCATCCTCTTCGGCGACCAGATCAGACAGTACCCGGCCCTCGAGCGCATCGGGGTCCAGCCCGGTGTAGTGCCGGGTCGCCCCGCGGGCGAACCGGATGGTCAGGCCCCGATCCAGGGTCAACACCATGTCGCCCCAGCAGAATGCGAGCCCGGCGAAGATGTCGCGTTCGGATGGAGCGGCGCGGCGATCGCTGCCGGGACTGGCCTGTGGGGTCCGGGTCATGGTGCACCTCTCTAACCGGTCGTGGTACGCACGATCGTGATGTCCAAACCTATGTTAACTTGCCGTGACTTTAGCGACCGCATGGTCACGGCATCTGATTACTCACGTATCGAAGGTGTATCGAAAATTCTTCCGGAACTGTAGGGATCGGGGAGTTCATACCTCTTATTTCCCACGTCTAGCTCGGAGGTATGAACGCCGATCGGGCGTCGGGGCGGCGCCGTGCGCGGCGGCTTCCCATGGGCGCCGTCGCTTGCTATGACGCATCTGCGCGGTCCGGCGCAGGGTATGGTGCGGCGATGTTTCTGCTGATCGACAACTACGATAGTTTTGTCTACAACCTCTATCACTACCTGGGCGAGCTGGGCGCGCGCGTTGAGGTGGTGCGCAACGATGCGATCACGGTCGAGGCGGCGCTGGCCCGCCAGCCGCAGGGAATCGTCATCTCGCCCGGCCCGTGCGATCCGGACCGGGCTGGCATCTGCCTCGACCTGATCGGCAAGGCGGCGGGACGCGTTCCCATGCTCGGCGTCTGCCTGGGCCATCAGGCGATCGGCCAGGCTTTCGGCGGACACGTCGGGCGCGGGCCCGTGCCCATGCACGGCAAGGTCAGCGCCATCCGCCACCGCGGTACGGGTGTTTTCGCCGAGCTGCCCTCGCCGCTGGAAGCAACGCGCTACCACTCTCTCATCGTCGACCGCGACGGCTTTCCCGAGGAGACCCTCGAGATCACGGCGGAAACGGACGACGGCATCATCATGGGCCTTGAACACCGCGAGCTGCCCATCCACGGGGTCCAGTTCCATCCCGAGAGCATCGCCTCCGAGCACGGCCACGCCATCCTGCGCAACTTCCTGCGCACGGCCGGCCACAACGCCTGACCGCCAGCGACGGAACAACAGCGAGCGACGCGCATGACCGGCGACATGCCCGACCTCAAGGCGCTCATCGGCGCGGCCGCGTCCGGCCGCAGCCTGACCGAGGCGGAAACCCGGCAAGCCGTGGACATCATGATGCGCGGCGATGCCACGCCCGCGCAGATGGGCGGCCTGCTCATGGCCCTGCGCGTGCGCGGCGAGACCGTCGCCGAACTCACCGGCGCCGCCCGGGCCATGCGCGACAGAATGGCCACCATCGACGCACCGGCCGACGCGCTGGACACCTGTGGCACCGGCGGCGACGGCGCGGGCACCTACAACATCTCCACCGCCACGGCGCTGGTGGTCGCGGGCTGCGGCGTCCCCGTGGCCAAGCACGGCAATCGTGCCATGTCCTCGAAGAGCGGCGCGGCGGACGTGCTCGCGGCGCTGGACGTCAACGTCGACGCCGAGACCCATCTGGTGGAGCGCTGCCTGGCCGAGGCGAAGACCTGTTTCCTGCTAGCGCCGCGCTACCACAGCGCCATGCGCCACGTCGGGCCGACGCGCACGGAGCTGGGCACGCGCACCGTGTTCAACCTCCTCGGCCCGCTGTCCAATCCCGCGATGGTGCGCCGGCAGGTGCTGGGCGTGTTCGCGCCGGAATGGGTGGAGCCGCTGGCGCACGTGCTGAACAACCTGGGCCACGAGCGGGCCTGGGTCGTCCACGGCCACGACGGACTGGACGAGTTGAGCACCACGGGGCCGTCGAAAGTCGCCGAGGTGAGCCACGGGCGCGTGCGCAGCTTCGAGGTCGCGCCCGAGGATGCCGGCCTGCCGCGCGCCGCGCTGGCAGACCTGCAGGGCGGCGACGCCGAGCGCAACGCCCACGTCATCCGCGCCCTGCTCGACGGCGAGCGCGGCCCATTCCGCGACATCGTGGTGTTCGCCGCCGCGGCCGCGATGATCGTCGCCGAGCGCGCGGCCGATCTGAAGACCGGTGCGGCGATGGCCGCCGAGTCCATCGACAGCGGTGCCGCGCGACGCGCGCTGGACGCCATGGCCGCCATCAGCCACGGTCGAACCCCGGCCTGATGGCTGTTCCACACGCCCGCCGAGGGAGATCCGTTCGCGCATGGCCGACGTCCTGAGCCGCATCTGCGCCGACAAGCGCGATCACATCGCGCAGCGCAAGGCCGAAGTGCCGTATGCCGAACTCGCCACGCGCGCCGGTGCGGCGGCAGCGCCGCGCGGTTTCGCCGAAGTCCTGGCGGATCGGGCGACGCGCGACGGTTTCGGCCTGATCTGCGAAATCAAGAAAGCCTCGCCGTCCAGGGGCCTGATCCGCCGTGATTTCGACCCGGCGGCGCTGGCCCGCGCCTACCGCGACGGCGGCGCCGCGTGCCTGTCCGTGCTCACCGACGCGCCGTATTTCCAGGGCGCGGACGCGCATCTCGAAGCCGCGCGCGCGGCGGTGAACCTGCCCTTGTTGCGCAAGGACTTCATCCTGGATCCCTATCAGGTGACCGAGGCGCGCGCGCTGGGCGCGGACGCGGTGCTGCTGATCCTGGCCGCCCTGTCGGACACCCAGGCCGGCGAGCTGGCCGAGGCCGCGGGCGCGTGGGGCATGGACGTGCTGGCGGAGGTCCACGACGCGCCGGAGCTGGAACGTGCGTGCGCGTTGCCCACCGGGCTAATCGGCATCAACAACCGCGACCTCAAAACGCTGACGGTCGATCTCGGAACCACGCGCGACCTTGCGCCGCGCGTGCCGGCGGACCGCCTGACCGTGTGCGAGAGCGGGCTCTACACGGCCGAGGATCTGGGCGCCATGGTCGCCGCCGGGGCGCGGGCCTTCCTCATCGGGGAGTCCCTGATGCGCCACGCCGACGTCGCGGCGGCGACCCACGCGCTGCGGACCGACGCAATGCGTGCGCAAGGCGCGGCCACGGCATAGGACGCGAGGCGGCATGAGCGGGGGCGGCTTCAGCCATCTGGACGAACACGGCCGGGCGCGCATGGTGGACGTGGGGGACAAGGCGGTGACCGAGCGCACCGCCACCGCCCGGGGCGACGTGGTGATGCAGCCCGAGACCCTGGCGCGGATCCGCGCGGGCGGCGTGGCCAAGGGCGACGTCCTCACCGTGGCGCGCCTGGCGGGGATCATGGGCGCCAAGCGCACGCCCGATCTCATCCCGCTGTGTCACCCGCTGCAGCTCTCCGGCATCGAGGTCGAACTGGCACTGGACGACGACCGCAGTGCCGTGGTGGTCACCGCCACCTGCCGAATCGCGGCGCAGACGGGGGTCGAGATGGAAGCGCTCACGGCCGTTTCGGTGGCCGCCCTGACCGTCTACGACATGTGCAAGGCCGCGGATAAGGGCATGCAGATCGCGAACATCCGGCTGCTGCGCAAGACCGGCGGCAAGTCGGGCACATGGGAGGCGACGTGATGCTGCCGGTCGCGGAAGCACGCACGCGGATCCTGGCCGCCTTCGATCCGCTGCCCGCGGAGACCGTGCCCGTCGGCGACGCGCTGGGCCGCGTGCTGGCCGAGGATCTCCTCGCCCGCGTGACCCAGCCGCCCGCGGCGATGTCCGCCATGGACGGCTACGCCGTGCGCGCGCATGACGCCGGCGCGGTGCCGGCGCGGTTGCGCCTGGTCGGCGAGGTCCCGGCGGGAGAGGCGTTTCCCCGGGCGCTCGGCGCGGGCGAGGCGGTGCGCATCTTCACCGGCGCCCCGCTGCCGGACGGTGCCGACGCGATCGTGATCCAGGAAAATACCGAACGCGACGGCGACACGGTGGTCGTGCACACCGCTGCGCAGGCGGGCGACTGGGTGCGCCCGGCGGGGCTCGATTTCCGCGAAGGCGAGCCGGGCCTACCCGCCGGGCGGCGGCTGACCGCGCGCGACATCGGGCTGGCGGCGGCCATGAACCGGCCCTGGCTGAACGTGCACCGGCGCCCGCGCGTGGCCGTGCTCGCCACGGGCGACGAGATCGTCCTGCCCGGCGAGCCGCTGGGCCCGAACCAGATCGTCAGCTCCAACAGCATGGGCCTGTGCGCCTTCGTCAGCGCCTGCGGCGGCGAACCGGTGCACCTGGGCGTCGCCCCGGACACGCGCGCCGGCCTGACCGAGCGCATCGCCGCCGCAAAGGGCTGCGACCTGCTGGTCACGGCCGGGGGCGCGTCCGTGGGCGCCCACGACCTCGTCCATCGCGTTCTGGAAGAGCGCGGCGCCGAACTGGATTTCTGGAAGATCGCCATGCGCCCCGGCAAGCCGCTGATGTTCGGACGGCTCGGGGCAACGCCCGTGCTGGGCTTGCCGGGCAATCCCGTCGCCGGCCTGGTCTGCGCGACCCTGTTCCTGCGCCCCGCCATCGACGTGATGCAGGGTGGCGAGGGAACGGTGCCACGCATGCGCGCCGTCCTCGGCGCGCCCCTGCCCGCCAACGGCGAGCGCGAATCCTATTTGCGCGCAAGCATCGATCGCACCGGGCCGCACGGTCCCGAGGTAACCGCGTTCGAGAAACAGGACAGCTCCGTTCTCTCCCGGCTCGCCCGGGCGGACGCCCTCATCCGCCGCCCGATACGCGCCGAGCCAGCCCCTGCGGGCACCGCAGTCGAGATTCTGCCCCTCGACCATGGCGCCTGCCGTATCTGATTTGCCATGTCGTTTGCGTCTAGCGTATGTGCAAATCTCTTGACCCTGGTGTGGAACCAAAGTAGAACACTGCCAGGTTGTCGTTTTGTTCGGCCGCTGGGGATGCGCAGGCGGATCCCCGACCCGCGCCGCGGCGGCAGCGCATGCGGAAACAACGGGCGCACGCAAAAACACGACGGGGCAGGCGCATGCTGACACGCAAACAACACGAACTTTTGCAGTATATTCACCGCCATCTGAACACCCACGGTGTCTCGCCGTCCTTTGACGAGATGAAGGACGCCCTCGGCCTGAAGTCCAAGTCGGGGATCCACCGCCTCATAAGCGGCCTGGAGGAGCGCGGTTTCCTGCGCCGGTTGCCGCATCGCGCCCGCGCGCTGGAGATCCTGCGCGCGCCCGACGGGTCCGATCCCGGTTCCGGCGAGGCCGCGGGCACCACGGCCGCAGCGGCGGGCGACAACGTCGTCGCCCCGGACTTCGCCGGGCCGCGCGTCGGCACTCCCGCGACCACGGCGCCCAGCCGGGCGCACGGGCAGCTCCCGCTGTACGGCCGGATTGCCGCAGGCACACCCATCGAGGCACTGCGCGACGAATCGGCCTTCGTCGAGGTGCCCGAAGCCTGGCTGGGTGACGGCGATCGCTACTGCCTTGAGGTCGAGGGCGATTCCATGGTGGACGCGGGCATTCTCGACGGCGACACCGTGGTCATCGAGCGCTGTGACAACGCCGAGAACGGGCGCATCGTGGTCGCCCTGGTCGACGACGCGGAGGCCACGCTCAAGCGCATCCGGCGCAAGGGTCACGCCATCGCCCTGGAACCGGCGAACCGGCATTACGAGACCCGCATCTTCCCGCCCGACCGGGTGAAGCTCCAGGGACGCCTGATCGGCCTGTTGCGCCACTACTGAACCGGTGCTGCGGCGCCGTCGCCCGTCGCGGTCCCCGTCGTGGAATCGGTATCGCTGTCCGTTTCGGTCGCGGCGGCTTCGGGATCCCGAACCCAGGGGCGATCGCCGCGAACCGCGCGAACCGAGCGCACGGACCATGCCGCGCCGTCGATGTAGACGGCGTGCGCGCCCGCGCGCCAAACGTCGAAGCGGTCCACGACCGCCAGTGGCCCGGCGCAGCCGCCCCGCGGCACCGGCACGGCGGCGAGCAGCAGCGTCGCCCGGCGGCAGTCCGTCGCCAGGGCGCGCCCGTCGCGCACCAGCGCGACCGTGTGCTTGCCCCGGCGGTACACGCAGCTTACCGAATCGCAGCGCAGCTTGGCGCCCTCGGCCGCCCCGCTGGCCGGAAACGCGGGGGCGTCGCGCTGGCCCGCGCGGCGAAGCCAGATGCGGGCGCTGAACGGGGCCGTCTCCTTGTCCGAAAGCCAGAGCCGTCCGCCCTCCCCGCGCACCGCCATTAGCTTGGCATCTCGGCTCAACAGGACGTCCGGCCGCGGCGCCAACGGCACCGTGCTCACCCCCAGCGCAATGGGAAGCACGCCGAGCAGGCGCCAGCGCCGCGACCACAGGCAGAGCCACAGCGCGCCGGCCACGACACAAAGCAGCCCGCTCAACGGCGGGCTTGGCAGCCGCGGCGCCGCACCCGGCCAGGCGGCGACCCGTTCCGCCACCGCAAGCACCAGGTCGATGCCCCAGCCCATGGGCGTCAGGCCCAGCGTCCCCAGGCCCAGCGGCACGGCGAGGTAGCCAACCAGCGCCCAGGGCATGACCCAGAACGCCATGGCGGGCACGGCAATCATGTTCGCCGCGACGCCGTAGAGCGCCACCCGGTTGAAGTGGAACACGGCGAACGGCCCCGTCGCCGCCGCCGCGACGACGGAACTCAGCGCCACCCCGCCCAGATACAGCCCGACCCGGGCGACCGGCCCGCGCGCCTCCATCGCGCGCACGCCGCGGCGGCGCAGCACCTCGTACACGGCAACCAAACCGGTCACGGCGGCGAAGGACATCTGGAAGCTCACGTCGAGCAGGCTTTCCGGCCGCAGCAGCAGCACCACCAGCGCCGCCCAGGCAACCAGGCGCATGGTCACCGCGTTCCGGTCGAGCATCACCCCCAGCAGCACCACCGCGGTCATCAGGAAGGCGCGCTGCGTAGGGACGGTCGCACCCACCAGCACCAGATACGCACCCGCTGCCGCCAGCGCCGCAAGTGCGGCCCATTTCTTGACCGGCCGGCGCAGGGCGACGAAGGGCACCAGCGCACCGCCAGCGCGTACGGCGAAAAACACCAACCCGGCCACGAGCCCGACGTGCAGACCCGAAATCGCCAGCAAGTGCGCCAGGCCAGCGTGGCGCAGGTCTTCCATCGCCGCCTCGGACACCGCGCCGCGCTCGCCGGTCATGAGCGCCGCCGCAATGGCACCGGTTTCCCCGGGCAACCGCTCCCGCACGGCCGCGCCCAGGGTGTGGCGCAGCGCAGCGATACGTGACCCGGCGTCCAGCCAGGGCTCGGCCTCGGGCGGCCGCGGCAGCCGTTCCACGTTGCCCAGGACGAAGCCCACGGCGCCGATGCGCTGGAAAAACGCGTAGCGGGCGAAATCGAACGCGCCCGGCGCGACCGGCCCGGGCGGCGGGCGCAGCACCGCCTTCGCCTTGACCCGGTCGCCCGCGGCGATGCCGGGCGCGCCGTTGGCCACGGTCACACGCACCCGCGCGGGCGTTTCCGCGGGGTCCAGGGCGGGGATCTCGGGCGCCGCGATGCGCAGGCGGACGCCCGTCTCGCGCGGCTCGACCGCGGTGACGTGGCCAATGATCCGGACCGCGTCGGTCTCCTTCGGGATCACCGGCGCGGCGACCATGCGCGTGCGTACCTGCCCGGCGAAGAAGCCGCCCGCCACGAGCACGAGGGCCAGCGCGGGGACCAGCGCCCAGGGCGCCAACCGCCCGGCCATGGCGAAGAGCACGGCGAATCCAATGCCCGACGCGCCCAGCCAGATGGGCGGCTCGGTGGGCAGGGCGAAATAAATCCCGATCCCCGTCCCGAACGCCACGGGTACCCAGAGCACCCAGCGCGCGCGCTCGGCCAGAAGCAGCGCCAGCAGGCGCTGGCGTACCCCGGCCGCCAACTCGGCGAGCCGCGCCGTGTCGGCATCCGGCGCTACGCCCCCGGCATCCGGAAACGCGACCCGCGATCTCGATCGGTCCCGGTCGCGCACCAAACCCGCTCCTCCGGCTCACGCCCCCACCAGCGCCTTGCCACAGCATTCGAGGCGTGTGTACAACCTTGGGTTGTCGCCTCGGGATGGGCACGGCACGGCGCGAAGCGGTCCGGCCGGTACGTGCCGGCGTTTGGTTTGTCCGGCCGATCGTATTACACTTCAGTCCATACATACCCCGAACGCACGCATTCTCTCTCACACAAATCCCGGTCGCGAGGTTGTTCCGTTATGGGCGCTCGGATCCCCAAGTTTTCCACGGGGCTGGAAAGCCTCGACCATCTCACCGAAGGCGGCCTGCCGGCCGGCCGCGCGACCCTTGTCGTGGGCGCCCCCGGCGCGGGCAAGACCGTGGTCGCGCTGCAAATCGCGGTGGCGGCGGCGCGCCGGGGCGTTCCGGGGATCCTCGTGACGCTGGAGGAGGGCGAGGACGAAATTCTCGCCAACGCAGCCTCGTTCACCTGGGATCCGTCCGACATCGCGGGGCGCGACCTGATGTTTTACGACGGCCGCGCCTCCATCGAGGCCATGGTCACCGGCGATTTCGACCTGGACGGCCTTATCGCCGGCCTGGGCGCCCTGGGCGAGAGCGGCTCGGCGCAGTGCGTCGTCCTCGACGGCCTGGACCAGCTTCTGGGCAACCTGCCCGACCTGCCGCGCCGGCGGGCGGAGATGTACCGCCTCCTCCAAACGCTTTCGCGCTACAACATGACCACGATCATCACCGCCAAGGGCGACGACGACGGCAACATCGTCTCCAGCGGCGAAGCGTTCATGCAGTTCGCCGCGCAATGCGTCGTGGCGCTGCGCCGGCGCACCACCACCGGCGCCATGGTGCGCACGCTCCAGGTGCTGAAGTACCGCGGCTCCAGCTTCGGCGGCAGCGAGGTGCCCTACATCATCGACGAGGACGGCGTGGTCCCCGCCCTGGTTGGCCGGTCCAATCTGGAGCATCACCTTTCGCGCGAGCGCGTGCCCACGGGTGTCCCGGACCTCGATGCCATCCTGGAGGGCGGCTATATCCGCGGCAGCGCGGCGGTGATCTCGGGCGCACCCGGCACCGCCAAAACCACGCTGGGTGCGTCGTTCGCCCGGGCCGCCGCGGCGCGCGGCGAACGCGCCCTCTACGTCGCGTTCGACGAAAGCTACGGCCAAGTGGTTCTCGACATGCAATCCCTGGGCCTGCACCTGAACGCGACGGACGTGGCTCCGAACATCACGGGCCTTTCCCTGAGCGCCCTGGGGGTAACGGCGGAGGAGCACTATATCGCGATCCGCCGGACCCTGGAGCGCACACAGCCCGATGTGGTGGTCATCGATCCCGTTTCGGCGCTGTTCAAGGGCTACGAATCGGTGCGCGCCCGCGGCGTGGCCGAGCGGCTCGTGGATATGCTGAAGTCGCGCGGGATCACCACGGTGCTTACCTCCCTGGTGGAACCCGACAGCGATTTCAGCGCATCCTCCATCTCGACCCTTGCCGACGCATGGCTTTCCCTGAACTACGTGGTCGTGGGCAACGCGCGCGGGCGCGCGCTTTCCGTCATCAAGGCACGGGGCACCCAGCACGCCCACGAAGTTTTCAACCTCGGACTTAGCCGGGCCGGCGTGCGGCTGAGTCCCATGGCCGAAGGCCGCCCCGAATGCGGGTTGGGCCACGGTTGAGCGGGGCGAGCGACGGAACCATGGCCCAGGCGGATCCCAAGGCCCAGCAAGCGCTCGCGATCGTCCTTTTCCTGTCCAGCGGCACGCCCAGTTCGGAGCGCGCCCGCTCGGCCGTCAACACGGCCATGGCCAACGCGGGCCTGCCGGACTCGGTCCTGGAGATCGTGGACGTGCGCGTCGACCCCCAGCGCGCCATGCGCGAGGGCGCCATCGTGGTCCCCATCGTCAGTGTCACGGCGGGCAACGAACACCGCTGGTACGCCGGCGGCTTCGAGGATCTGAGCCACCTGGACGCGCTGTTCCGGGGCTTGGCGTAGCGGGCGCGCCGCGCCACCCCCGCAGCCCGTGGCATCCCCGCACCCCGTATGCTACATCCGCGCCACCGCGCGCTCCGGACGCCGGCCCGTCCGGGCGACGGCAACGAACGCGACGAGGAATGAGGCGACGACATGACCGTGGTGACCCGCTTCGCGCCGTCCCCCACTGGCTTTCTCCATATCGGCGGCGCCCGCACGGCCCTGTTCAACTGGCTCTATGCGCGCCACCACGGCGGGCAGTTCCGGCTGCGCATCGAGGACACGGACCGCGAGCGCTCCACGCCGGAGGCGATCCAGGCGATCCTGGACGGGCTGACCTGGCTCGGCCTCGATTGGGACGGGCCCACGGTCTATCAATCCGAGCGCGCCGAGCGCCACGCAAACGTGGCCTACCAGCTCCTGGCGGCGGGCAAGGCCTACCGCTGCTACGCCACCAAGGAGGAACTCGACGAGATGCGCGAGCAGGCCAGGGCCGAGGGCCGGCCGCCGCGCTACGACGGCCGCTGGCGCGACGCCGACCCGAGCGCGGCCCCGCCGGACGTCACCCCGGTGATCCGGATCAAGATGCCGCTCGAGGGCGAGACGGTCATCGAGGATCGCGTCCAGGGCCGGGTCACCGTGGCCAACGAGCAGCTCGATGACATGGTGCTGCTGCGCAGCGACGGCACCCCCACCTACATGCTCTCGGTGGTGGTCGATGACCACGACATGGGGGTCACCCACGTCATTCGCGGCGACGATCACCTGACCAATGCGTTCCGGCAGTACCAGGTGTTCCGGGCGCTCGACTGGACGCCCCCGGTGTTTGCGCACATCCCGCTCATCCACGGCCCCGACGGCACCAAGCTATCCAAGCGCCACGGCGCGGTGGGCGTCGCCGCCTATGACGAAAAGGGCTACCTCCCCGAAGCGGTACGCAACATCCTGCTGCGCCTGGGCTGGGGCCACGGCGACCGGGAGATCGTCCCCACGGAAGAAGCGATCCAGCTCTTCGACCTGGACGGCGTGGGCAAGTCAGCGGCACGTTTCGACTTTGCCAAGCTGGACAATTTCAACGGCCACTACATGCGCGAGGCGGACGACGCGCGCCTGACCGGGCTTGTGGTGCCGCGCCTGGAAAACCAGCTCGGCCGCGCGCTCGACGACGCCGAGCGCAGCCGCGTGCGCGCCGGTATGCCCGGCCTGAAGCAGCGCGCCAAGACCCTGGTCGATCTCGCCGACAACGCACGCATCTACGTCGTCCGCCCGCAGGCGCTCACGCCCAAGGCGGCCAAGCACCTGAACGACGATGCGCGTGCCCGGCTGGACCGGCTGCGCGGCCAGCTCGCCGCGATCGACGCGTGGTCGGAAGCGGCCCTCGAGGATCTGGTGCGCCAGGCGGCCGAAGCGGAAGGCGTGGGCCTGGGCAAGCTCGCCCAGCCGCTGCGCGCCGCCCTGACGGGGAGCACCGTCTCACCCGGAATCTTCGAGGTCATGGCCGCCATGGGCCGCGAGGAGGTGCTCGCCCGTCTGGCGACGCCGCCCACGGAGACCGCCGAAACGGGTTGAGAACGGCGGCGATTGATCGCACCGCGCGGCGCCGATATGCTGCAGCGCAGCGACAACAGGGCGGATAGCTGAGGAACACGGTATGGAACAGACCGGGGGCGGCGGCAGCGCCGCAAGCCAGAAAACCGCGACTCTTACGGACAACGAAACCGGCGATCAACTGGAACTGCCCGTTCTGGAGGGCTCCCTCGGCCCGCGCGTTTACGACATCCGCAAGCTCCACGGCCAGACCGGTGCGTTCACCTACGACCCGGGTTTCACTTCGACGGGAAGCTGTGCCTCGGCGATTACCTTCATCGACGGCGAGAAGGGGCAGCTTCTGCACCGCGGCTACAGCATCGAGGAACTCGCCGAGAACAGCGACTTCATGGAGGTGTGCTACCTCCTGCTGCACGGCGAGCTGCCCACGCGCGAGGAAAAGGCGGAATTCGAGTCCGCCATCACCTACCACTCGATGCTGCACGAGCAGATGCTCTACTTCTTCCGCGGTTTCCGCCGCGACGCGCATCCGATGGCGGTGATGGTGGGCGCCGTGGGCGCGCTCTCGGCGTTCTATCACGACTCCACGGATATCACGGATCCGCACCAGCGGATGGTGGCCTCGCACCGCATGATCTCGAAGATGCCCACGATCGCGGCGATGGCCTACAAGTTCTCCGTGGGGCAGCCGTTCATCTATCCGCGCAACGACCTCAGCTACGCCGAGAACTTCCTCTACATGACCTTCGCGGTGCCCACGGAGGAGTACACCATCTCCCCCACCCTGGCGCGCGCGATGGACCGGATCTTCATCCTGCATGCGGATCACGAGCAGAACGCCTCCACCTCGACGGTGCGCATCGCCGGCTCCTCGGGCGCCAATCCCTTCGCCTGCATCGCCGCCGGCATCGCGAGCCTCTGGGGCCCTGCGCACGGCGGGGCGAACCAGGCGGTCCTGGAGATGCTCGAGGAGATCGGGCACAAGGACCGCATCCCCGAGTTCCTGGAGCGGGCGAAGGACAAGAACGATCCCTTCCGGCTGATGGGCTTCGGCCACCGAGTCTACAAGAACTATGACCCGCGCGCGCAGGTCCTGCGCCAGTCGGCGCACGAGGTGCTGGACGAGCTGGGCAAGCGCGACGACCCGCTGCTCGACCTGGCGATGGAGCTGGAGCGCATCGCGCTGGAGGACGATTACTTCGTCGAGCGCAAGCTTTTCCCCAATGTCGACTTCTACTCGGGCATCATCCTCAAGGCGATGGGCTTCCCGCGCTCGATGTTCACGGTTCTGTTCGCCCTGGCGCGCACCGTGGGCTGGGTCGCGCAGTGGAAGGAAATGATCGAGGACCCCGGCCAGCGCATCAGCCGGCCGCGCCAGCTCTACACCGGCTACGGGCCACGCCCCTACGTGCCGCTGGACCAGCGCTGAGCCGCAGACGCGGTGTCGCCGCCCAGGGCCTCCAGGATCGTCGCCGCGGCGGCCCGGCTGGGCGGCGCCTCCCCGGCGCGAAGGACCCGTGCGGCCGCGGCGCCGTCCGACATGGCGCGGCTCCGCGCCGTACCGTCCGCCATGAACGCCGTAACCTGTTCGGCCAGCCTGTCCGGCGTGCAGTTCTCCAGCAGGTACTCCGGCTGAACCTCGCGGCCCAGCACGAGGTTGGGAATGCTCACGTAGGGCAGTTTCACCAACCGACGCGCGGCGAATTCGGATAGCGGATTCATGCGGTAGCCGATCACCGTGGGCGTGCCCGCGACCGCCAGTTCCGTCGCGACCGTACCCGAGGCGGCGAGCGCCGCATCCGCGGCGGCGAATGCCGCCAGGCGTTCACCGCTTCCCGTGACCACGCGTGCCGGCACGGGCCAGACCGCCACGCCGGCGCGCAGCCGCGCCTCGACGGCCGGGACCGTGGGAACGACGGCGTGCAGCCCCGGAAAGGCCGTCGCCAGCCGGGCCGCCGTGGCCTCAAAGACGGGCAACAGGCGGTCCACTTCGCTGCGACGGCTGCCCGGGAGCACGCACAGCAAGGGGGCACGCCGCGGGATGTCGTGGGCATCCCGGAATGCCCCCGGGTCGGGCGCATCGTGCAAGCGCTCCACAGCCGGATGCCCGACGAAGCGCGTGGGCAGGCCGTGGCGCGTGAACAGCGGCGGCTCGAACGGCAGCAAAGCCAGCAAAAGGTCGAGGTCGCGCGCCAACCGCTTCGCCCGGCCCGGTTTCCACGCCCAGACCTGCGGCGCGACGTAATGGATCCGCGCCGTCTCCAGGTCCGCCAGACGGCGGTGCAGGCGCAGCGTGAAGCCGGGGCTGTCGATGGTCACGACGGCGTCGGGTGGGTCCGCACGCAGAGCCGCCGTCACATCGTGCAGACGGCGGCGCAGCCGGCGCAGGTGCGGCAGCACCTCGGCGAGCCCCATGACCGAAAGCTCGGCCATGGGAAACAGGCTCGACAGCCCCTGGGCTTCCATCTCCGGACCGCCCACGCCGCGGATGCGCAGCGTGTCGCCCGTCTCGGCGCGCAAGGCGGCGAGCAGCCGGCCGCCCAGGGCGTCGCCCGAGGGCTCGCCCGCGATCACGGCGATATCCGGCGGCCGTGCCGCCCCGGCCCGCGCCGCGCCCTTCACCGCTCGGGCTCCAGGCCGTACAGGAAGAGTCCCTGCCGATCCGCCTCGGCGACGGTCGTCTCGTGGTCCACGATCAGGCTCGCGTCCGCTGCCACGGCTACGCCGCGCAGGCCGCTCTCGGCCGCCCGCGCGACCGTCGCCGGCCCGATGGTGGGCAGATCCGCGCGCGTCTCCTGATCCGGCTTGGGCAGCTTGACCAGGACGCCCCCAGGTCCCGCGCGGCGTAACCCGGCGCACCGGCGCAGCAAGGCATCCGTGCCCTCGATCGCCTCCACGCCCAGCACAAGCCCCTGCTGAACCACGGCGGCCTGGCCCACGTCCGCCGCGCCCAGCGCGCGCAGCACCGCCCGGGCACGCGCCATGTCGCGCCGGGCCGCATCGTCCGGCGCGTACGCGCCGAGTACGCCCGCTGGCCCGAGCACATCGCCCAGAATCTCGTGCAGGCCGCGCACCCGGAAGCCCTCGCGCTCCAGGGCAACGATCACGGCGCGCAAGAGGCCGTCGTCGCCCAGCGTGCGCCGGCCCAGGCGGGCGAAAAAGCGCATCGCGGTCCAGTCGAGGCGCAGCTCGGTCAGGGCCGGCCGCCGTACCGGTCCCGCCAGCACCAGCTCCGCGCAGCCCGCGGCCCGCAGGGCGCGCAGGCCGCGCCCGGGTGCGCCCAGGCTGATCCAGGTGTGGGGCACGTCGCGCACGGTTTCCGGATCGGCGTGGCCGGCGAGCGCCACCACGAAAACCTCGCGTTCCTGGGCGCGGCAGCGCTCGATGACGCGTCGCGGCAGGGCGCCGCCCCCGGCGACAAGGCCCAGCTTAGCCGTCATCCGTGCCGGGGGGCTGGCACAGCGGCCGGCTCGCGTCCGCGCGCAGGAACGCGAGCACCTGGGCCACGCGCGGGTCGTCGCCGTAACGCTCGGCCACCCCCGCGAGACGCTGCTGGAACGTGCCCGCCGTGCCGCAAAAAAGCTCGTTGTACGCCTGGCGCAGCGTCTGGATGGCCGAGTGGGCAACGTTCCGGCGCCTCAAGCCGACGATGTTCAACCCTTGCAAACGCGCGCGGTTGCCCATGGCCATCCCGAACGGGATGACGTCGTGCTCGACCCCGGTCATGCCGCCGATCATGGCGCCCGAGCCGATCCGCACGAACTGGTGCACGGCCGTGATCCCGCCCAGCACCGCGCCGTCCTCGACGGTAACGTGACCGCCCAGCGTCGCCTGGTTGGCCATGATGACGCCGTCACCCACCGTGCAGTCGTGCGCCACGTGCACGCCGACCATGAGCAGGCAGTCCGCCCCCACGCGCGTGTGCATGCCGCCGCCCCGGGTGCCGGGGTTCAGGGTAACGTGCTCCCGGATCGTCGTCCGCGCCCCCACGGTGAGACGGGACGGCTCGCCGGCGTATTTCATGTCCTGGGGCGTGGTGCCCACCGAGGCGAACGGGTACACCCGGCAACCGGCACCCAGTTCGGTGCGCCCCGTCACCACACAATGGCCATCCAGCACGACCCCCTCGCCCAGCTCGACCTCGGGGCCGACCACGCAAAAGGGACCGACGTGCACGTTCTCGCCCAGCCGCGCGCCCTCTTCCACGACAGCGCTGGGATGAATCTCCGTCATGTATCGTCCCGGATCATCGCCGCATAGGTGGCCTCGGCCACGACGGCGTCGTCCACGCGCGCCTCGCCCTTGAACTTCCAGACACTGCCCCGGTGGCGGATCTTGGAGACGTGCACGTGCATGCTGTCGCCCGGAACCACGGGCCGGCGGAAGCGCGCCTCGTCGACGCTCATGAAATACACCAGCTTGCCGGCGGCGTCTTCGCCCAGGGTTTCCACCACGAGCACGGCGGCCGTCTGCGCCATGGACTCGATGATGAGCACGCCGGGCATAACCGGCTGCCGGGGAAAATGTCCGGTGAAATACGGCTCGTTGATGGTCACGTTCTTGATGCCGACGGCGCTCGCGTTCGCATGAATATCCACCACCCGATCGATCATCAGGAAAGGATAACGATGCGGGATCATGTGCATGACCCGCATGATGTCGGCGACGTTGGCTTCCCCCGTCTGCGTGTCGTCCGTCATTCGTCTGTCCTTCGCTTCAGCATGCGCCGCCACATCGCAACAAGTCGAAAGAATTCCCGGGCCGGCATGGCAGGGTAGCCCGCCACGCGCTCGCCCGCTTCGACGTCGCGCATCACGCCCGCGCCCGCACCGATCTGCGCCCCCGTTCCCAGGCGCAGATGGCCCGCAACACCGGCTTGACCGGCGACGACGACGAAATCCTCCAGAATCGTGCTGCCCGCGATGCCGGCCTGGGCCACCAGGATGCAGCCGCGTCCCAGGCGCACGTTGTGCCCGATCTGAACCAGATTATCCAGTCTGCACCCGGCGCCGATCACGGTATCCCCGTTGCTGCCGCGGTCGACCGTGGTGTTCGCCCCGATCTCGACGTCGTCCCCCACGATCACCCGGCCGAGCTGGGGGACATCCATATACGGGAACGTGCTGGTATCGAACCCGAAACCCCGCTGGCCGATGCGTGCACCGGTGTGAACGCGCACGCGCGCGCCGAGATGGCACGCTTCCAGGCTGGCGTGGGCATGGATCGCGCATTCCTCGCCGACCACGACGCCCTCGCCGACGACCGCCCCGTGGCCGATGGCGCTTGCCGCACCGATCTCGGCCCCCGCGCCGATCACCGCACCGGCTGCCACGGCCGTCCCGGCGCCCAGGTGCGCCGCCGGGTCGACCACGGCCGACGGATGAATCCCCGCAGCCGCCTCCCCGAGACGGAGCGGTTCGCCCTCACGGTCGTGGTCGCGACGAACCTCCTGCCCCTC
>Ga0207714_1000574_pt1 | contig 25076 bp, 21 predicted proteins | sample PonA232FremontCA_2_FD_187270 | JGI IMG/M metagenome (GOLD analysis project Ga0207714, IMG submission 187270) | Marine sediment microbial community from Fremont, CA, USA - Pond A23 Sediment 2 (SPAdes) | ecosystem: Environmental > Aquatic > Marine > Unclassified | place: USA: Fremont, California...
CTAAATTTGATGCATGAATAATACAGAATAAATTTAGAATAATTATGATTTCATCGGAGCTTCTTCATATATATAATATTAGTAGTGTTGGGAAAAATTTTGTTCTTACGGTTGGTTATAATTTCGAACAAATTTCTTTTACAAAAGCGACAAAAAGTGGATGGGGATTTAACACAGTACTACTATATTCGGGATGAAACTGAACTCCAACAAACCATCTGTGTAAAGGAATCTCCATTATTTCTACCAGATCTGTCTCCGGATTGCATCCTGAAAATTCCATTCCTGTCTTTTCAAAATCTTTCAGATAGTTGTTATTCAATTCATATCTATGTCTATGTCGTTCCCGAATATTATCGGATTTATATATTTCGTAGGCCTTCGTGTTTTTCTTTATTTCACAGGGATAGGCACCTAAGCGCATTGTTCCGCCTTTTTCTGTAACATTTTTTTGTTCTTCCATTAAATCGATTACAGGGTAAGGGGTGCGTCGGTTAAATTCGGTGGAATCGGCATTATTGAAATTCATGACATTTCGGGCATATTCTATAACTGCACTTTGCATTCCAAGACAAATTCCAAAGAAGGGGAGATTATTTACCCGTGCATAATTAGCTGCCACAATTTTTCCTTCAATGCCTCTTTGCCCAAATCCAGGAGCTACAAGAATTCCCTGCATGCTTTTTAATTTCTCTGCTACATTTTCAGTATTCAAATCTTCAGAATGGATGGTTTCGAGGTTTACCTTACATTCATTAATAGCACCGGCATGCACGAATGACTCCATTATTGATTTGTATGAATCCGGCAATTCAACATACTTTCCAATTAAGCCTACAGTGATTTCCTTTTTTGGATTCTTTAGTTTATTTACGAACTGAATCCATTCTTTCAGGTCGATATCTTTGTTAATTGGAAGGTCTAGTTTATTTAATGTGGTTATATCGAGACCTTCATCTTTCATCATTAGTGGAACTTCATAAATAGTTTCCACATCGTGAGACTCAATGACCGAATTAATGTCCACATTACAAAATTGGGCTACTTTTTTACGTATATCTGGATTAAGTAAACGCTCCGATCTCAGCACCAATATATCTGGCTGTACTCCATTTTCCAACAGGCCTTTGACGGAATGCTGTGTGGGTTTGGTTTTTGATTCTCCTGAAGCCGCCAAGTATGGAACAAGGGTCAGGTGGATAACAATGCTGTTAGATGCACCAAGTTCCCATTTCAATTGTCTGACTGCTTCAATATATGGCAAAGATTCAATGTCGCCAACCGTTCCGCCTATTTCTGTTATTACTGCATCGTAGTTGTAATGCTTGCCCAGAACCTTTATATTTCGCTTAATTTCATCTGTAATATGAGGTATAACCTGGACAGTTTTACCAAGATAATCACCTTTACGTTCTTTGTTTATTACAGATTGATATATCTGGCCCGTGGTTACATTATTGTTCCGGGAAGTTATGACATTCGTAAATCGTTCATAATGACCTAAATCCAAATCTGTTTCTGTTCCGTCTTCTGTTACGTAGCATTCACCATGTTCGTAAGGATTCAGTGTCCCCGGATCAATGTTTATATAGGGATCAAGTTTTTGAATAGTTACGGAATACCCCCTTGATTGAAGTAACTTTCCTAAAGATGCAGATATGATTCCTTTACCAAGGGAGGAGGCAACCCCTCCGGTTACGAAAATATATTTTGTTTTTTTGTTCACTTTTATGAAATTTAAACGTCTCCGTCTTCTACTTTGTCAATAAGTTTAACTTTTTCCTCGAGTAATTCAATCTCTTCTCTGGCATTTTTTATTTTGTCTTTAAAGTCTTGAATCATAGAATTTGCTTCGTCAGATTCTGCCGAAATAAAACCCAGGTTATTTTCCCAGGTGGAGATATTGGTTTCTAGTTTAGAAATTTTATTCATAAACTTTTCTCTTTCCTGTCTCATCCGGCTTTCTGCCTTGGGTTTTTGTTGTATGTTTTTTAGCTTACTTCGGTATTTCAGCAGTTCTCTCTGATTGTCACTAATATTGAGTTTGTTGTATTGGTCATACATTGCTTCTCGATATTCCTGTTGGATCTGGTCTTTATATTTAAAGGGAACAAAACCAATTTCAGCCCACTGCAACTCAAATTCATAGAGTTTATTAAGATTTACCTCTGTGTCTTCTCCAGGTTGGAAATTTTTTATCTGTTCTATTAGGTTTTGTTTAGCTTTAAGATTTTCTTCAAAATTATTGTCTTTGCTTTTATCTTTCTGCTTTCTTCTCTTGAAAAATTCATCACAAGCTGACCTGAATCGATTCCATACTTCATCAGAATGTTTTTTTGGTACGGGGCCAATTTCTTTCCAGTCTTTCTGAAGCTGTATAAGTTCTTTTGCTGTTTTTTCCCAGTCTTCACTATCTTTAAGCTGTTCGGCCCGTTCAGCAAATTCTTGTTTCTTTTTCAGGTTGTTTTCCTGCCACTCTTTATGTTGGGTATAGAAAACTCGTTTTTGTGCAAAAAACTTATCGCATGCTTTTCTGAAACGTCTGTAAATTTTGTTGTTATGTTTTCTGGGGGCGAAACCAATCGTACGCCATTTTTTTTGCAGATCAAGAATTTCTTTCGTATACTGATTCCAGTCTTTATGGGAATCGATTTCCATTTCTGCAATTTCTTCGGCCTTTTCACAGAGTTCCTGTTTAACTTTAAGGTTCTCGTTTTGTTGTTGGCGAAGCTCTTTAAAATATTGTTGGTGTCGTTTATTTATTGCGGTGGTTGCTTCTTTAAAACGTTGCCAAATTTCTTCTTTCTTTTCATTGGGGACGGGTCCTATCTCTCGCCACTTGTCGTGAAGTGTCTGAAGTGTTTTAAAAGCCTGTACGATATCTTCTTCATCGGTAAGCTCTTCTGCTTTTTTACAAAGATCCAGTTTGGACTCAAGGTTTTTCTTTAGATCCAGATCCCTCAGTTCTTTATTTATTTTAACGTAATCATAAAACTTTTCTACATGATGATGGTAAGTTCCCCACAAATCTTTAACCTTATTTTGCGGAATCGGGCCTATTTCTTTCCAGCGTCTCTGTAATTCTCTGAATTCCCGAAAAGTTTGCCCCAGCGATTCCTTTTTATTGATAAGATTTTTCAGTTCATCAATGACTTCATATTTTTTTCGCAGATTTTCCTGCTTTTTGTCTTCAATTTTTTTGTTATAGTTTGATTTTCTTTCCTTAAATTCTTTAAGAAGGTCTTTTAATTCTGATTCTAGCGGGTCTTTAGAGGGGGTATATTCTTCCGGATCGCCTCCCTGGTTAATAAATTCTTTTTTCTCTTCTTCGGTTTGTGCCCGGTGTTTTTTATAAAAGGTTGCTTTAATAATATCTACTTCCTTTTTTATTCCGGGAACTTCTTCGTTTTTAACTAATTCTTTTAATCTATCAACAAGCTGTTCTTTTGTAAAATTGGAATAATCTACAGCAGGGCCTTCCTGTTCTTCATCACCCGGATCGTATTCTTCCTCCTCTTCTTCTTCAGCTCCATGTTCTTCTTCTGTTTGCTCATTTAAATCCTGATTATCTGATTTAGATGATACGTTTTGCTCTTCGTCCTGGAGATCTGGTGATGAGTCAGAGGAATGTTCTTTTTCCGGGTTTTGACCAGCCGTGTCTTTGTTTTCGGATTGATTGTTTACAGATTCAACTTCTTCTTCTACTTGTTGATTCTGCTCTGAGTTGGTTTGCTGATTTTCTTTAATATCCATGGTGTCCCTGTTTTTACAATGGCTTGTTGTTTTAAAACCATTTTATGGTAAATAGCGAAATTAAATAAAATATTTATCTATAACCAATGATCATAACAATTTATAAATTATTTAGAAAAGTTCAAAAATATAAAAAGAATTCACCTTTCCCGCGCAAATATATAATTTATATTGATTTGAAAAAAGGTGAAGTGAAAATTAATAGGATGGAGGTATTTGATTGTTGATAGTAAATTATCTTAGAATCTAAAGCCAGCAGTTATCATGAACTTGTTTCTGGTAAATTCTTCATTTGTCAGGTTATTTACCGTAGAGAAAACTTGATTTTTTTCTTGCCAAACACTTCTGGAGTAGGAAGCATCAATGAAGAAACTCTTTGCTCTATAACCGAATCCGCCTGAGTATATCTGAGTATTCGACTGGCGATGATTCTGTCTGCTCTTATAAGGAGTTTGATAAAATGCATAGCCAAGACGCAAATAAAAATCATCAAGTTTTAATTCGCCTCCAATTCTTAAATTATGAGTAACTTGAAAAGTTTCGTTAATGCTGTCATTTTCAGCTATAAATTGTATGTTGTTATCTCCTTCCTTTAATTGCATAAAACTATAATCTACATATTCATAGTCAATAGAAACTAAACCGATTTTTTCAGATAATAAAGCTATTCCGGAATTAAAGCGGAAAGGTGAATTCAATTTATAAGAAAAGTTTTGTGTTTCGCTTTCCGATGAATATGGTCCATGTGTGTCAAAAGCTGTGTTCATTGAATTATACCAGTCATACTCTAAATTGAAAAAAGTGGGTGTATGAATAGAAGCCCCAACTCGCAAGAAGTTTGTTGGTTTATAAATCGCCCCTAATTTCAAATTAAAGCCGGTTCCTGAATGAGTTTCATGTTCAGTAAATTCAAGGGATTCAAACCCGTTTATATCTTTGTTTCTCTCTATTTCCCTGTGAGTTGAGGTTACTTCATAATTAACTCGTTGCAGACCGATTGTAGTTCCAATGTATAGTTTATGCGCATAGTTTACAGCAAAAGAAAGGAAATATTCTCCTAATGAACCTTCTGTGTCGGTAATATTTTTTTGTATAATACCCAGGGTATCTGTATATCTTAGAGCATCGTCTACATTTGAATACCACTCATTAGCAGTTGAATCGAAATTAAGTTGATAGGTCTCCCAGGCCAGATACTCATGGGCGAATGTAAGGTCTGAATTATATAAAGCATCTGGATTATTCGTATATCCGGTGACTTGATTTGCATTATTAACAAAGGTATTCATTAGTGATTCTTCAGAATTGAAGTGATTAGCCTGGCTTTGGGAATTGTAATCGTTGAGTTGGTTATATCCAATCGCCATTTTCATATTCAACCTTGAATCACCAGAAGGTTTAAATGAGGAAACCCACCCGATATTATGAAAATTTAAATTATAATTAAAATCTTCTTTTGTGTAGTCTCTGGTGTTCACCTTGGTGCTTGTATTTGATTTGAAATACTGAAAAGAAGGAGTAAATACTAGTTCTGAACCTGTGTAAACTCCGAGTCCTGCCGGATTAACACTGATAGAGCTAAAATCTCCCCCAAGAGCAGTGAAAGCTCCACCAAGTCCTGCAAAACGAGCAGTCCCTGAATAATTGTACTGAGAATAGCGTAAGGCAGCATCAATTTCAGTGTTTTGGGCCGATAGGTTATATGTAAATAAAATGGCTATAAGTGCTATAAATATCTTTTTCATAGTTATTTTGTTAAGTTTTTAAATATAACAAAACCTGTTTTATTTTGTTGGTTTTGCACAAAAAAAACAGGTTTTGTTTTGTATGCTTTCATAAGAATTATTGGGGTTATCGTTTCTTTCTTCCTGAAGATGAACTACTGCTGCTTGAGGAGCTGTTACTTCTGCTATTGCTATTACTACCAGATGAACTTCTTGTACTAATTGAAGAGGAAGAACTGTTATTTGTATTATTATTATTATAGTATCGTTTAGATTTATTGGTGTTTGTATTATTATATGAACGAGTTCTCCGGTTTCTTAATTCGTTATAATTTGATTCACTTTTAGGTCTCTTGTAATAACGATTTGAAGTACTTCGTGTATTTTTCCTGTCACCAATATAACGTTCTGCTGTGCTCTCTCTTCTGTCATTAGAAACTCTGCTGCTATTAACATCGTATCTTCTTTCCGAAATATTGCTTCTGTTATTATTTCTTCCGGATTTTCGTATATAAGAACGGCTCCGTTCATCATTTCTATTTATTGTCCGAATCTTATCTCCTCTTCCCTTGGTATTTATTGTTGCCTTGTTTTCACTGTCAGCACCATAATATCTTGTTATACTAGGGCTGTTTTGTGTTTTACCATTATTATTTATTGAGCTTCGATTAGGAAATTTTCTTTTCACAGGTGTTGAGTGTCCATAATTAAAATATCCATAAGGGTTGTGATATCCGCTATTATATCCATACCCATAATACCCATAATTGTATCCATATCCATATCCATAGCCGTAACTATTTGGATAAAATGAATTCATAGAATATGGATGATGAGAACAACCAAAACCCCAAGATGACATTGGTCTGTTATAAAAATTTCCATACTGGTATCCATAGCCAAAAGCAGAGGAGATCGATTTCGGTTCAACCCAAACACTGTTGCCCATAACTATCATATTATAAAACATAGGGTCATAGGCAGAAGCATACCAATAATTATCTGAAAATCGCACGGAATAATAGTTACTCATTCCATAATAAGGATCCCTCATTGCTTGTTCCCTTTTATTGTAAGCTTCATTCATATCATCAACCAAAATTTCTTCGTATGGATTGGTTGATTGTTTGAAATCGGCTACAGTATCATTTTGAGTTGCTTCTTGCTGCTCTTTCTGTTCATTTTCAGCAATGGCTTTATTGTAATCTTTTTCAAATTCCTCAACAATCTCCTGATTTTTATCTTTATCCGGGGAATAATACAGATCATCTGCTACTTGTCTCTGCTGCAATGATGAAGAGCATGAGGCAAGAAAAATTGCAGATACACTTACTAATAATATTGTTTTTATAGTTTTCATAATAATCCTCCATTTCTATATACAAAACGTGAAATGTATGTCATTTGTTGTATTTTGTTGTCTGTTTTTTGTTAACGTGATACATGTATTGTTTATCCTAATTTATGAAGTTTAAATTTTTTTATCAAATTTAAGGATTATAATCGTTTTTATTATAAAATTTAATTTATTTAATTTGTGTTCCATTAAAGTAAATTATAAAGTCAAATGTAAATAAAAAATGGCAAAAGCAATAACTAGCAAAAGTGAAAATTATTCTCAGTGGTATAACGATATCGTAACAAAAGCTGATTTAGCAGAAAATAGTCCGGTACGAGGATGTATGGTCATTAAACCTTATGGTTTTGCTATATGGGAAAAGATGCAAGCCGTTCTTGATAAAATGTTCAAAGATACCGGTCATTCTAATGCATATTTCCCCTTGTTTATTCCTAAGTCCTTTTTCTCGCGCGAAGCCTCTCATGTTGAAGGTTTTGCCAAGGAGTGTGCCGTAGTTACGCATTATAGGCTGAAAAGTGATGACGAAACGAAGGAAATCACAGTTGATGAAAATGCTAAATTAGAAGAAGAGCTCATTGTAAGGCCAACTTCCGAAACAATTATATGGAACACTTATAAAGGCTGGATTCAGTCTTACCGGGACCTTCCGATACTTGTGAATCAATGGGCTAATATCGTGAGATGGGAAATGAGAACAAGGTTGTTTCTCCGAACTGCCGAATTTCTCTGGCAAGAAGGACATACAGCTCATGCCACAAAAGATGAGGCAATGGAGGAAACAAGGAGAATGATTGATGTATATAAAGATTTTGCAGAAAATTGGATGGGTGTACCTGTTCTGCAGGGAACAAAAACAGAATCCGAGCGATTTGCCGGTGCTTTGGAAACTTATACCATCGAAGCGCTCATGCAAGATGGTAAGGCTCTTCAATCAGGTACTTCACATTTTCTCGGACAAAACTTTGCCAAAGCATTTGATGTAAAATTTACTGACCAGAGTGGGAAACTTGACTATGTATGGGCTACTTCATGGGGTGTCTCTACACGTCTGATGGGAGCCCTAATAATGGCACATTCGGATGATAATGGTTTAGTTTTACCTCCCAAACTTGCTCCTACACAGGTTGTGATTATTCCTATACATAAAAGTGATGAACAGCTTCAACAAATCAGGGAAAAAGTACCTTCAATAAAACAGCAATTAGAGGATAAAGGCCTTTCTGTGAAGTTTGATGATCGGGATACGCATAAACCGGGATGGAAGTTTTCTGAGTATGAACTAAAGGGAATTCCTGTACGATTAGCTATAGGCCCCAGAGATTTGGAAAATAATACCGTTGAAGTTGCCCGTAGAGATACGATGGAGAAAGAAGTAATATCGCAAGATAAGGTAGTTGACTATGTTGAGAATTTAATGACCGATATTCAGAATACCATTTATAACAAAGCTTTGAAATTCAGGAAAGATAATACATATAAAACTGATGATTACGAGGAGTTTAAAGATATTCTTAATAATAAAGGAGGTTTTGTCGAAGCTCACTGGGACGGAACTTCTGAAACTGAAGAGAAGATAAAGGAAGACACGAAAGCTACTATACGTTGTGTGCCTGTAGATGGAGAAAAAGAGGAAGGAAAATGCATCGTTACTGGTAAACCTTCAAAACAACGGGTTGTTTTTGCAAGAGCTTATTAGTTGTTTTTAAAAACGAATTTGTGAAAAACCCCAAAGCGCTTTTAAACTTTTTGGGGTTTTTTTGTATCCTTTAACTAAGCGCATTCATATAAACTTAAATTCTCACTGCTGCTTCTGCCAACAGACAACTGCTACTTTTTGTCTACTCTTGCTTATTAACTAATTGATGCTCATTTTAATATTGACCTCTACTTCAGAGTGTGCCTACTCACTCCACCCAATGGGCTTAATTAACTCAATCAACCGGATTATGCAACTTTACTTATAAGCTAAGATCTGTTTTTCACATTTATCTTCCATTTCAGAATGTGCTTAATTAATTTTTAGATACCATGCAGCACTAATACATATTTTTCGTATTTGACTAATAAATAACTGTTCGAATTTGAACAATTCTATCACAAAACCGTTCACAATTGATGTTATTACATTATGGATTGCATTCTTATTTTTCTGATTATATACACATTAATTAAATTGGCATAAAATATGTTATGTTAATAAGAAAAAAATATATAAAGGTAAATCTTTCATCCACAAATTGTAGTCAGAAGTCGTTAAATAAAAGTTTTGCTTAAATAGTAACAGCAATAACACAATACAACAATTTGATAATCGAACAATAAAACCTTATTCAAATGAAAATAGACCTGAAACCAAATGAATTAGTAGTAAAAGCCGATGATAGTCAGCATATCTACGAAGAAAAGAAAGTATTAGGAAAACTTATACTGACAAACCAGCGAATTTATTTCCATAGCCCGGAAAATACTGATTTTAATATGGAAATTATCCCTTCTGAAATAGAAGAAGTAATGTATTTTAATACGAATTTATTCTCATCCAATGGTTTGAATATTATCACGAAAGAAGGCAATGAATTAAAATTTAAAATCAAAAAAAGAGATTCCTGGGGAAAAGCAATTAATCAAATGTATTAGCCACGTGAAATTACTTCCTTTTATATTTGCTTTGAAGTCTATTCAACAGAAGTTTCAGTAGAATAGCGTTTTAATTAAAGTTATTAACTCATTTGAATAAATAGATGTTTACGTCCACATTATCAGTTTTTTAAAAATTTAAGGTCAGGTTTTTGAATTTTTTAAGTAATATCATATCGTCAATAGCATCATTTAAAGACTTCGATCCCATGGAACCCTCCTGCCAGGCAGGCACGGCATGCTATATTTATGTTCTTTTGTCTACATACTTTGGGGGAGGGTTTCATTCAAAAGGAAAATTAAACGGCACTTAGAACCAGAAAGCAGAACCCCCATTGAATATATTTTTTTGTTGACAGAATATTATAAACCCATATGATTGGCAGTCAGTGATATTTAAGAAGTGTGCTTTTATAGGTAAAAAAAGCTCACCCTTTTAAAAGATGAGCTTTTTGTCGCATTTTAATGCATTTTTTTACCTTCCGGAATTAATGAAAGAACTTGCATAATTTACTACAGAATGTACCACCTGTTCATTTACGCTATGAACACCCTTGTCGAGAAGATTAAATACATCGTTGTATTCTTCAACGCCTTGAAGTTCATCACTTTCCGGGTTGTAAGGTAATTTTTTTGAACCTTTTTCAGATTCTGAATGTGTAGAATAATGCTCCATAGGCTATGAATTTATTTTCAAAACTAAAAACGAGCTCTATGGATCCATTATTGTAATAATGATTAACATTTTTTAACAAATATGTGGCTCAACAAAAAAACACCACTATACTGTGTTTAAATTCAGGTTTTTGTCTTCTATAAGCTTTCTTAGGTTTATCAGAGCATAACGCATTCTGCCTAATGCTGTATTAATACTAACATTGGTTTGTTCAGCAATTTCTTTAAAACTTAAACCTCCGTAATGCCTTAAAAGAACGACTTCTTTTTGTTCTTCTGGTAAAAATTCAATGAGTTTTCGAACATCGCTTTCAATTTGATTATTCACAATTTCATCTTCAATTGTTTCATCTGAGAATTTTTTTGAATTGAATATATCCATTTCATAATCTTCATTCGCGTACATTCTGGTTTGTTTCCCCTTGCGGAAATGGTCAATAATAAGGTTATGTGCGATACGGATAACCCATGAAACAAATTTCCCACTTTCCTGATATTTTCCACGATGAAGCGATTTTATTACTTTAATGAAAGTTTCCTGAAAAATATCTTCTGCCAGATGCTCATTTTTCACCATCAGAAGTATATAAGTATAGACCTTATCTTTATATCGATTGATAAGTCTTTCAATACTAGTTGTATCACCGTTAAGATATTCTTTAATTAATTTTTGGTCACTATTTTCTTGTTTTGTCAAAATGACCTCCTTGTTTATTGGTTAATAAAGTATTGGTGTTCCAATAACAATTCCTCCACTTTTTAGTTTAATTAAAAAATGTGAAATCGCAAATAAATAAATTTTGCCCAAATATCAAAATTATACGTAAACATTTCTAATTTTGATGCATCAAAAAATATCAAATTTTATGCCAGTAAATAACAATACAAATATAGAAATAAAAGGCGCTCGTGTCCATAACTTAAAAAATCTGGATTTAAAATTAAACCGAAATGATTTCATTGTCATAACCGGTGTTTCTGGTTCCGGAAAATCATCCTTAGCATTTGATACCTTATATGCTGAGGGTCAAAGAAGATATGTGGAGAGTTTGTCTTCCTATGCGCGACAGTTTTTAGGGCGTCTTGAAAAGCCTGATGTAGATTTTATTCATGGCTTGCCACCTGCAATTGCTATTGAACAAAAGGTGAACACCCGAAATCCGCGTTCTACGGTGGGAACTTCTACCGAAATTTATGATTATTTAAAATTATTGTTTGCACGGACAGGTAAAACAATTTCTCCGGTCTCCGGTGAAATTGTACAACGACATAATGTCACGGATGTGGTTAACTATATTACAAGTTTTACGGAGAAGACTAAAATCCTTATTCTCTCGCCGATAAAAATTCAGGACATAGAAAAATTTAGGCAATATTTACAAATATTAGATAGTCAAGGAACTACCCAGATTGAAAAAGATGGTAAGCTCATTAAAATCAGGGATGTTTTAACTGATGAATTGTCAATGGATGAATGTCGCCAGGTACATGTAGTTATAGACAGGATAAAAGTAAGTTCTTCTGAAGATGCAAAATCGCGCTTTGCGGATTCTGTTCAGATGGCTTTTAATGAGGGAGATGGTGAGTGTGTGATAAAAGCATTAAAAGAAGAAAAAACTGAAGAAAAGACGTTTTCAAATAATTTCGAGCTTGACGGGATAGAATTTGAAGAACCTTCTGAGCACATGTTTAGTTTCAACAATCCTATTGGAGCTTGCCCTACATGTGAGGGATATGGGAGAATCATTGGAATCGATGAAGATTTAGTTGTGCCAAATAAAAGCATGTCTATTTATGAAGGTGCAATTGCTTGTTGGAGAGGCGAAAAAATGCAGGAGTGGAAAAACTTGTTAATTATGAATGCGGAAAAATTCAATTTCCCAATTCATAAACCTTATAATAGGTTAACAACCAAGCAGAAAAATCTTCTTTGGACGGGCAATAAATATTTTTACGGATTAAATGACTTTTTTGAATATTTGGAAAGGAAGAAATATAAAATCCAATACAGAGTAATGCTTTCCAGATACAGGGGAAAAACCGTTTGTCCTGAATGTAATGGTACTCGTTTGAAGAAGGAAGCTTCTTATGTTAAAGTGGGAGGGAAATCAATACCTGAGTTGGTTTTACTGCCCATTGAAAAGTTAAGTGAATTTTTTGATAATATACAACTTGAACCATACGAACAAAAAGTTGGCGAACGAATATTATACGAAATTTCAACGCGTATAAAATTTTTAGAGGAAGTAGGTTTGGGGTATTTAACATTAAACCGTCTGTCATCTACGCTATCGGGAGGAGAGTCTCAAAGGATAAATCTCGCTACATCATTAGGCAGCAGCCTGGTGGGGTCTTTGTATGTATTAGATGAACCCAGTATCGGACTTCATCCAAGAGATAATGAAAGGCTCATTAATGTTTTAAAATCATTGCAGAAAATTGGAAATACGCTTGTTGTCGTTGAACACGATGAGGATATTATTAAGGCAGCGGACCAGATTGTAGATTTAGGCCCCGATGCAGGAAGATTAGGAGGTTATTTAATATGTCAGGGGAACCATGATGAAGTAAAAAATGTCCCGGAAAGCTACACAGGACAGTTCCTGACTAAGAAAGATTTCATAGAACTACCTTCCTACAGAAGGCGTTGGAATAATTATATTGAAGTTCGCGGTGCACGGGAAAATAATCTTAAAGGGATTAATGTCCGGTTTCCGTTAAATATTATCACGGTAATATCGGGTGTTAGCGGTTCCGGAAAATCATCACTTATCAAGGAGATTTTATATCCTGCATTGAATAGGCATTACAATAAAACAGGAGGGAAACCTGGTCGATATGATGAATTAACTGGGGACATAGATTTATTGAATTCAATTGAATATGTGGATCAAAATCCGATTGGAAAGTCATCCCGCTCAAATCCGGTAACCTATATTAAAGCCTATGATGAAATAAGAAAGCTGTTTGCTAGTCAGCAGGCAGCAAAGGTTTATAATTTTAAGCCTTCCCATTTTTCATTCAATACGACAGGAGGGAGGTGCGAAGAATGTCAGGGAGAAGGCATTATCAAGGTAGAAATGCAATTTATGCCTGATATTACCTTAACTTGTGAAGTTTGTAACGGTCATCGTTTTAAAGAAGAAGTGTTGGAAGTAAGATATCAGGGTAAAAATATCTATGATGTGCTGGAGATGACTATAAATGAAGCTGTTGAGTTTTTCAGCAAGGAAGAAAAATCTTTAAATAAGAAGATCGTAGACAAGCTATCCGTACTTCAGGCTGTAGGCCTGGGTTATTTAAAGCTTGGACAGTCTTCCAGTACGCTCAGTGGTGGTGAAAGTCAGCGTGTTAAACTTGCTTCCTTTTTACGAGAAGAGCAACATAAAAACCCGACACTTTTCGTTTTTGATGAGCCAACAACAGGGCTCCATTATCATGATATTTCCAATCTGTTAAAATCCTTTAATGAATTAATAAAAAATGGGCATACAGTAATTGTTATTGAACATAATATGGAAGTAGTAAAATCCGGAGACTGGATTATTGACCTGGGTCCAGAAGGAGGAGACGGTGGTGGCAATGTTGTTTGTGAGGGAACACCAGAGGAAATTGCAAAGGTAAAAAAGTCATTTACTGCAAAATATCTCCATTCAAAATTAAAAAAAGCCTGATTTGGTCAGGCTTTTTCTAATTTTGAATAGAGATAACAAATTTTTTATTCTTTTTTATTCTCTTTTATGCCAATCATAATTGCTACGCAACCACTGACAGGTTCTTCTGTATCTTTTTCGCTGTTTTTGACTTTTAGCGATATAATTAACTGTTGACTTGACTGTGCCTTAAAATCCCAACTCGAGTCATACTTGTTTTTTTTGTTATCATAAAGAACGTTTCTGTCGACATCTAATATCTGAAAATGTATTGGTGGTAGGGCATCGGAGCCACAAATATGGATGCGGTAATTCTGATTTGCATAAAATGTCTTGTACATTTCAGCGCTTTCACCTTCTGTAAGAATAGCAGCATTATAGTTACCGTCATGGATATATGGGGAAAGTTCTTTTTTACAAACTTGTTGTGCAAAGTGTTTGCACTGGCTTTTTCCGGTTAATGGAAAAGCAAATAGTATAATAAAGATGAATATAATATTTGATAACTTCTTCATAGTTAGAGTGTTTTATGATGTAAAATTTTTTCGTATAACTTCAATTTTCTTTTTAAGTTGTTTGTAAATCTCCGGGGTCATTGAAATGGTTGTCTCAGATTTCAGGGTAGTTACATTTGTTTCCTCGTCTGTAACCGGAACTACTTTAGATGAAGTAATTTCTATCTTATCATATATTTTTTGCAGGTTTTTTACTTGAGTCATGACAGATTGGATATTTTTGTCATCCTCATTTTTTTCCATCAGTTTAATAATTGTATTTAAAGCTAATTTTTGGTCAGCGATTCTGGCAATTAATTCACTATCATCAATTTCATTTTGCGTAGGAGTGTCACCTACAAGTTGGGTTGCAATATAAAGTCCTTCTACCCAACCACCAATTAAAACTATGGTGGAGACTGCTTGGCGGTCGTTTTCTTTAAAAAATGAACTGGAATTCATAATGGTTTCAGAAATGATATCCAGAATTACGTCTCGATTATTCACATTGGCTTCAAGACGGTCAATGGTTTTTTCATCTATTGCGTGAAGCATTCCAAGGCCTTCAGCCATATCCTTAGCAGCATTTATGTAATCAATTGTAGTTTGAGTTTGATCATATAAACTTGAGTAACTCAGGTCAGTTGTATAAACTCCTAAGTTTAAAGCCATGCTTTTATTGGTGACATATTTGGAAGTATGTTTCGTAGGATTCAAAATTTCAGGGTTGTAGTCTTTTCCTGCTTGTTTTAGTATCATTGCAACTTCCAGCGGGGAAGGCATTGAATAGAACATTTCTTTAACAGCCTTTACATCTTTTACTAACTTTTTATCTATAGTATCAACTTTTACTACCTCTTCTGAACTTTTCTTATCTTTTTTATCATCTTTATTTTTCTTACACCCTGAAAATGAAATGATTAATATGCTTAGGCAGAGTAAAAATAAATTTCTGGACAATTGTATATTCATAATATCGTTTTTTGGTTGATTATGTGAAAATCCTTATCAATGGAATAAAAATACAATTTTTCTTCCAACTTTACCAAAATTTGCATTTTAAATTCCAAACTAAAATAAAAACAAAAATCATAAATGCAAAAGACAACATAAAAAGATTTGTTCTAATTTTGCATAAGAATTAAGAGAAAGATTTATGAACGAAACAAGAAAAAAAATACAAGAACTAAGAGGTAAATTAACAAATAAGGATACCAAGGTTGTTCTTCAGGGACTAGAGCAAATAAAAGAAAAAGGAGAAGCAGAACTAATACCTGACCTTATTCAGGTATTGGATTCAACTAAGCCATCAGAGGTGCATAACAAAGCACTGGAAATATTAAATACGCTGAAATCTCAATCCGCTGCAAATGCAGTATTAGAGTCTTTGGCAAAGGTTGATAACGAGGGGGTTGTTAATAGCGTTTTGGCTTCTTGCTGGAAGAACGGCCTGGATTATAGTAAACACTTTGATACTTTAATTGATATTTTTATTAATAAAGATTTTGAAAATGCTTTGGAAGCATTTACAATTATTGAAAATTCCACTCAAGATATTTCCGATGAGAATTTAGAAAACGCTATCTTTAAAATTAAAGATAGTCTTAATCGGATCAAAGAGGAGAAAAAACCTTTGATGTTGGAATTAACTCATTTACTCGAACGAAGAAAAAATGAGTAATTTTTTATTCTTCAAAACTCTGATTAATTTGAGCTTCTTCTTAAACACTCAATTTTAATAGCACTTCAAATCATTACTTGTTTTTTTCATTATGATTCAATAAATTGTAGAGAAATTTTCAACTAATGAGATATCGTCTTTTTTATATTTTACTTTTTCTCTTTATGCAGTTCACTGCAACAAGCCAAAATGCCCTGAGAATAATAGGTGAAGTTTCTGATTCTTATGGAGCCCTGGAGCAAGTTACAATAAAAATAAGGAACAAAGGCGATATAATCGAAACATTTAAAACCAATAGAAAAGGTGCATTTTACTGTGATGTGAGCTATGACTTTAAATACTTAATTCGTTTTTCTAAAGAAGGTTATTCAAGTAAAAGTTTAATTCTAAATACTAAATTGCCAGAAAAAATACCTTCTGATATTAATCAATTAGTTACAATGAAACTTGAAATGATTGAGAAACTCGGTGGAAAAACTCAAAATTCTGAACCTCTGGGAGAAATCTCATTTAATCGCGTAACGAAAGAATTTAGTTATGAATCAAAATATAGCAAAAATAGTTTTACGAATATTGAAGTTGCGGGCGTGGATTATTACCTTTCCAAAAGGAGAGAGCTTGGGTTAACAGCAATTGAAGAGAAGAAGAATCAAGAAGAAATTCCTTTAAGCAAAACCTCTTATAAGCAACAAAAGTTGAATTTTTTCGCAAAAATTAAAAAGAAACGAAAAAAATTGTTGGCTGATAACAGTTATGATTATCACAATGAAAATACGAAACGAAATTTTGTAAAAGAAATGCCCCCTGATACTTCTATTTTTACCTATACCACATTTAATATGGATATTGTAGAAGTAATTTTAAATAATAAAAAATTATTGCGCATTTATCATCGTGTAGAGCACGACTGGGGTGAGATTTTTTATTTTAAGAATTACAGGGCTATTTCTAAGACATTGTTTTATCTTGAAACTGAACTCAGCAAGAAGCGTCTGAAAAGAGGTAACAGCATTTATTCAGCATTCAATTCAAATTAATATTTGATTTGAATGCTGAATAAGAAAATTAAAATGCATCAGCAGATAGTTAGGTACATTCAGAAGCAATAAGTGTATTGAATTACAGGGAGTTATATACAAACCTAAGCAAAACGAAACCCCCGAAAAATGCAAAAATTATTAAAAAGCGAGGTTACGGAATTATTGATTTATGAATTGAACTCGCAAAACCATATGTTATTGTAAAACGAATTATGGGGCCAATTTGTTTATCATTTATCTGCTGCATGTTCACTGCCTACTGCGGAGTGCTTACTGCTTACTCATTAGCTAATTGATGCTCATTTTAATATTTGCCTCTACTTCTGAATGTGCCTAGTTAAGCATCTGCATTTAATCTTTCTCCTCTGACTGTTGCTCCGATTACAATTGCACCGGCGACGATTACTATATTTTTTATGATATATTGTCCTTCTAAAGTTGGCGCATAAGGTATTTCAGTGAATACCTCTGACGGGAAGAAGAATAATGGGGCAAAAGTTCCTATCATTTGTAATAATAATAATAATAAGATTTCCCGCAGGTAAACTCCAAGAATCAACCCGATACCTATTATAGTTTCCCATATCGCCAGAATAATTAGAATAGTACGAGAAGAGAATAAATCAAAGGTTATAATATTTATAGTTTTAACAGCTATTCCTTCTGCCGGGCTTATTCCAGGGAAAAATTTTAAAAAGCCGAACCAAAAGAAGACAATCCCTATACTGATACGAAGTAATAAAATAGCGTATCTGCTCATCCATTTTGATATTTTTTTATCAATTATTTCAGTAAACGGCGTTTTAATCAACATAATACTATTTTTAGTTTTTAACTATTTTATGGAAATAACATAATTCTATAATTTTTGTTTAATTTTAGTGTTTATCTGAGTTGTTGGTTATTTTTACGTCAGTTCGAGATAAGCTTAACTTATAACTCAGTATAATCTAGATGATTTATTCCTTACTTTTTGTCTTCCACACAAAAAGTAACAAAAAAGTCACCGCCAGAATAAGGAAACTTATACTAAGGTAAACAAAGACTCAAGCAAAACGCAGAACATCTTTATGTCAGCATATTATTCTAATGTTTACACAGAAAATTGATTTTATTCTTATTTTGAGCACGTTATTTTATTGACACGAATTTTTTTCTTAAAAGTCATGCAATTATTTAGCTAAAATATTAAACGAAATCCAAAAAAGGTCGTTTAATATTTAGAGTGCTTTATTGATTATAAAGTTTTTAAAAGGATATATGAATTATAAACCTTTTTCTACGAGATAAACCAGAAAGTGAGGGATGCAGGGGTTTAGCTTTTTTAGAGCATTAATATTATTTATAGGATATTGAAACAGAATAATTGAAAATTAAACGTTAAAACAATGAATACTATAGGTGTGGTTGGTGGAATTGGCCCTTATGCCGGTCTGGATCTTTGTGATAAGATTATGAAAGAAACGTTAGTTAAATCTGATCAGGACCATTTGCCGATTGCTCTGTTATCTTTACCTGAAAAGATTGAAGACAGGAGCAGGTTCCTGCTTGGACAATCTAATATTAATCCAGCTTTTGCAGTCTCTGAGGTGATTCATAAGCTATCCAGGATTGGTGCTACTCACATTGGAATACCCTGCAATACGATGCATGCACCGGAAATATTTAATATTCTGACAGAACAAATTGAAATTAAGGAATTAAATGTTAAAGTTGTTAATATGATAGATGAAGTAATTTCCTACATTAATACGAATCATGGAAGTATTAATAAAATCGGGATATTATCAACTACAGGTACTTTTCAAAAGAGAATTTATTATAATGCGCTTATAGAAAAAGGTTATATGCCTGTCAGGCCTTCTGATGTGATTCAGGAAGAAATCCATGAGGCCATTTATAATGAGAAAACCGGAATTAAATCTAAATCTTCTCCAATTACAAAACGGGCAAAAAATACACTAGTAAATGGAGTACGATATTTGAAAGAAAATGGGGCAGAGGGTATTATTTTGGGATGTACGGAAATTGCCTATGCAATGCCCTATAAAAAATTGAATGATCTCCCCCTTTTTAATTCTACACAAATTTTGGCCAGAGCTTTAATTAATTATACTTATCCAGCAAAATTAAAACCTGTTGATTAATTTATTCCCCGTAACTAATTCGATATATGGCATTAGCATAATCATCCGAAACTAAAATGGATCCGTCAGGTAGTTGCTTAATATCTACAGGTCGGCCCCAAACATCTTCTCCCTGAAGCCAGCCTTTGGCAAAGGGGGTGTAATTTTTCGCAGTGTTTTCATTAAGTTTCACAAAGCTTATCCGGTATCCGATTTTTGAACTGCGATTCCAGCTCCCGTGTTCTGCAATTAGTATGGAATTTTCATATTTATCCGGAAACATATCTCCTGTATAAAAGATCATACCCAAAGCTGCTACATGAGGCCCTAATTCTTGCTCTGGTTTGGTGAAGTCATTGCAATCTTTTTTGTTCCCTAATTTAGGATCCGAGATATTTTCTCCGTGACAATAAGGATAACCAAAGTGCATCCCCTTTTTTAGCGCTCTGTTTAGTTCATCTGGCGGAATATTATCACCCATTCGGTCTCTGCCATTATCTGTAAACCATAATTCTTTGGTTTCAGGATGCCATGCAAATCCTACTGTATTTCTCACACCTTCCGAGAAGATTTCCATGTTGCTACCGTCAGGATTCATTCTTGTTATAGAGGCATAAATTTCCTTTTCACTTTCACAAATATTGCATGGAGCGCCCACCGGGACATAAAGTTTACCTGAGGGACTAAAATCAATGTATTTCCATCCATGATGGCGATCAGTTGGATAATCATCGTATATCACCTCATATTCAGGTTGATTCTTATAATTATCGTATATGTTCTTAAAACGTAGAATTCTGTTTACTTCTGCAACATATAGATGATTGTTGTACAAAGCAACACCATTTGGCATATTCAGACCATCAACAATAACATATTTTTCTTCTGCTTTATAATCGCCATCGTTATCCACTACTGCGTAAACTTTATCCTCACTGCGGTTTCCAACGAAGACCACCCCGTTTTTGCCTATAGCTAAAGAACGGGCATCTTTTATCCCTGATGCAAAAACATCAATCTTAAAACCTTCCGGAAGTTGAATATCCTCGAGATGAATATTTGCTTCTGAAGACATATCAGGAGGATTTTCCTGAGAGCAACTATAATTTAGAAAAATTATAAATAAACTTAAAGTCAGTGTGAGGGTTTTCATAAAAAGTTCCTTTTTAGATGATTATTAATGTCGCATTTTTGGATTAAAAATTACCGTCTAGATTAATAAACAAAATTTTTTCAAAATCGTTTAATGGATTTTAACCTTAAAAATAAAGTATATGAGTTTTTTTCAATGGAAAGATTCAATGTCCGTAGGAATAGACGAAATTGATAAGCAACACATGCAATTGGTTTCACTAATCGATGACCTTTATAATGCAATGGCTCAGGGTAAAGGTCAGGAAGAACTTAATAATATTTTTGGAGAATTATTTGATTATGCTAAAACTCACTTCTTCACAGAAGAAAAGTATATGTTTGTGCATCAATATCAAGGATATGAGGCACATAAAAAGGAACACGAAAAATTTATTGAGGAGATAAAGTCATACAAGAAGACTTTTGATGAAGGAGACAATAAGGCCTCCATTAAAGTAGCTAATTTTCTTAAAGACTGGTTAACAAACCATATTATGAATACTGATCAGCAATATGAACCTTATCTCAGAGAGAGAATAAACCGGTAAATGTGTTATATTTTATCACGTAAGAATTTCCTCAGGCCGGATTAATTTCCGGCTTTTTTATTTGTTATCTGAACCATATCCATTTTCTATATGTAGTATAGGTAAATTGATTATTAACGAAAAACACTTACTATGGATCTTCAACAAATTTATAATCGTCTATGGAAGGATTATACAGAACAAAATCCTTCTGTCAAGAAAATTTACAACCTGTTTATAAATGAGGGTGAAACGGTCAATCATGATCACATTGCATTTCGAACTTTTAATGATCCGAGGGTGAACATTGACGTGTTGGCGAAACCTTTTATCGAAAGGGGCTACGAGCCAAAAGGGGAATATCATTTCAAAAAGAAAAAAGCTTATGCACAGCACTTTGAACATAAGGATGATCCGACTCTCCCGCGTATTTTTATCAGTCATTTGCTTACCGAGCAATTGAGCGATTACGTTCAGGAAACTGTTAGCAGAATACTATCAAAATCGCCTTTAAAAGAGTTAACGTCGGAAGCATTGATTTTTTCCAGAACCCTATGGGGCACTCCAAACTATGAGGTATATGACAAATTACGGGAAGAATCAGAATATGCAGCATGGATGTATGCATTCGGTTTTCGTGTAAATCATTTTGCAATGAAAGTCAATGATTTTGAGAGGTTTAATCAATTAGAATCCATTAATGATAGATTGAAAAATGAAGGTTGGATAATGAATAAATCTGGCGGAGAAATCAAAGGGAGTAAGGAGCAGTTATTGGAGCAATCCAGTATCATGGCTGATAAGATTGATGTGCAATTTGAAGAAGGAATGAAGAAAGCGCCCGCTTGTTATTACGAATTCACCAAACGTTATCCGGATGAGAAAGGAAATCTTTTTGGCGGATTCATTACCAGTTCAGCTGATAAAATATTTGAGAGTACAAATCAATATAATGGTGGTGCAAGTGGTGAGTTGTATTAACTAAAAAAGCCCCGTTAGTTTGGGGCTTAATTGTACTTGTTTTTTGTGAACCTGGGAAGAGTCGAACTCCCAACCTTCTGATCCGTAGTCAGACGCTCTATCCAGTTGAGCTACAGGTCCGCTTTCTTTTGCGTATGCAAATATAAAAAAAATAGGAGAGTGCTCTATACAAAAAACAATTTTCTTTAGGCCGAATTATAAAATTAAACTTTTTTGCTTTGCGAGATGATTTATCCCCCTTTATTTATTAAATTTGAAATAAGACCAAAATTTATAAGCCATGAAAAAATTCTTTAAGGTACTTCTAATTGTTATTGCAGCAATTATCGTTTTAATGATTGCTGTTCCATATCTTTTTAAAGGGGAGATATTGAAAGAAACAAAATCTGTTTTAAATGAAAAAGTAGAAGCTAATGTTGAGTTTACAGACCTGAACTTATCGCTTTTTAAGCGATTTCCGAATTTGAATGTGGGAGTTGAGCAGTTGAGTATATCCGGTAAAGGTCAATTTGAGAAGGATACTTTGGTTCAGTTTGAGTCTTTTGATGTGGCTGTAGATTTGTTTAGTATGATGAGTAAAAATATAGAAGTAAAAGGCGTTTATCTAATCAAACCGAAAATAAATGCTGTAGTCGCCAGAGATAGCAGTGTCAATTGGGATATTATGCCGCCTTCTGAAGAAGAAACTGAAGAAGAAGTTGAAGACACTACTACAAAGCCAACGGAATATCGAATTCAGTTAAAACATTTTCAAATAAAAGAAGCAGAAATCGCCTACAATGACAATCTTTCTGATATGTATGCCAACTTGGAAGGATTGAATTTTGATCTTGCCGGTGATTTTGGAGCAGACTCCACTTATATTGATCTCCAATTAAGCATCAATCCAATATTAGTGAAGATGGGAGCTATTAATTATCTTAAGGATGCATCTTTTAAGTTCAATGCAGGTATTGGTGCGAATATTCAAGAAGGTAAATATCATTTTCTACAGAATAAACTCTCTTTGAATGAATTGGAGCTGAATTTTGATGGCTTAGTGCAATTGGCTGAAAATGGCAAAATAATCACAAATGCGAAATTTGTGACGAATAAACCAACCTTTAAAGATTTACTTTCTCTTGTTCCTGCTGTTTATACGAAGGATTTTGAGGACATTGAAACAGAAGGAAGGGTCTCTTTAAATGGTGCTTTATCAGGGTTTTACAAAGATGATGTCTTGCCGGATTTGGATATGAACTTGCTTGTGGAAGATGCAATGATTAGTTATCCGGATTTTCCAAAGAATATAAAGGATATTAATCTTAGCTTGCAGACATACTTTAATGGGGAAGATAAAGATAAAACCGTAGTTAATTTAGAAAAATTTCATTGGAAACTAGGTAAAAATCCTTTTGATGCCTCATTTAAATTACGAACCCCAATGTCCGATCCTGCTATACGTGGTAACATAGACGGGAAAATTGATTTGAGTACATTTGCCGATGTGCTCCCGTTGGAAGATACTGAATTGAGAGGTATCATACAATCTGATCTTTCTATGAAAGGAAAAATGTCGATGATTGAGCTTGAAGAATATGACAAGTTTAAAGCTGACGGTGGCATACAGCTAGCTGATTTCTATTATTCCACATCTTCAGTACCTGTACCTGTTTCAGTCTCCAATGCTGACCTGCAATTTTCACCACAATATGTGGCGCTAAACACATTCAAATCAAAGATTGGTGAAAACGATATAAGTGCTTCCGGGAAAATAGAGAATTTCCTTTCGTATGCCTTGAAAGATGGCATAATACGCGGAAATTTCTCGGTCAATTCAGAATATTTTAATGCCAATGAATTTTTAACAGAAGAAGAACAGGAAGAAGCCTTAGAAGATACTGTCAATGGAGAACTATCTGTATTTGAAGTACCGAAAAATATAGATTTCAAACTTGATTCAAGATTTAATCATATCGTTTATGATCAAATGAATATTCGTAATGCCGGAGGTACAATATTGGTAAAAGACCAAACTGTGTACCTGGATGACTTCAATATGGACCTGTTTGACGGTTCTATGCATGCGAATGGTGAATATAGTACGCGTGATACTTTAAAGCCCCAGGTTAGCTTCGATTTTGACCTGAAAAGCATAAGAATTGAAAATGCATTGAGATCTTTTTCAATGCTGGATACGTTGGTTCCCATTATGAAAAATACGAAAGGCGATATTTCTTTGCAGATGGAATACATGAGTTCTCTCATGCCTGATATGAAGCCGGATATTCCTTCTATAACAGGTTTTGGAACTTTAAGTAGTGACGAAATTAATCTGGAAAGCTCTAATTCACTGGGTAAAATATTTCAGCAACTGAAACTATCAAAAGATAAAAGCCAAACATTCAAAAATATAAATATTGAATTTACTATTGATGATGGTAGAATCAATGTAAAACCATTCGATGTAAAAATGAGAAATATAGACATGACTGTTTCCGGTTCTCAGGGAATTGATCAAACGATGGATTACCTTGTAGATATGCAGTTACCTAAAGGAAAACTAGGTAAAGCGGCAGATGAGGCATTGAATAATTTATTATCAAAAGCCACTTCCGGGGACACAGATATTGAAATGAGCAAGAATATAAATGTAGCAGCAAAATTGACTGGGAAATTTTCAGACCCGAAAGTAAATCTCTTATTTGGGAGAGGGGAAGAAGGAGAGGAAAAGACTGTAAAAGAACAGGTAAAAGATAAGGTAAAGGACGAAATCGATAAGCAAAAAGAAAAAGCCGAAGAACAGGTAAGAGAAGAAGCAACAAAGCGGGCAGAGCAATTAGTGAAGGAAGCTGAAGAACGAGCAGAAAAGATTCGTGCCCAGGCCCGTAAGTCAGCTGAAAAAATACGCAAAGAAGCTGATAAAAAGGCCAATAGAATTGAGAAGGAAGCTGAAGGGAAAAATATTTTAGTAAGAAAAGCTGCTGAGAAATCTGCTGAAGAGGTAAGAAAAGAGGCTGATAGAAAAGCGAAACAATTAATTAAAGAAGCTGACAAACGAGCCGACCAGATTGTAGAACAGGCGAAGGAAAAAGCCAATAAAATAAAACAACAATAGGATGATTAGGCAATTTCAGAAGTAGAGGGCAAATATTTTTAAGGCCATCATTTAATTAATGAGTAAGCAGTCGCAGCGAGGAGAAAAACCTGACAGCACCTTTAAGGCCTTTCAGCGTTTGAACAGAAAAGGAGAAAGAAAGAAAGTAAGCAGCAAGTAACAGAGAAAACATGACCTCGCTTTTTAATTGTTTT